>VFQP010000070.1_pt1 | contig 300387 bp, 308 predicted proteins | sample 3512351 | NCBI WGS metagenome assembly VFQP01 (sample SAMN10412372, study PRJNA504923) | tailings metagenome | isolation source: Relicate 1 Philex TSF1 revegetated site | place: Philippines: Tuba, Benguet | collected 2017-08-29
TCACAGAGGGGCCACCATTTATAGAGAGACTCAAGGTTAACGCCTTGGGTCTTTTTTGTTCTAAAGTTGCACAGCAGAAAGATTGGGCACAATGAAAATCCGAAAAGCACAATTAGTTGACCATCCCGTTCTCCTTAATATCTGGGAACAATCAGTACGTGCATCACATAATTTCTTGTCTGAACAAGATATAAATTCACTCTTACCTATAGTAAGCGATCAGGCATTACCCAAGCTTGAGGTATGGGTATTATGTGATAGAGCATCAATGCCTATTGGTTTTATGGGGTTGGATAACAATAAAGTTGAAGCATTGTTTATAACGCCCAGTAGCCTTCGACAGGGAGGCGGGAAGGCTTTGCTCGAACATGCTAGAGAGTTGAAGGGCGGGCTACAAGTAGACGTAAATGAGCAAAACCCTAGCGCAATTGCTTTTTATTTATCCAATGGTTTTGTAGTTACTGGGCGTTCATCCACAGACTCGCAAGGGTTACCGTTTCCTCTGTTGCAGTTGAGTGAGTCCAATTAGCCTCTCGTATCGCATCCGATCAAGGCGATATCATATAGGGTGTTTTTATCTAAGTTGCGTATTGATGACATTGAATACTTGCTTTAAGAAACTCACATCCGACGCACTCGACGCCCCGTCGCAGTTCAATGCTCTAAATAGTTTCTGGCTGGCGGCCAGTTTGCCAGGTCGTCGAGTCGTAGTTTGTTTGATTACTTCAGTGGTAGATAAATATCTGTGATGAGGTCTGCTTCAGCGATATCCGGGAGCAAATTCAAATAATGGAAGTAAAGAGGAAAATCACGTATCTCTTCACCACTTTTTGGTAACCAATCTCTGTATATTGGGTAAATGGATTCTCCAATGCGGTTATGAGAACCTAGATGTCTAACTACTGCACAGCGGCCACCGGGAATCGTTTTCATGACAATGCCATGAGCGTTTTCCGGAATGTCACTTTTTACCTCTCCTCCAATATCAAAGCGAAATTGCGAAGGCTCGGTTGTATCCGGATTATCGTATGCAATACCGAATGTTTTACTAGTGCTTTTGGGAGCTAAGCCTGTTTCTTTGCGCCAGGCTATGAATTGGCCCACTGCGTTGTTTAGCTTTTCGACAGGGCCTGTATGTTCTTTGACCGCAATGCGTGTAGTTTCAAAATTAATAATATCGACTTTCACTTCGTTATTCCTTTCAGGTAACCGAAAATCGAATACTTTGTGCCAGGCTTCCCAATCAGGGTTTTTTCTGAAAGCAGAAGGGGGCTTGCCAACTGCATTCTTAAAAGCACGCGTAAACGACTCTGGGGTTTCAAAACCGGCATTAAGTGCGATATCAATAATCTTTACTGACTCTTCGAAAGCTATCCTGTATGAGGCTTGCTTAAGACGAAGCAATAAAACATATCTAGCCACAGTGATGCCAATGTAATTGGCAAATTGCCTATGGAAATGGAATTTTGAGAAGTTAGCGATTGAACAAAGCTGATCAACAGTTAGTTCTTCATCGAGATTGTGCTCAATATAACTTAGAACATTTTGAAGCCGGGCCGCATACAACTTTGATTTCTGCTCACTCATCATATTTTCCTTAACCACGCACAGAAGTATGATGATTCATAAAAGACCATGCCTGACAGAAATTGCTAATTTGACAGAAAGGTTTGATTTTATAAGGTGGATAGCACAACAGATGCATGTGGGGCAGAGTTTTTGGATCAGACACTTTAATTATTAATTACTTCCTCAGAACGTCGAATCTTGCACGCTCGTACCCCACTACTAATAGTCGCTCGCCTTGAGCCATAGCCAAGCAATCAGGGGCTGGCCGATGGTCGGTGATCCAGACGGGAATTGTTGGCCGTTATGTTGGCTTGGCGTGGAAATTGGGATTTATACAGGTGGGCGTGACTAGCGTTGATATTCAGCTCGATTGTTAGGCGGGCAGTTCAAGATCAGACTTGAGGTTAACGCCTTGGGTCTTTTTTGTTTTGGGTGAGGTAAACTAGTAATCAACGCTTGGATTATTTAGTTGACCTATGGCTTTTAGAATACTATTTGTATTGACTTTACTCTGCTTAAGTTCTCGCACTTTTGCAGAGTGTACAAGCTCTGCGTCTCAAAAGGAGCAAGGTATTTCAAAGTTATGGGCTGTTCCAGAAGTGAGCAATTGGAGAGCATATTTATATGCCCATGAGGGTAAAAAACCAGTTATTAGAGATGAAATCGGGCTGGTAATATTCAAAGGGAAATGCTTATTTAGGTTTGATGCTTACTCAGATGAAGGCGGTTATTTACATAGATGGCACAGTTTCTACATCCATCCGAAGCAAAACTTTGTCTATATTGATAATGCCGACGGTGAGTTTCTTTCCTTAAAAAAATGGCGCTTGACCAAAGACGGCAAATCTTGGCGCACAAATAATTTAGCTCCTAAATCATGATTGAAACCATAGCAAAGATTTTGATTGTTGCAGTTGTTTGGTTTGTAATGATATCTCCACTTCTTGTGTTGAGTTTCTTTATTGCCAAACGTGTACACAAAGAATCGAAGAACTCGTTCATGAGTACTGTCGGAGTCTCTTTCGTAACTGCATTGCTTGTAGCGCCGGTACCTACGCCAATAATTACCTTTTTTGTTCCATTTTTTGCCTGGGTAATTCAGTTAGAGCCATATAGTGAATTCTATGCGCCGATTTGGCATTTCGCTGCAGTCTCATTTGCGATAAGTTGGATTGTCAGTTTTTTAATATTCTCTCGTTATTTCAATTCAAGTAAGAGCTCGATCTGACTAGATTTGGACATGAAAAATTTTTGTTTCACTGATTCAATTGACGTACCCGACGACTCGTCGTCTTTCGATGGACTATATGGCTTTATGGCTGGTTTAGGGATCGTCAGGTCCTCGGATCGCATCAAATCAGCCTTTCTCAGAAATTCACCCACACGCAGTCCCAAACCCTACCCATAGACGCAAACCTTGAGCCATAGCCAAACAATGCGTCGGATTCGTCAGGTCGTCATGTCGCAAATTCAGCTTCACCCCAAAAAGCCTCCCCACGCGCAGGCCCAAATCCAGCTCATAGTCGCAAACCTGGAGAAATAGCCAAGAAATCAGGGACTGCCTGATACTACGGTAATCTCGGTGGCAATCGTTGGCCATCATGTTGGCTTGCGTGCCAGTCTGGATTTGTACTGGCTATAGACTGGTGTTGATAATCAGATTCTGATGAGAAAATCCAGGTTTCTCCGGTGGTAGTGTTTCAATACCATACATCTGGTATTGATTTTCCTACACGTTTTCTAAATCGAACTCAGTAATTGTGCAGTACAAATTTCTAACAGCTGAGTTGGTCATCATGCATATTGGGTCTTAAGGTTTAGGATTGATCTCCAAGGTTACTTGACTCTTCTTGCCAAAGTAGAAGGTTACACTGTTAAACTTCGATGCAATCGTTGAGCTTAAGTTGGCTTGATTCGGGTCAGGATTTTTCAGTCGGAAGGTTGCAACATTGAGATAGCTACTCACCTAATTTAGTTTGAAATAGCTACTAAGTACAAACTCATAATGTTCAGGACGGATATGAAATATCGAGTGATCGCAACAAATCCCGCTGGTTAAGTAAGATAACCGTTTCATGATCAATAATGGCATTCCCGGGTTTATTGCCAATTGTTCAGCTTGCTTGGTTTCAGCCAACTCCGCCGTAATCGCTAAATCTGCTTTAACAACCTGAAGACCAGTGACTGCCTCAATAGCTTTGTAACTGGGCTGTTTTTCAAACGTGTCCCAATCATAATTATTTACTTCCACGGGTAGATAGCTTTGTCCGATCGCAATTGGTTGCCCATCTACCAGATGAATACGTTCAATCAATAATGCTTTTTCAATATCTGGGCCGAATGCATGACTCAAGGTGGCAGGAATTTCAACCACTTCTCTTGAGAGTAATCGCATCTCTGGCTTTAACCCTTGAATAACCAGCGATTCATGGAAACTCCTCAAAGTATCCAGACCGTGTCGCAATTGCTTGTTAGAAACATAGGTACCTTTTCCTTGTTTACGCTCAACAATTTTATCTGCCACTAGTTGATCAATAGCAAGACGTACCGTAATTCTGCTGACATTGAATCGTCTAACCAACTCCGCTTCAGAGGGAAGTTTGCCTGTAGGCTCAAACAGTCCGCTACTGATCTCTTGCCGGAGTAACGCCGAAATCTGCAAATACAAAGAGGTTGGATTCTCACGAATCAAGCTTGAAGGGGGTTGGTTCAAATTTCAGTCCGTATCCGTTTTAAGTATGACTAATAAATATTATGAAGTCTTGTTTAGAAAAATGACTACAAAATTATAGAAATAGAAGTTATAACAATATAGCTTTTTATTCTTTGTGCCAACTTGTATTAACTTGTATTATTCAAGCAAATTTTACACAGTTGATAGTACATGGCAATTCTAGATAATCCAGCTACCGGAAGGGCATCGAATCTGCGCAGGCAAGCGGCGTCGTTATCTATTGATAACATCAGCTTCGCCTATCCGAATGGCCACGAAGTATTTAGATCGTTTTCTCTGCAAGCCAAACCAGGTGAGTTCGTTTCACTATTGGGTCCGTCTGGCTGCGGTAAAACTACGCTTCTAAACTTGCTTTCTGGATTCCAGAAACCAGCTTCGGGCACTATCAGCGTCAGCGGCCAAGCGGTACGTCCTGAAATGCCTGAGCTTGGGTATGTCTTCCAGGCGCCGCAGCTATTCCCTTGGCTATCGGCTCACGAAAACGTCCGCTTTGGTCTTCGGATGCAAGATCAGCTCCCTCATAAAGAGCAGGCAGAGAAAGCAATGCACTATCTTGCCTTGGTTGGATTGGACAAAGCGGCAACCAAGCTCCCTTATCAACTCTCAGGTGGCATGCAGCAACGAGTTTCACTCGCCCGAGCATTGGCATTAGAACCCGCTTTGCTTTTGATGGATGAACCATTTGCAGCATTGGATGCAATTACCCGCAACAATTTGAATGAAGAAACATTGCGCCTGTGGTCGGAGTTAGGCCAGACAATTGTTTTTATTACACATGATATTGATGAAGCTATTTTCTTGGCCGATCGTGTGGTGGTGTTAGACATTGCCCCGAATGGCATTCATAGCGAACAAGCCATTGATCTACCCCGTCCACGCACAAGTCTTGAAGCCCGCAAACTTCCAAGCTTTGCGGAGCATAGGACCTCATTAATGGGCACGATATCTCAAGTCATTAATACCCATCAGAAAATTACCAACATCAACGCATAACCCGAGAACAGACAATGATTAAAAAACTTATCGCTACCTCATTCATCACGCTTGCCGTTGTAGGTGTTTCATCTTTATCTGCGTTTGCAGATGACAAGCCTCTGCGTATTGGCTGGGTTTATGCCATGGCGAATGCGCCAGCACTGATTGCTGACAAGAAAGGATTCTATGCAGCTGAAGGGTTGAATGTGGATATCAAGTCATTTAATGATGGCCCTTTATTGCAGCAAGCTGTTGCAGCTGGTGATCTGGATGTTGCATATGTTGGTTCACCACCTGTTTATCACTGGTTCTCCCGAGGCTTGGAAAGCAAGATTCTGGCGCAGGTGAATTATGGCCAGGCAGCGGTGATTGCTAATGCGAAAAGCCCGGTTAATACGGTTAGCGATTTAAAGGGAAAGAAATTAGCCGGTGTGGCTAAAGGTAGCGGTATGGATGTGCTATTACGTGGCTATGTGCTGAAAGAAAAGGCCAAACTTGATCCTGATAAGGATGTATCTATCATCAACATGCCTGCACCAAACATGAATGCGGCCCTGGAACATGGCGAAGCAGATGCAGCTTTCTCATGGGAGCCATTTGTCAGTCAGTCACTATTACGTGGCTCTAGCAAACTGGTGTTGGATGTAAATAAAGAGTTGCCGCAATATCCCTGGTATGTAGTGATCTCATTACCAAGCACACTCAAAAACCGTCCTGATGAGGTGACGAAGCTACTGCGAGCCCATCTTAAAGCCATTGCTTTCTTGCAGTCTCATCCAGATGAAGCCAATCAGATCATTGCCCAAGAGTTCAAACTTGAAACCACTCAGGGTGCCAATGGAAAAACAGTAAAGCCTGAAGAGATCGTGGAAGAGGCGCGAAAACGGATGGGGTGGTCAGCTCGCCTTGATACTAAGGATCTGCAATTTATCCAGCGCCTGATGGATTACTCGTTATCACTGGGTTTCATCAATAAACCCCTGAAAGTGGAACAGGTAGTGGATACCACGTTTCTACAAAAAGCTGAGCAATCATTGAAGTAATAAGAATGGTACGTCATACAGATTTCAACTGGGGCTGGCTTTCACTACCCTTCCTGATCCTGGCCTGGAGTGTAATCGCTAGTTTTTACCCTTCATATATCCTGCCACAACCATGGGATGTAGCCAGGGAAGCTGTGCATTGGATAAACGATGGCAGCTTATGGCGGCATCTGTTGGCAAGCGTTTATGAGGAGATAGGTGGCTTTGCTTTGGCAACCGTTGTTGCGATTCTCCTGGGGTCTTTGGCCGGCCTCTCAAACAGATTCAGAGATTTCATTTCGCCATTGAATAGTCTGTTTATGGCTATCCCTCCAGTCGCCTGGGCACCATTAACCATGATTATCTTTGGATTAGGCTATTGGTCCATCGTAATGGTCATTTTCATCGCTGCAGTCTTTCCCATGGCAATCACTATTCAGGAAGGTATTCAAAGTATACGTGGTGGAGAGGTCCGTGCTGCCCGTACATTAGGCGCCAATACCAAGCAGATCATTTTGTATGTCTACGTACCAGCTTCTTTGCCTTTTGTGACCGCTGCCTTACGTATTGGCTTCAGCCAAGCATGGAGAGCACTGGTCGCCGCAGAAATGATAGGCGCGTCCAAAGGTATTGGCTGGATGGTATCCATGGGTGGTCAGATAGGCAATAGCAGTCAGGTACTGCTTGGTATCGTGATCATTGGACTGATTGCATGGCTCATGGAGACATTCGCATTCAAACGTCTGGAAAAACACTACCAGACATGGCGTGTTAACTGAAGAGAAATCGTATGGAAACTTTTGACCCCAAAAATGAAGCGGGACATTACATCGCGCCACAAGGCCTCTATGAGCGCAATAAGAGCAAACCATTCCTTGGCAGTATTACAGCCAATCGACGTGAAGTCGTTGCAGGGGAGTGGACAGAGTTAGTGCTCACATATGAAGTTGGCGGCTCTGGTTTGGCAGATGGTGCTTGGCTCAAATTGGCTTTCAAGTTTTATTCGGACTGGGCATTATTTCAAACGAGTAACCCATCGGCTGCGAACTACATTTCCGCTGAATACCATGCTGGCGAACTAGTGCCGGGCCAGAGCCCGGCAACCGTGCAAAACCTCAAGGTCAGATTTGACCAGAAAGGACATGAGAGGCCTTTCCAGAAAACTGTCATTGTGGATATTGTCGATGGTTATTTGAATCCAGGTGATCGTATCGTTATTCGATTAGGCGATCGTCGCCAAGGTGGGCCGGGCACACGGGTACAAAGCTTTGTCGAAAAAGATTTCCAGTTCAGGCTGTTTATTGACCCGCTAGGCAGCTCTAAATTTGCTGAGGTACCTGGTGATGTCCTGTTGGATATTGTTCCCGGCGAGCCATCCACCCTGCAAGTGGTCGCCCCACGCCTCGTGAATCGTCAAGAACCATTCGACATCATTGTGCGTGCGGATGATGCATGGGGCAATACATGCCGCAACCTACCTTTGAAAGGACAATTGAAGCTCCAGGGACCCAGCGATGAAATAATCGATTTGCCATTCACTCTGGCGCAAGCAGGTTGGGCGATTGTACGCCTGGGCGGCATCAAGCTTGATCAGCCAGGTGAGTGGAAAATAGTCGCGCAAACGGAGGATTCGAGCGCTACGCCTGCCAAGGCCTACCTCAATATTTCGGCTGAATCTGGTACTTTGCGCCCGCTATATGCTGATTTGCATGTGCATTCCGATGATACCGTAGGTACCAACGATACCCTCTACAACCTAAGCTATGGTCGTGACGTTGCAGGCCTGGACGTATTGGGTTACACCGCCAATGATTTCAACATTACTGAAAAGCGCTGGGACAACGCGGTGGAACTGATTCACCGCTTGAATGAATCAGGCAAGTTTGTTTGCTACCCGGGTACTGAATGGTGCGGTAACTCTTGCGCCGGAGGAGACCGTAACATCGTATTTTTACGTGAAGGTAAACCTCAATTCCCATTCGACAATCATGGACGCCTAGTGCGATCATTCGAATGGAATGAACACACGCATGGCACGTTGAAGCCAGGCGCCTGGCCGGTAGACGATTTATATGCAGCCTATGCGCACGACCCTGAGGGACATCTTATGATGCCGCATGTGGGAGGGCGTCGTTGCAACCTGGATTGGCATCATCCTGAACTAGAGCGGTTGATTGAAGTGAGTTCTGCCTGGGGGCAATTTCACTGGGTATATGCCGAAGCACTCCAGCGTGGTTATCGCGTGGGCGCAGCCGCCAACAGTGACGAGCATCAGGGCCGTTGTGGCGGGGGCGTTCCCGCTACTGCCGTGTTTGGTTCTCGTGGCGGGTTAACCGGTGTGTTAGCGGAAAAATTTGATCGGGAAGGCGTGGCAAAGGCATTACGTGCGCGGCATACCTTTGCCACTACAGGTGAGCGCAGTTTTGCGAGCCTCCGCCAAGGCAATCATTTGATGGGTGATGCTTATACCCTGAATGATGCAAGCCCTCTTGAGTATCAGCTGCTGGGTGATCAGGGTTGGGAAGACGTCAGTTTATATGACGGTGACAAGCTCATCTGGAAACGTAACCTCCATGAAGAATTAGGATTTTCAGAAAATCGCATCCGGATTCGTATTGGCGGCGCAAGAATAAAGGATCGCTACCGTGGCGCATATTGGAATGGTGAAATCCAGATCAAAGGAGCCTCCATCAATGATTTCAATGTTTTTGGATTAGATCATCCTGAACAAGTATGCTGGCGTAAGGATGCAACTACGCTCGGTTTCCGTACCGATACTAATGGAGACAGTGACAGTATAGAAATACAACTCTCACAATTAAGGGGGGCCACTATCACTGTCCATTCACGCATTGATAGCTATATCAAAGTCGGCGATCCATTAAAACCACAACCTTATGTGCATGCGCCAGAAGTCAGTGTTGAGATTAGCGGCGAAGATTTGATCAACAAACGCAGTGCCATTAAAGCGTTGTCTGGCACTGAATTAACGGTTTCAATTGAGCGGATCACTCATAAAACACTACCGAGAGAGATGACTGGGAAAATTGCTCTAGATTCTTTGAATCTGGCGCAGAATAGTGAGCACCCGCTCTTCATTGCTGCGAGACAACGCGATCAGTCCAGAGTGTGGACGTCCGCTTTGTTCTTATCAGTTTAGATATCTGCATTCATCATCTCATCGGGGCGGTGCTCGATTCGCTGAGGCACCGCCACCATTGACAAAGAGACTCAAGGTGAACGCCTTGGGTCTTTTTGTTTTGCAAGGAATCCCAAACAAGATCGCATTATTTCCTACAGGCATATCAGAGAACTGCGTATTAAGTCCTAAGCAAGTGTGTATTTAATATGAGTAAACGTCGGGATCAAGTTTAGCAATGCTAAAGCTCTTATGCATAACCAAGGGATCTTCAGGCACTGAACCAGGATCGGTGAGTTTATTCGGCGTTACTCAGCAGATACTCCTAATGTGAAGCGAGGTGAATGATGTTAGCAATGAATTACCGAGGGCCTTACCGAGTGAGGGCTGAAGAAAAGGAAGATCCTGTGATAGAGCACCCGCAGGATGCTATCGTCAGGGTAACCCGTTCTTGCATTTGCGGGTCGGATCTACATTTGTATCATGGATTAGTACCGGATACCCGAGTCGGAAGCACGTTCGGTCATGAGTTTACAGGCGTGGTGGAAGAGGTCGGCTCTGCAGTTCAAAACCTGAAGGTAGGAGACCACGTACTGGTCCCTTTTAATATATTCTGCGGCACTTGTTTCTTTTGCCAGAAAGAACTCTACGGTAATTGCCATAATGTGAATCCACACGCAACGGCTGTTGGTGGGATTTATGGTTACTCTCACACCGCTGGTGGCTATGACGGGGGACAAGCCGAGCGCGTGCGCGTCCCCATGGCCGATATTGGTCCTACGGTTATCCCATCTGACCTTGACCTGGATGATGCGGTATTGCTCACAGATGCCTTTCCTACCGGATACCAAGCTGCAGAAATGGGAGATATCTCACAAGGCGATACGGTTGTCATATTTGGCGCGGGGCCTGTCGGTATTTTTGCCGCAAAATCCGCATGGTTATTCGGTGCTGGGCGTGTCATTGTAGTAGATCACGTTGATTACAGACTTGAATTTGTCCAAAAATTTGCCCAATGTGAAGTGGTTAACTTCAAGTATGTGAAAGACATGGCGATCCATATCAAGCAAATGACGGATTGGTTAGGTGCAGATGTGTGTATCGATGCCGTCGGGTGTGAAGCGGCAGGTAGCTTTGCACAAACCGTCACCGGCGTGAAAATGAAATTACAGGCCGGCTCCGCCACAGCGTTACATTGGGCGATCAACTCAGTGCGCAAGGGCGGCAATGTTTCGATTGTGGGCGTGTATGGACCTACCTTCAATGCGGTCCCCATAGGCAATGCCCTGAATAAAGGCTTGACGCTTCGCATGAATCAAGCCAGTGTAAAACGCCATCTCCCCAGGCTCATCGAGCATATCCAGGCCGGAAGGGTCAAGCCAAGTGAGATTATTACGCATAGGATCCCGTTGGAAGAAATCGGTGATGCCTATCATATTTTTTCCAGCAAACTGGACAACTGTATCAAGACAGTCTTGACTATGCCTGAAAGGCATTGATTCTGGGCTTCGTATTTATTAAGTTAGGATATCCCATGGAAAATTTGACTAAATCCGAAAACACAGCACCCGCTGAGTATTCCCATATTACTGGGTGGGGTGCCGATCTCGACTATAAAGACCGGCCTGCTTATCCCATGGAAAGAACGCCGCCCAGACTGGATGTTGATTTTCAGGACCTCGAACAGCAGGCCCAAAAGGTAAAAGTACTGTGTTCTAACGAAAGACCTGGAATCACCCCGATATTCGGTACCACTGTACCGCCTTCCGGTATCAGTGGAAAATTGCGCGAATTTGCTTTCAAATATAGCGAAAACGACTTACGTCATTGGCTGGTACTGTTATTCGCTGACCGCATCAATATGGTTGAGGGCCTGGGATCGGATTTAAAACGCGGCAGCCTTCCCGATTTTGTCAAAGAAACAGGATTGAAATCGGAGTTTAAGTATAACCGTGCAGCTGCCGTCAAAAATACAGCCATTGTGGCATCCCTGTTAGTCGTGGGGTTGTATTTAATAACACGGAAGAAATAATTCCGCGACCCACGCTGGGCCACCATGTACAAAGAGACTTAAGGTTAACCCCTTGGGTCTTTTTTGTTTTGGGGTAGTGAGATATATTAGAGCCAAACAATAGGCCAATGAATAGTAAAACTCATCGTAACTTGGATATACATAATTATTAATCCATAAAGTCATTAAAAATGTATAAGTGCTCGTCACTGAGCATAAATCGTTGTAAGTCAAAAAGGGGAAAGTCTATGTTTGCAAATGCAACACGTTCTGTGCTGGTGATGACCGTTGTGGCGATGTTATTGATTCCGTTAGCAGCGTCCTGGTTTGCTTATCCGTCCCCGCATCTGCCACCTGGGTTTGGCATTTTTCCGCCGGGGTTCGTTGAAGACCCGCCCGGATTTAATCTGCTGGTTTTTATTGGCGTTGCCTTGCTGGAGGTAGCGTTCGCTGTTTTTTTGATATTCCCGCAATGGTTCGGCTTTAAGCCGGTTGCTCCAACGCCGCAGCCAGCTTTGCGTGCACTGCCCTGGTGGTTTTGGGCGGGTGCGGTCGTCACACTGTTTTTCTGGTGGCTGATGTGGGCGCGGACGACACCGTTTGGGGATCTGGTGTATTACGCGTTTACGCCTATGTGGTGGGGGTTTATCTTTGTGCTGGATGGCCTGACATTCCGCTATTCTGGTGGATACTCGCTGTTTGCAAGCCGCCCGAAAACATTTCTGATCAGTGCGGCGGTCTCGATCGGTGGCTGGTATTTCTTTGAATATTTCGATTATTTTGCCTTGGGCAACTGGTATTACCCTAATACCGATATCCCTGGGTTAAGCCACGCCAAAGTGGTATGGATCTTTATTTTTGCCTACTCCACCGTCTGGCCTGCCATTTTTGAATGGTATACCCTGCTGAATGCTTTTCCCAAGATTGCCGGACGTTATGCCCAAGGCCCCAGGCTGGCGCTGCCGGCAAAACCGATGCTCTATCTGAGTTTCGTCCTGTTTGCCGCCGTGCCGTTCTGGCCTTACCCCTTGTTCTGGGCGATGTGGATCGCGCCACTGATAGGCATCGCAGGCATATTGATGATTTGCGGTATCTGGACCCCATTTGCTGATCTCGCCAAAGGCAATTGGAGCCCGGCTCTCCTGATGGCGCTCAGTTCATTGTTTAACGGATTCTTCTGGGAGGTCTGGAATTACGGCAGCGCACATCCGGTATTGCCTGTTACCAATCCGAATTACTGGGTCTACGATATCCCCTATGTGAATGTGATTCATATCTATGCGGAAATGCCTCTGCTGGGCTTTGCCGGCTATCTGCCCTTTGGCGTGCTGGTGTGGGTGGTGTTTATCTGGGCGGGTAAGGTGCTTGGTTTTAATACCGATATTCTCAAGAGCGGTCAAGGGCGCTGATCACTGAGGAACAAAAAACCACCTAAGGTGGTTTTTGTTTGAATAGCTTGAAACGCTATGCGTGGCGGATCACCCTCACGGGTGATCACAGTGACCAGTGCGATTATTCAGAGCCTAGATATCGGCAAATACTGGTCAGTCTTATCAGCAGAAATGGAAATACCCAGGATTAAACCTGGGTATTTTTTATTGGGAATAGCAACTTATCTGTTTTATGAGGCTCTGCTTCTTATATGTGAGCAGCACACCCGCGTGATTGCCTTCAATTTGCTAAAAAGCTTTTGGAAAAAACAGTTGAATAAAATAAAAGCCCTAGCACTATCCATCCGACTCGCTGACCTGAATATCTGGCTCGGTCGATTCATTATCTGGACAGCGGCTGCCATCACAGGCTTAGTGATTGTTTTGTTAGCCAGGGCTACCGAGCAGGCGATCTCATTTTTTGATGGCGTGCAGTCCAGCATCTGGTGGTTACCTCTTTTTATCACGCCTGTCGTAGGTATCCTCATCACCTGGGTAACCCGAACCTGGTTTTCTGGCTCGGCCGGCAGCGGCATCCCGCAAACCATTGCCGCGCTAAACCACGATGAGCATCAATCGGTAAGCCATTTAGTCTCCATAAAAATCGCAATCTCGAAATTTTTTCTGGTCACTCTGGGGTTGGCTGCCGGGTTTTCCGCCGGACGGGAGGGGCCATCTGTACAGGTCGGCGCAAGTATCATGCATGCGTTCCGTAAATTCCTGCCTACCAACTTTAAGGTAGATCCTAAGCATCTTATTCTTGCCGGAGGAGCAGCAGGTATTTCTGCGGCCTTTAATACTCCGCTGGCGGGTATTGTTTTTGCCATTGAAGAGCTAAGCCGTAAGTTTGAACAAAAAACAAATGGGGTGATGATCACAGCCATCGTGCTTTCAGGCTTGGTGTCCATTTCAATGCAAGGTAACTACACTTACTTTGGCAGCCTGAACGTTGGCGTGATTCATAAAGAAATACTGCTTCCGGTCCTGATTTCCGGGCTGGTGTGCGGTGTATCCGGCGGCATTTTCAGTAAAGTGCTGATTGAGTTTGCCGAGAAACTTCCCGGAAGGGTCACGGCATTCCGCACACACCATCCATTTTACTGGACAGGCTTTTGCGGTCTGTTAGTCGCTGGGCTGGGCATCGTCAGTCACGGTGCGGCCAATGGTTCAGGATATACGCTTACCAAAGCGATGTTGAATGGCACGATTGATGAAACCTGGTACTACCCTATCGTTAAATACCTGGCCACCATCTTCACCTATCTAAGCGGCATACCGGGTGGCATCTTTGCACCTTCACTTTCGATCGGGGCCGGAATCGGGTACGACCTGGCCTCCATATTTCACTACCAGGACATGGTGATTGCCTTGAGTGCTTTGTGTATGGCTGGGTTTTTAGCGGGTGTGACTCAAGCACCCATTACCTCGTTCATCATTGTCATGGAGATGATTGATGGCCACGAAATGGTGATCAGCCTGATGGCTGTTTCGTTAATCGCCACTGTCACTTCACGTATCTTCAGTCGCCCTCTTTATTCCATACTTTCCATACAATTTACAAACGATAAGCATACTGTTGCTATACACAAAAATTAATCCGTGGCATGGGTTAGCCATGACAGGTTGATATAGGCCTGAGTTCGGGTCAGACAAATATATGCTGGCAAAAAAAAGAGACTGCTTGAAGCAGTCTCTTTTTGATGGGTATAAAGCAAAATTTAGTGGTTTCTTGCTTCAGCACCGGCTGGTTGATTGTCTTTACTGGAACCAAATACTTTACGTGCCAGTGCGGAAAGCGCTAACAAAAATAAGAATTTTTTCATTTTACGTCCTTTGAGTGATTAAAAAAACGGCTATGGATATATTTAATACCCTGAGCATTTTTAAACATATCAGGAATGATCTTATTTCTGCGTAGGAAGGAACTGACTGTTCTTTAAGGGGTGAGGCATAATTGTGCTTTGCAGAACAATAAGTGAGGTTTGCGCTTACTGTGTAAACCTGGAGCTTAAGAAGCTAAGCGATGGTTTCCCGATAACACCAGTGCCACGGTTCATATTGGTACCCAAGGGAATTGCCAGCCGGGTAAGACAGGTAAAAGCCAAAGTCATTGGCTCGATTTTGCATCCAGTAGAATGCGGTCGTCAGTTCGAATTCCACTTCCAGAATAGGCCCGCCGTAAGTGGCTACATCAATAGCCCGGCCTGTGTGATGCTCACTGAATCCCGGAGGTGCATTGATCTCAAGGATCTTGTTAATCTCATGGCCGTTATCCAGCTTGCGGCGGATGATTTCGATTTGGCGGTCTATGCTGCGGAAGCCAGACACGATATATATCGAAATCCCATCTGCCATGGCTGCAGATTTCATGCGCTTCCATGCTTCAGCCGCTTGAGGGATCAGGTAATGTTCTCTGCCGCTTATTTCTATCTCGGCGATTTCCAGCTGTGTGGCTTCCACATGACGCTGCATGCCTCGGGCAATCAGCGCCGCCATGGAAATGCCAAGCTGAGCGACTTTTATCTCTAATGGATCATGCATGTTGGGTATTTGCAGGCGGATAGGGGAAATGACAAGGCTGGTGGCTTGCGAGAAATCATCTTCTTGCAAGAATATGTTTAGGACAAGCAGAGACTTTACCAGGTTTCAGCATCACACCAGCAATGTTTTAGCGCACCTGAAATTCTTGCTAGGGTAGTGGGTGCTGTAACAGCGCACGCAGCATCCGCTCAGGATGGGTAATGAAGTCATGCGTGATCTGGTAATGCTCTGTTTCGCGGTATTCAGTACGCGTGAGTCCGTCGGATGAGCATGCATATATCCAGGCATCAGGATATGCCATCAGGATAGGTGAATGAGTGGCGATGATGAATTGCGAATCGTCATTGACCAGATCATGGATTCTGGAAAGGACAGCCAGTTGCCTTTGGGGCGACAGCGCTGCTTCCGGCTCATCGAGAATATAAAGCCCTTTGCCGCCAAAGCGGTGCATCATCAGTGCCAGAAATGACTCGCCGTGCGATTGCTCATGCAGAGAGTGACCGCCGTAAGAATCAATAATGGGCGGCCCGAAGGAAGGGGACGCATCCAGGTTTTCAATTTCGGTCGCTACGTTGAAGAAGCTTTCCGCGCGGAGGAAGAAACCATCTTTCGGTTGGCGGGTACCTTTGGCGACGCGGATAAACGCATTCAGCTCGGAATGGGATGCCCGGGTGCCAAACCGGAAATTCCTAGACCCGCCTTCCGCATTAAAGCCTAAGGCCACTGCGATGGCTTCCAGCAATGTGGATTTACCGGAGCCATTCTCCCCGACCAGGAATGTGATCCTGGGGTGCAACTCCAGCGTTTGCAGGGAACGCACCGCAGGTAAGCAGAAAGGATAACGCTCGAAAGATTCTATGCTCTCCCTTTTTAGAGAGATATTCCTGGCGTATTGTGCTGAGAGCATGGAGTGACACCATTTGATATACCAATTTAAAAGTTTAAACGCTTTGGCCCATTGCCGCATGCTGTATTCGCTCGAATACCTGTTTCAACTTCGCAATCCTCTTACACTGGAATCAGCCGCGTTCTGATGATCAAGCCGATATGGGTTCATTATGATTTCTCATACACCCTTAATTGAGGGTATTTGCATATCAAAGCAATATCAGGATTCTGCAAGGAGAATGCCATGACTTTTGACCCAAAACTTGTGAACAAGCCAGATGCTACGGCAGATGATGACACGGTTGTTGATCCTGACCTTCAGCCTTATGACGAAACGGTGGAAAAGCCAACGGAGACGTTTGCAAATTATATTCCGCCGGAAGAGTTGTAAATTGGTTCGTGGAGAATGCTATGTCGGATCACACGGATAACTTAGTGAAGAGTGGGCAAAGCGCACACCATATTGATTCGCAACAGCGTGGAAATCTGGCGACGAATCTGGAGATCGAAGCAGGCACTATTTCAGCGGAAAAGGCTGGCAATGCCACGATTGCCAAATCAAAAGCCAATCCAAACAAAGTACAAGGCATAGATCGCAACAATCAGCCGGAGGTAGTGCCGGGTGAAATGCTGGAAGATGCCAAATTCACCCAGACATAAACGCAAAATACAAAAAAGGCCTGTGAAAGGCCTTTTTCACTTGGGTGCCACAGCAAAGGCTTACCCGACTGCACAACTGCAGGCTCTCATTACAGGAAAATTCGCGATAAAGCTGCCTGGTAGCTGGATTCCTACGCCAGTATCAGAAATGACTTATAACAGAAAGCCTGCATTGAAATTACTCTAATGCCTGGACTGCGTTGCCAGATTATCTGAGCAGGCGCGAAAGCCAGGAGAAAAGCATGAGTAAACGTATTTGGACAGTGGCCGCGTTAACATTGGTCTTGAGCGCATGTAAAAGCGCTCCGACGAACACTGGCGGTACTGATGGGGATGAGGCAAATCAGGCAGCCGTTAACGCGCATGCCAAATCCGGTACTGACAGCTGGTACGCTCCTTACCTGTCAAACCGCCAGGTCTATTTTGACTATGACAGCGATACACCGGATTATAAAACCTGATTGGCGGCATGCTCATTATCACGAAAGCCATCCATAGAAAGAAATGCTGTGAACAGCCACTCTGAACGGGATGTTCAGACTGGGTACTCCGTTACGGAAGCGTGTTCGCTTTGTCGAGTGAAGCGTAGCGAGAAGATCTCTAATCAAGCGCAGTTAATTACTAATTTAATTTCTATACGCCTCGATAATTCTTACATCCATATCAGGTTTTCTCTGATGAAAATTTTTCCTGCTGCCATTTATGATTAGCACTCAATGAGATATTGCATCGATTTGATGTGAATAGAAAGGAGAATAGCGTGGCCACAGATCCTCATGGCATTATGGATAGTTCGTTGGGCGAAAGCTTGAGAGATGAGCATAGTAACAATCAATCTGACATTGTGAATAGCGCCAGTAATCAGGGTGAACAAGGCGGAGATACGGTAGAAAATCCCGTGACTACGCCTGAAATCGAGCCAGGCAATATCCCAGGCGAAGAGCCGGAAAATATTCCCATCGCCGAACCGGAAATTGCACCGGGCAAAATCCCTGACGATTCTTTGATCCCGCAGAAATAGAATATCCGGATACGTGCAGTTATGAGGGGTAGTGATGCCTTAGATGCAACGCCATGTCGATTGTCGTTAATAGCGAGGGCGTTGGCTTTGATAGCAATCCCACCTTCTGGTGCATGTCGGGAAAATTTCCTATAGGCACCCCGAATGTTTGGGCGCATGATGATGTCCAGGGATTGCTTTACTACTAGGACCGTTGGAATAAGCCCCTTATTGTAACGGAGTAAAACAAACCCTACCCGCATTCGACAATTTGCATATTGATCCAGTGTTAAAAAAGGCATCTCCTCCGGGGTGCCTTTTTACTTTTTGTTTGATCCGATATCTTCTCTCCTCCTGAGCGACAGGTAGTTACCATAAAGTCATCACCTTCTAGAGGTGACAATCACGTTCACTCACCGGCCTAGATCGCCAGCGGTTTGGCCTGCCGATATTGCACATCATCCAGCGTCACATCCACGCCACCCAGGCGTATGCCCAGCAAGTTCAGCAGCGGGTCGAGCAACACCCTGCCTATCTCTGACAATAGCGGGCTGATGATCGTGGAAAGTACATTATTCACCAGCCCGAGGTTCAATGCACTGAGGATAGTGACCGTCAGTGTATTCGGCCTGCCGAGGACGGTTCCCAGGCTGCTGCCTAGCGGGCTGGCCAGAGTTTGAGCCATTGGCAGGTTATCCTTGACCGGATGCGCCACATTGAATTCCAGCGTTTGCGGGATAGGGGGCTGTAGCGGCAGATTCAGGCCGATATCGGCAATTGGGAGATTCAATAATGTAGAGACCCTGGCCGGTTGCGTGCCGGCGCTATTGGTCAGCGTCACTGCCGCAATGCCCGGGTTGGCTTCCATCTGTACTACGCTATTGCCATCATTATTCTGCAGCCTGCGCAGGCCGACGGAACCGGGTGCCACTTGCACACCCAAGGCTAGATCAATCCGTGCCAGCAACGGAATGTTCACCAGTACGGCGACACGTGCCCGGATCTGTGCCGTGCGTGCGACCGTGCATAAACTGCCGTTTTCGGCGGCAGGGCCTATCGCCAGTTGCGGTGGTTCGGTCACGGTCACCTGGGCGTTGATACTGGTCAGGGAAGGGATATTGATGCCCAGTGGCAGCGTGATGGCATTGGCACCATTGGCGATCATGGCTGCCGTGGTGATCATCGATAATGCATTCAGCGCGACCGAGGCCGCGGCATTGGTATCCAGTGTACTGACCGCCAGCACATCGCCCAGTTTGAGCGTTGCGTTATTCACCGTCACATTGGCGATGGTTTGCATCGCCGAGATGGCTTGCAGGTCAGCCAGCCCGTTTTGTGCGGCAGCGCTGGCGACCAGGTCCAGTAAATCGCCAATCTGCATACTGGTGTTCAGTAGATTCTCCACACTGCCGCCTTGCCCGGAAACCACCAGGAGGTCTTGCAAGGTCACTGTGGTAGTGGCGATACCGCGGTAAGTCAATGCGTCCAGCGATAACGGCCCGCCCAGCATGCCACCTAACAGGCCATTCAGCAGTACCGATTGCTGGCTGCTGAGGCTGGTGGTGAAACTGCCCGCGCCGAATGTCGCCAGTGGCGGGTCTGAGGCCGACACTGCTTCAGCATGCAAGGTGACGTTGCCGCCAAACAAGCCCCCGGTGACCAGGCTGCTGGGTACCTGCCTGGTGGCCCTGACGTAAACCGCGCCGCCATTGCTGCCATCGGCGGTGAACTGCCGTATGCCTTGCGCTGTGCTTAATCTGCCAAGCAGTACCTGGTTTGGGTTGGTGCCCAGCTGTCCATCAAAACCGTTGTTAACGGCGGCTTGCTGTGCAGTCTGTATGACATTCTGCTGGCTGGCATTGCAACCGAGATCACGCGCAGCATGAATGGCAGCCATATCGGCAATGGATTGCAATTTCTTTTGCTGCATCCATAATCGGCCACTGTCCACCACCAGGGCAGTCAGTAGCAAGGCCAGCAAAAAAAGGAATCCGCCGGCCAGCCCGATGGCGCCGCGTTGATAGGGATAGTTAGCGAGCGGTGCGCATCTCATGCTCGAAGAATTCCGGAATCGGTTTTTCAAAGCTCTTGAGGTAGCGTGTGTGTACTTTATCCATTACCTCTCCGGAATAGGGTTGCGGGTGCGCTGAAGCAGATCTGCCTGAGCGTTGCAGTTCCAGCCATTGATGGGTGGATAGCGGTCGGGATGTTTGCGTTTCCGCCGATTGCGCGGACGGCTGTGGTGCCTCATCCGCCATCGCAACGGTGATGTTTACAAGTCCGCTCAGCATCAGAATAAGTATGCGGTTCATGACGACCTCCTCGTCGTTCAGGGTGTTACTTTATTGCCGGTTTGCGCCATTTTTTTCAATTGCTGTACTTCATCCGCCACCAGGCCAAACTGCCTGGCGAACGCTTCTGCTTTCGCGCTATCACCCTGCTGGTAGAGCAGCATCACCAGGTTATGCGCAGCCTGCCGGTAATCAGGCGCCAGCTCTAGTGCAGTCAGGAACTCATGCAATGCCACTTCAGGCTGGCCGGCTTGCATCAGCACATAGCCGTAATCGTTGCGTATGGTGTGTTCGGTGGGCAGTGCACCGCTGGCAGCCTTGAGGTAGCGTAAGGATTCAGGCAGGTCGCCGGTGCTGCTGGCGATCAGCCCCAGTCCACGGTAGGCGTGCCCGGAAACGCAACTGGTCACCAGTTGCTCATAAATCACCTGTGCCTGCGCCGCACGGCCGGTCTGGCGCAAGCCGTGTGCACGTAGCAGTTCCGCCCGCTCGCTTTTGACCCTGAGGGCATCCAGATGGGCAATCGCGGCGTGCGGCTTGCCTTCACTCAACATCTGCTGGATCAGCGCCAGCCGGGTGGCATCTTCAGTGGATAATTCTGCGCAAGCCTTGTCTGCCACAACCTTGATCGGTACTGACTTGGCGTTGTTGTCTGCAGCGTTAGCAGCAGCCAGGCCATGCAGAAACAGGCAGGCCAGCGTGAGTAATAATGTGACCGCCCTCATAAACCATTCACCCCTGTCAACGCTTTGGATAAGCCCATGAACCCCGGTCCGGCCAGGAATATCATCAATGCCGGAAACAGGAATAAAATCATCACCACGGTCATTTTTGCGGAAAGTTTGCTGACATATTCGCGCAACTCGGACACCTGGCGCTGTTCAGCCAACACGGTGTATTCGGCCAGCGACTCGCGGATATTGCCGCCGTAACGCGTGACCTGCTTGAGCATGGCGATGGTGTCATTCAGTTCCGGCACTTCCAGTGGCGCAGCCATTTCAGTCAGCGCATCCGTGCGGTCCTGACCCGTCTGTATGCGTTTGATGACCAGGTGTAACTCATCCGCCAGGTGAGGGATCATTTCCTGACCCTGCTGCTGTATGACCAGCAGGATATGTTCCATGGACAGGCCCGCTTCAAACAGCATGCGCAGCAGATGCAGAAACGGGATCACTTCCTTACGGATGGCATCCCGCCGGTGTTGCGCTTTCCAGCGCAGCAAGCGGCGAACCAGCACAAAGGTGGCTGCAAATGCGAATATCAGATGGAACAGCACATTGATCCAGGTATCCTGATTGACGATCGCATAGACCGCTGCCAGTACACCCAAACCCAGTGGCAGCACCCAGGCAACCAGCAGGAAAATCAGGACAGGCCTGGCGCCCGGCCAGCCGGCCTGCACCAGCAGGTGCCGCATTTCCTGCATTTCACTCCGGGATACCTTGCCCAGCATGTCGTGCAGCATTTCCTCCAGGTCCAGCGGCCCCAGCCGTGCCGAGATATGGATACCTTCCTGCTGCAAGGCCTCACGGAAACGGCGCTGTATATACCTTGGGTGGCTGTCTTTCAGGGCGCCATACATCATCAGCCCTGCCGCCAGCAGCATAAGCAGTATGGAGATCAGCCACAGGATACTCATGGTTAAACGCTCCGCAGCATACGCCAGAGGATAAAGACGCCCATGCCCTGGAACGACAGTGCGGTCATCAGCAAGGTTTTTCCGGTCGGGTCTTCCAGCAATATGTCGAGGTAGGTCGGGTTCATCACCATGATGTAGACGGCAATGGCCAACGGCGTGGTCCCCAGCACCCAGGCTGACATCCTGGTTTCACCTGTCATCGCGGCCAGCTCACGACGCGCCAGTTCCTGCTGGCGTACCATTTTCACCACGCTATCCAGCATGTCACGCGGGCTGCCGCCGTATTGGTTGCTGATACGCATGGACAAGGCGATCAGGTTGAGTTCACGCAAGTTGTGCAGCCTGGCTGCTTCGGTCAGGTTTTCCACCATATCCGCACCGAGGTCGGCGGCACGCGTGACGCGGTCCACCACATAACGCAATGGCGGCAGTGATTCACTCGCGGCAAAGCGGATAGCACTTTCCAGGCTGCGGCCGGTGCTCAGGCTGCGTAACAGCTGGTCGATAAATAACGGGATCTGGGCGATGGTTTGTGCCTGGCGGCGGCGCAAACGGCTGTAGGGTAATAAAAAACCAAATACAAACAAGGTGATACCCACAACCAGCACAGCGCCGAGCAAGCCATAGATCAGCCAGCCGAGCATGCCCATGAACATCAATGCCAGCGGAATCAACAGGGTATGTTTGGGTTGCAGCTCAAAGCCGAGATAGATAGAAACGCGCGTCTTGAACTTGTTCCACGCTGTCTGCTCTGCACCGGGAATTACACCGGCCACCGTGATGCCACTGGGAAGGGCATCGCGGAAATGGCGTGCCATCAGTTCGCGGATACGGGCCTGTTTGCTGTATTTGAATATCCAGGCTGCCAACAACAGCATGCCCAGGGAAACCAGGATAAAGATGACAACAATGGCATTCATAGCTGCCTCCTGAATGGCAGGTTCTGCAGTTTCCGGTTACAGGGCCTGACGGCCGGGTGCGCGAAATAGCCGCTGGAGGCATCGTAGGCATAGAGTTCATTCAACACGAACTGGTTATCACGTACCCCGGCGATCTCAGTGATGGAAACGACTTTACGTTGCCCGTTTGGCATGCGGGCGATCTGTACCACCAGTTCTATGCCAGCGGCGATCATTTTGCGCAACGTGCCTTCTGTCCCTTGAAACCGGGCCAGGCCTGCCAGCATTTCGAAACGCAGCATGGCATCTTCCGGCGTATTGGCATGCACGGTACTCATACAACCGTCATGCCCGGTATTCATCGCCTGCAGCACATCCATCACTTCTTCGCCGCGCACTTCACCGAGCACGATGCGGTCTGGCCGCATCCGCAACGAGTTTTTCACCAGTTCACGCGCGGTGATCTCGCCCTGGCCGTCAATATTGGAAGGGCGCGTTTCCAGCCTGACCACGTGCTCGTGTTCCAGCTGCAATTCAGCCGCATCTTCAATCGTGACAATGCGTTCGTTGGGAGGGATGAACCGGCTCAGCACATTCAGCAGTGTGGTTTTCCCGGCACCGGTACCGCCGCTCACGATCAGGTTGCAACGGCGTTCCACCGCCACTGTCAAGAAAGCCAGCATTTCTTCATCCAGCGTGCCATATTGCAGCAGGTCACCGGAAAGCAGGGGCTGTTTGCGGAACTTGCGGATGGACAGGCAAGGCCCGTCCAGTGCCAGCGGCGGGATAATCGCGTTGACGCGGCTGCCATCCGGCAACCTGGCATCCACCATGGGGCTGGCTTCATCAATACGGCGCCCCAGGTGGGCAAGTATGCGACGGATCACGCGTAGCACGTGCTCATCATCAATAAAACGCAAAGTGGTGGTTTCCAGCCGCCCGTCACGTTCGACAAAGATCTTCCTGGGGCCGTTGACCAGGATGTCGTTAATGCGGTCATCCTTGATCAGGCTTTCCAACGGGCCATATCCGGCCAGTTCATCGACGACTTCCTCCACCAGGTTATCCAGGTCGTAACCGCTGATAGGCAGGTGACGGTCAGCCACATAGGCGATGACTTTTTCGCGTACATAATCGGCTACCTCGTCACGTGCCATGTCCAGCAAGCCAAGATGGTCGCGCTCGATTTCTGCAATCATGTGCTGGTGTAGCTGGAACTTGAGCTCTTGGTAGTCCTGGGCCTGTTTCAGGCCATAATCGAATCCGCGTAATTGAAAGTTCATCATGATGTTCTAGGATTTATCACTGATAGGGGTCATGGCAGAGAACAGCTTGTGCAGCAGGCCCGGTTTTGTTTCCGCCTGTTTGACAGGGCCGCCCAGTAGCTTTTCAGCCAGTTTGCGCACGTTGATGCTGTAGGGATCATTCGCTGACAACTCGAACATGCTTTCACCCGAATTCATGGTGGCCAGGCGTGCCATGCCAGAGGATGACAGGGTGGAAAGCAATGGCAGGCCAAACGACTGGGCAATGCTTTCTGCATCGGGCGGCATTTTGGACAGGTAGCGGTCAACCACCACCCCGGTATTGGTCAACGAGACTTTCTCCTCGCGCAGGTGCTTGATCAACTGCATGTTCTGCCGGCAACTGGGCACGCTTTGCTCCACCAGTAACACGATCTGGTCTACATTACCCAGCAGCAACAGCAGGAAATCCGAATCGACCATACCGCCCAGGTTCAACACAATCCTGGAGAAATGCCGGCGCAGGCTGCGTAACAGCACGCATACATCGGCGGCGGTGAATTGCGCACCGGTCCAGGAATCTTCCGGCATCGAAAGTACGGTCAGTCCACTTTTGTGCCGGCCAAAACCGGTCTGGATAAGGGTGGAATCTATGCGCCGTAAACTGCGGATAGCATCAATAAAACTGTAGGAAGAGGTGAGGCCAAGGTAGAGCATGGCATCGCCATGCGGCACACCCAAATCCAGCAACAGGGTAGGCTCTGTTTCCTGTATCGCCAGTGCCAGGTGTAGCGCCAGCATGGGTGAGTCGCTGCCTGGCCGGGCGCTGACCACCGCGGTGATTTTACCGTGCTGGTCATTTTGGGTGGATGGCAGACCGCCATCCCGCGGCATCAGGCGTTTGACCTCGGCGATGACCTCACTGGCGCGGCTGCCGCTTTTGATAAAGCGCGCGCCCAGGCGGATGACGGTCAGCAACAGGTTCTGGTCAAAAGAATCCGCCAGTACGATCACCGGCAGGTAAGGCTTGGCCGCAATGATGCCTTCTATCACCAAGGCTTCCTGCCGGTATTCCATGGGATTCAGCTGCACAAAAACGATGGAAGCGCCAATGGCATCCGAGAGCTGAACCACGCGGTCGGTAGAAGGCGAATCGGCCGGAATGACTTCCCCTTCATCCCTGAGGGATTGCCCCAGCCATTGCAGGCAATCCTGGCTCTGGGTAATGGCAATAAAGCAATGTCGTTCGCTCATGGTTTACCTCGAAAAGCCGGTAGTCGGGATTCCAGTGTCTGGCTGCGGGCCTTTCTGGAAAAACAGGTCACTGAAACTGGGGTTGTACTCACGCAGGTTGCCGCCTGGCATAGCAGGCAGCTGGGCATCCCTGGCAATCGGCCGTACCAGGTGCGGGGTGACTATCATCAGCAGTTCCTTATCCTCACGGTCAAAGCGGGTAGAGCGGAAAAAAGCGCCGATGATAGGCAGGTTGCCTAATCCCGGTACCTTGTCCACATCCTGCAAGGTGTTACGGCTGACCAGCCCGCTGATGACAAAACTTTCGCCATCTCCCAGTGAAACACTGGTGTCAGTCCTGCGTACCCGCAAACCGGGCACGGCAACACCCCCGCTTTGCACGGCATTGGTAAAGTCGATTTCGCTGACTTCCGGCGACACTTTAAGGAATATCCTGTTCGCATCCAGCACCGTAGGCGTCAGCATCAGGCGTACGCCATATTCCTTGTAACGGATAGTCACTGCCCCTAACCCGCCTGCACCTGACTGGATAGGGATAGGGAACTCCCCGCCAGCAAGAAAACTGGCACTTTGTCCGGAAGAAGCAGTCAGGCTGGGTTCTGCCAGTGTGTAGGCAAAACCGTTGGCCTCAAGGATACTCAGCGTACTGAGTAACCCGCGGCTTGCGTTCCCGGCCACAAAGTTGAAGGCATTGGGGACAGGTAAGAATCCTGAGGCACTATCCAGCGTGAAATTCTCGCCCTGGCTGCCGCCAAAAGTGACGGGAGGCCCTCTGCGAACACCACTGAGATTGCCTGGGCTGCCCATGGAAAGGGTGGTGCTGCGACTATTCTTGCCAAGGAAGAAGCCCGCACGCATCATATTCTGCTTGCTTACTTCAACGACCTTAATATCGATCTGTACCTGGTTGTCGAAAGCACTCGTGGTGACATCCATAGGGGTCGGTTTCGGATCAATCGCTTGCAGCGCCAGGCCATGTTCTTCCAGCGAGTCTGCCTCTCCGGTAAGGGCTACCTGGTTGCCAGCCGGTTGAAGTTTGATGTTCCTGGAAAATTGCAGTCGCTGTTTTTCAAGCTCGGTACTGACCTGTACCGCGACGTTGAGACGTTTTGCGGGCGTAGCTGCTTTTTCGCTTTCCCAGATGGCGATGTCAGTGACACCGGCCTGCTTGGCGGTGATCATGATATTGCGTGAAGTCAGCATGCTGATACTCGCGATATCCGGGTTGCCTACCGCGACACGCTTGACCTGTTTGCCATGTACATACACTTGCTGATCGCCTACAGTCAGGCTGACATGATTAGTTTCAGCAGCGTGCGCCGTTAACACCAGGCTGCAACAACAGCAAAAAAGTACCAGCCAGATATAGTTTAAATTCAGCATCCTTAACCCCCGGGCTTTCTCGTTCTTATCTGGCCACATCGATGACCTCTGTTTTTTGGCCAAGATGTACGATGACCCGTTCACCTCTGGGCGCATTGGTCACCGGCATCTTGTTGGTATTGGCTTGAACCTGCGCAGGTTCGGTCATGGGGTGTAGCCCGGGCGCGGGGATAGCAGGTGCCTGGGAAACTTCACTCAGGCGCACAAGCTGGCTGTTTGTCCCGGCAGGATTGCTATCCGCTATTTCTCCGCGCAAAGCCAGGCGCAACGTGCCCGTGTTATCCGCCAGCATCAGTTTAGGCAATGCCTGTGCAGGAACAGCCAGGATGGCAGAGCGGCTGTCCTTGCTATGACTGATGCCGGATCTGTTAGCAGCTCCCAGCTTGGCCGGTGCGGCAGGTGCTGAAGTATCCGGCAGGCTGGACTCGGTTTCCTCAGTGAGTGTGCCGTAAGCCAGGACTTTCACATCGCTAAGTACAATCTGTGCCGAACTGATGTCCCCGGTTTCACGCTCAGAATGTAAATATAGCAATACATCGACATGGTCACCGGGCTTGATAAAGCCACCCACACCCACGACTTCATTGACTTTGATGGCGACTGCACGCTCATTTGCCGCCAGCCCTTGCCCCAGCACACTGCTGGCAGGGAAATACGAGGTGTTGAACGGTGCGCCTTTAATAATCGGAGTTGTGGTGGTCTTGCCGACCAGGGCTTGCGGGTCGCTGAACGAGCGCTTGTCGAACTGCGACGTGGTAGCGGTTTCCAGGTCTGCGCTGACCAGTATATGACCGGCCGGCAGTGTGTTTCTTGCAATGACGTGGGTATAAGTGGGCACGACCACCCTCAAGGTATCGGCCGGTTTCTTCTGGCTCAACCGGTAGCCTATATACGCTGTTGCAACTGCAGCAATCATCATCAATGTTGCCAATACACGCAAAAATGTACTGTTCATGATGCCTTTCCTTTTTAGTATTCTTAAAGCTCGATCACTGCCTTGCCGGCAAGGTCGGCAGGGACTTTGGGAATCTGTCCAATGATGGGGAATGTCAGCATCGGGATCAGCGGGTCAGTGGTATAACCGCTATACACCACGCTGACGGTTAACTGGTTCCCGTTCATGCTCAATTGCACGCGGCTGTTACCAGTGCCCAGCACTTTGTCTTTGGGTCCTGCCGGTAGCCAGTTCAATGCATCACCCACCACACTGCGCACTTTGGGGTCCACCCCATTGCTGAGGTAAGCCAGGTTATTGGCAAATGCCAGGCGGTCTACAGCAATGGCCGCGCGGGCCCCTTCTTCAGCGGCATGTACAAATGCCGATTGCAGCAACATCACCAGGGCATAGCTGACCATGGCGTAGAACAGTGTGAAAAACAGCATGAACAGCATCATGAATTCAATGGCAACCAGGCCTTTTTCGCGGCGTATGCCTTGATTGCCTGTTAACCGGTGAACAGTGTGTCTCAATGCAGTACTCATTTCGCCACCCCTATTGCAATCAGCAGTCCCACACTCAGGGCAGCACCGAAAGGTAGCCATCTTTTGCGGGCAATTGGCCGGGCGCGCAAACGGGCGAATCCCATGTAGATCAACCCAAAGAACAGGGCCAGGAATGCGGCGATCACAAAAGACAATGACGCGATATAGCCACCACCCAGCAGGGCAATTGCCAGCAGCAATTTGACATCGCCGGCACCAAGCAGGCGCGCGACGTAAGCGGGCAATGTTAGCAGCAGGCTGACGGCTGCGCCTATGGTGACTGAACGGATGTCAGTATCCAGCATGGAATGACCGGTGACCACTAACCAGCAGATGGCGAGCATGCACATGCCCAGCGTCAGGGTATTCGGGATGCGCCTGGCAGACACGTCTGCCAGCACCACACCCAGGCACCAGGCGATAACGATCAACTGTGCGATAGACATGCTATGCATTGCTCATTCACCAGTGTTACTGGCGATAGCATACTTACATTGCTAAGTCAGCGCAGTCTGGATGCTGGTGAAAATACTGGTGATCGCGGTATTGATAGGGGTGACGAAGGCAACAAGGGCGACTGCTACCATCGCTGCAATCAATGCATACTCAATGGCGCTGGCGCCTTCTTCGTCGGAAGTGAAGTTTACAAACACTGTTTTGATCAAATTGAACATTTTGATTCCCCGAGATATTGATGGGCCAGCTTTCCTCTGCATACCCATGGTTAAAAATAGCAAATTAAAAGCAAGTACTCTGGAGGTACTTCAATTATCAATTGGAGCCAGATTTCAAAACCCGATTGGGCAGTTTTCAAACTTTATTGCTCTAAATGTAATTAGCAACTTATGTGCCATGATTGTTAATCTTCGTGAAACAACGTCTAAATATTTGATTTAAATATAGTTTGATTAAATATTATTGTATGTGTATGGCAACAATTGCTATCCCAAGTTCACATGTTTTGTCTGAAACCTGACAAATAATGACAATGAAATGCATTTATCAGTGATTGCCCAGAGGTCTAATATTCATTTTCGGTAACATTGTTTAATATCTGCCATTCAACGCGGTTGCGGCCATGCTCTTTTGATCTGTAAAGGCATTTGTCCGCTTCTTCTACCAATTTTTGCATATCGTCATGGTGGGTAGGCAGAATAGTGGCCAACCCCATGGAAATAGTGACAATCTCATGCGGGGATTGCTCGTGTTTGATATTCAGTTTGCGGATGGCGGTCAGCATTCTTTCGCTGATGTTCTGTGCATCGTTTAAAGAGGTATGATAAAGCACTACCGCAAACTCCTCCCCGCCATAACGCGTGACCGAGTCACCGGCACGGCGCGCGCAACCATCCAATGCCAGGGCGACCTGCCGCAGGCAATCATCACCTGCCTGGTGGCCATAGGTATCGTTGAATTTCTTGAAAAAATCCACATCCACCATCATCAGTGACAGTGGTACCTTGGAGCGGCAAGCCTGCGACCATTTGTTAGCGAAATTGACATCAAAACTGCGCCGGTTGCCAATGCCGGTCAGTTTGTCTTCCCACGAGGCCTGTTCGGATAACACCTGCTTGAGTAATACCTCTATCAGTATCTTGCGCACTTCACTGGCCGATGCCACCATCGTAGCGCCAACGACCATGATAATGACTATCACCATATGCAGGGTTTCATAGTCCAGGAACGGAGTTGTAAGCAATAAAGGGACGTACACGCCTGCAGCGAAGGCAAAGAAAATAGGCAGGAATACTACCAGTCGCGGCAGCGCCATAATGACGCCTATCACCATGATAATCAGGATAGCGGCCTTACTTGGCCGGCTGACCAAAGGCAGTACGATGGCAAGTGCGCCCCAGCCCAGGCCGGCAAACGCGGCTGCCATCACGTGATGATTAATGCGCGCCAGTTCGATGCTGAGGTTGGCAGTTAGAAAATTCAGGCGGCCCAGCCACCAGTGCCAGGCATGTGCCACCAGTAACCAGGCAAACCAGGCGCCAGCATAGATCGCACCGATATCCCAGGCCAGCATGCCTGCGGCCACCAGCCCGCTAAACAACACAATCCATTTGCTGCTGTTCTTGCCACGGTAAACATGACGTAATTCTTCGCAGGCAAGATCATGCGGATCAAATTCCAGAGTCTTGATAGCATTCTCTCTTGTTTTTTTGATCAAAATCTTGTCCTGTTCTTATTGGTCTTGAAGATGGAGTGCGATTTCGCAGCGGTAAAACAATCTTAAACTATCGTAATTACTTATAAGATGGATGTAAATATTATAGGAATGAATATTTTAATTCCTGGGAGATTTTAGTTGTTCTCACTCGATGTCTCGGCAAACATTCTTGATATTCCGGTCATGTAATCCGCACCTGTATTCCAGTGTCCGTCGCAAGGTGGATAAATGGATTCAGCAAAGCAGTTTGGTAATGCTGGTATGTTCGACTAGAATAAAATTGTTGGCGCATAAATTACAAACTTCAGGCACAACAGTATTTATTAAGAAAAAATATCAATTCAGGGTTTGATTCAAAATGGTCAGAGCTACGCTGGCTATTATTTAGGAGATAGTGAATGGCATCGATATACTCACCGGAGCATCGCGCACTACAGGAAGAGTTCCAGACCACCAAACTTGCCGAGCTGCTGGATAACGGCTGGATCCACGAAACGATTTCTGAAGAGGAAAAGAGCTTTATCACAACGCGTGATATGTTCTTTCTTTCAACCGTTGACAGGGATGGCATGCCAACCGTGTCTTACAAGGGCGGCGGTGTAGGCTTCGTCAAAGTCCTGGATGAAAAAACACTGGTCTTTCCAGGTTTTGATGGCAACGGCATGTTCTATTCGGTTGGCAATATCGATGGCCAGGGGAAAGTCGGCTTGCTGTTTATCGATTTTGAAACGCCGCACAGGGTCAGGGTGCAGGGTACGGCAAAGCTGGTTCGCGAGCATGCATTGATGGCCGAATATACCGAAGCCAAATACCTGATCTTTGTCACGGTCAGCAAAATATGGGTTAACTGTCCGCGCTATATCCACAAGTATAAAAAGATAGATCAATCCAGGTACGTGCCTGAGCCATGCAAAGTGACACCGATTGCAGAGTGGAAACGGCTGGATATGGTGCAGGATGTCATTACGCCTGAAGAAAAAACAGTGGCCGAAGCGCAGGGAATATTGAATCTGGAAGAGTACGAAGACAAAGTGAAACGTGGTGAAGGGTAAATGCCATCTTTTACCGATCACTAAGCTGAAAACTGTTATCCAAAGAAGAATTTTTGATGCGCCCTTGTTGATCATTCAAGGGCGCAATTGTTTTAAAGAATCAACCAATCACCATCGCAAACCACGATGACCGACATAAGCCATGATGGCTGTTGGTAGAAGCATGCCAAGTACATACCAGACTGCAATAAATGGCGCACCCATTTCCGGGCAGTGCAAAGCGTAGACGCTGGCGCCGGTACTACCCGCCAGCCAGCCGGCGATTGCACCCGTTAATGCAGGCTTGGTCGGCGCCAGATTCCTCAGCGCAAAGAATACGGCAACGGCGATCGGTATCGCCAGGAAGGTGATATGCAGGATACAACCACGCCATGTCTTGCCCCACAATAGCTCGGCCTGCTGACCGGATTCCGCCATGCTCCAGCTCCAGAGTGCCCAGCCCCATAAAATCAGGATGGGGACAAATAACAGCCAGTAACCTGCCTTAGGTGATTTGCCCGGTTGAGCCAACACCCGCAAAAAGCCGACCGCGATCATGATATTGCCGAGCGGGATGCCCAGTTTCATCATGAAAGCAACGCTGCTGCTCACTTCACCCAGGTCTGGCCGGATACCGTAAAAAACCAACATTAAAACGAAAGACAATGCAGTGCCTGCCAGCAATGCCTGGGCAATGAATTTTTCAGCGCTATACGGCTGGACGGGCTCTACCCCTGTCGACAGCAGTTTGATTAATTCATCTGTTTTCATGGCTGTAGTCTTTCATATTTAGTCGGTACTGTGCTGCCACATTTTCGCCAGCGCTTTCATACCGCGATGTACGCCAACTTTGATCGTGGCGGCAGACATGCCGGTGAGGGCTGCCGCCTCGGCCACTGATAATCCCTCCAGTTTGGTATGCTGGATCGATAACCGCTGGTTGACCGGTAAAGCCTCCAGCATCTTTTCCAGGTCTTTTTTCGAGTCGTTCGCCCGGCCGGTTTCATCAGCCAGCCATTCACTCTCATCGTCCAAAGGGTCATTCAATGCTTCATGCAGCGCGTGCCTGCGCAGACAATCGATCATTTTGTAACGGGCAATGGCATACAGCCACGGTGTGAATGGCTCATCCCTGCGGTAAGTGTGGCGCTTGGTGTGCATGGCGAGCAGTGTCTCCTGCAACAGATCCTCTATTTCATCCGGGATCCTTACCAGTCGCCTTCTTAAAAAGGCCCTGACCAGCGTACTGGCCCGCTGCAATAAATGCTGGTAAGCCATGGCATTGCCATCCAGGGCACTCAACATCAGGGTACGCAACTCTTGTTCTGTCATTGTTCAGTTATTTCGCTCAACAGGCCTTAAAGGTTACAGGCACCAGCAAAAAATATTTTTACGAGGCTAGTGTAACCAAATTGCATGTCACTGCGTACTAGCAAGAGACATTGTGGGGATTGCAGCGCAAAACACACAATGCATTTCAAATTAAAGGAGTTTTAAAATGAATATCAGACAGTTAGCTGCCTTAGCCACCACCATCATCGCCACCACTGCCTTCGCCGGTGATGCCCCTGAAAAGAAATGCAGTGCCGGGACATGCAGCAAGAAAGAAGTTTCATCCGATAAAAAAGATGCAGCGTGTTCCAAGAAAGACTCGGCTGGTGAGCACAAGGATGCTGCCTGCTCTAAAAAAGAAGCTTCCTGTTCCAAAAAATAGAATCAGAAAGCAACACTATGGCTGGATTGGGTTACCGGGCAGAAATGTCTGGCTGGGATATGTCGGCAGTAGAGGCAGATTTCTTTGAAATCGCGCCTGAAAACTGGATCAGGCGAGACCGGGCACCGCTGCACGCCCTAAAGGACGCCGGCCGCCCGATCCGCTTACATGGTGTGTCGTTAAGCCTGGGCGGGCAATCGCCTGTCGGGCATGCATTTCTCAGGCAAGTGCGCGAACTGATGGATGATCTGGGTACAACTTATTACTCTGACCATCTGGCAGCCAGCGGTGACGCGCATCAGTTGTATGACCTGTTTCCCATCCCGTTTACTGCCGCAGAAGTCTTGCGTATCAGCGACCGGATCAAGTATGTACAGGATGTACTGGGCAGCAGGATCGCCGTCGAAAACACCACTTATTACACCAACATTGGCGAAATGAGCGAAATGGAATTCCTGATGCAGGTGGTAGAACGCGCTGACTGCAATATCCTGCTGGATATCAACAATATCGCGGTCAATCACAAGAATCACCAGGTTAACGATGTGCAGACCTTTTTGGCCCGGCTGGATATGCAACGCGTGACCTACATGCATGTCGCAGGACACGAATTCGATGCGCGTTTCGGTCTTTATATCGATACACACAGCCAGGGAGTGGAGAAAGAAACCCGCGACGTGGCGCTGGCATGCCATCAGCAATATAAGATTCCCATTTTGCTGGAATGGGACAACGATATTCCGTCACTCGCCACCATTAACCAACAACTATCATGCCTGAAGACTTCTACCGCTACGTAAGAGGCGCAACCGAGATTATCCCGGTCGGCTATTCCGAGCCGGGGATGCGGGCTTACCGTCACCTGGTTTTCCTCGGTGCCAGCCAGATGATAGAGGCACATTTCCCGGCGATACGCGAACAGTTGGGAGAGCCAGCATGGAAAGAGTTAGTTCAGGCATTCATTCGCCAGTCTGCCTGGACATCACATTATTACGGAGACCTCAAAGATGAATTCCTTTCATTCCTGGCACGCGAAACTGGACGCGAAGATGCATGACCTCGGACTACTGGCGCTCAGGGTATGGGCAGGGCAGGAGTTCCTGGTCGCCGGCTATACCAAACTCAGCGGTGGCATCCATGCGCCCGAATGGTTCTCCGGCCTGCAATTTCCGTTTCCGCTGCATCACCTCCCTGCCGATATCAACTGGGTCACGGCAGGGCTAGGCGAAACCGTATTCGGCATCGCGTTGCTTGTCGGGCTATATAGCCGGCTGGCAGCCCTGGGTTTGCTGTTTATCACGTTTGTAGCGGTCTATACCGTGCATTTTGACCTCGGCTGGGCCGGCTGGAACCAGATTGAAACTGACGCTGGCCTTGGATTCAAGGTGCCGCTGATGCTGGCAGTGATGTTGTTCGCTATTTTTACCCAGGGCGGTGGGCGATATAGTCTCAGGCAATGACTTGGCAGAATCGCATGCACTGTGAGGACCCAGGCTTGAACCCCTGGGTTTTTTGTCGGCAGCATGAAGGTATGCCGTAGAACGGAATACGCAGACCCCGGATAAAAAACTTCTTACGTTGCAATCAGTCATGCACTTATACATTTTTTCCGGGTATCGTTATACCTTAGACTTACACAGACATTTATATTTTTAGAAGAGTTTTCTTCTATCTATCCAAGGGAGAAAGGAGATTGTGATGGCTTTAACCAAGACATTTGAAAACCAAAATGTGGCACAGTTAGATAGTAACCAGCCGGACCCATTAAATCCTGACTCTACAGGTTCCGCAACTTCAGATTCTGCCATTGATCCGGCAGACCCTGAAGTCGATGAGCCGGATAGCTCGAACCAGGAGCCAATAGAAAATCCTGATCCTCCGGTAAACCCGGATCCGATAGACCCCGATATTACTGATCCAGTAATCCGTGACCCGCATGACGATTTTTATCCGGATGACAATCCGGATGTTGACCCGGACCCATATCCGGATTTTGATCCTGACCTTGATACGGTGATTGAGAATATCGAGAGAAAAGATATCAATGAACCGGACCCTGTACTATAAATTTTATCTTCTGCCATAACCCGACCGAGCCTGAGTCGGGTCCCCTCATTACTCACCTCTTGACTTTCCTATCCACTCGTTTTTGCGACATTAGCTGAAAAGTGTGATTCACAGAATTGGCTTTTGCCAGTGGCCTCAATTTATCAGCACCCATAGAAGGGGCGAAAGCGTTATGCCATTTCTTATCGGCATAGCACAAGTAAGTGACTTCCTACATCCGAATGGGCATGCACCTGATAGAGGCACCCTGCAATTCGTTATTTAATAGACCACGCTTTAAACCAATCTCGGTTTCCCTATGGAATCCACACATAAATGTGTCATAAAACACGCTTACATTAAGGATATAAAAATGAAAAAATTTCTGATCGCAGTTTTAGTTTCTTCAGTATCCATGGCAGCCTATGCTGCTGAAAGCAAAGATGACGGGGCCAAATTAGGCACTTCCAACAGCCCGCAAGTAGAAAGACAACAACGTTACACCGATAAAGGCCCTACTGAAGTTAACCAGGATGGTGTGCCAAATGATGCGAGCAACCTTGGCAATTCTGAAACCCGGCAACTGAAAGAGCAGAACAAGCGCACTGACAAAGGTTCTGCTGACCGCCCGTTCAAAAGACAAAAAAACAAAGTATTGAACAATAAGGATGAAAAAGCAGGGACAACCAAAGGCAATCCGGTGCAGCCTACTGAATATGAAGCCGCGCCTCCGGCCACTACTAATTAATTTGTAAGCACGGTTTGCCGGTCACGCAAGTGACGGGCCGGCATGAGCCTCATTAATACGTTCGATTTGAGAGGATTAAACTATGTCATATCCGCATGTAGTCAATGAGGTCGCCAGTGCCATCAATTCCGTGATTGTAGTCATTGCATGGACAGTGCTGAAAGCACTTCCTGCCATTTTAGCGATGGTGATTGCGCTCAGCGCTTTCACCATTTTTATCGAGTCCATGTTCGAAAGCGAAAGCCAACCAGCCCCCGGCTTTCTGGCGCAACCAGCGCAAACAGACTTGCAAATGGCTACCAACGATGCCATCGAAGGCGGCAATGCCATCAATGAAAATAACGGAACTCGCTGATGGCTTTAAAATTCCGGATAAAACTAATTGGTCGCCCCATCCAGAATGGATTTAAACTAAAAATAACAGAACATTTCCCGCGAAACAGTGACGGGATTTTACGAAGTGGGGATAGTTATGAAGGACCTTCATCAGTTTTTCGATGCTGACTCAAGCACCTATACCTATTTACTGATCGATCAGGCGAGCAAGGAAGCCGTCATCATTGATCCGGTCGATCACCATCTGAATCAATACCTCGGTTTTCTTGAAAGCCATCAACTCACGCTTAAATATGTGCTTGAAACCCATGCGCATGCTGATCATATCACCTCGGCTGGTGCACTTTGCCGGGCAACAGGTGCGCAGGCTGCTACTCCCGTCCATTGCCAGATAACCGCTGCTGAAATTCAGCTCTACGAAGGACAGGAGTTATTTTTTGGGCATCAGCAAACCATTAAAACCATACACACTCCCGGTCACACCTCCGGGGCAATGAGCTATTTCTGGAATGGCAAGTTATTCACCGGCGATGCCTTATTGATTAATGGCTGTGGCCGTACCGATTTCCAGAATGGCGATGCCGGCACCTTGTATGACAGTATCACAGAAAAGCTTTTCACATATCCTGATGAAACGATAGTCTGCCCTGGCCATGACTATCATGAGCAAACTTTTTCTACCATAGGTTATGAGCGCCTGAATAACAGCCGGGTGGCTGGTAAGACACGGGAAGAGTTCATACGCCTGATGGACGGGCTGAACCTGCCGCGCCCGGAAATGATAGAGGTTGCCGTGCCAGCCAATAAAAAATTAGGCCTGAAACATGCTGCTGAAGTCTGATACTTGGGCGACCCGTTTATCCGGGCTTATTAGTCTTTGATCATGCGCCACCCTATCAGCAGCAAAAGGATCCCTGAAGCAAGGAAAGCCAGGTCATAAGGTAATTTGTCACCCACATATTCCATCACGTGATGGATATCCAGTAACTGGTGATCGATCACCCCTTCGGTCAGGTTGAACGCACCCCAGCCCGCCAGCATGGCCCCTGATAATACCCTGCCTGACCATTGCACATCTGGCCGTTTACCCGCCTTGAATAACAGATACACACCTGCGGCCGTCATTAGCCACACTGCCGCATGAAAATAGCCATCCCAGGTCATATTGATTTTTGCCGAGACCAGGTCAGTCACGGGAATTCTGCTTGATAGCATGTTGTGGACCTGCAGGATCTGATGAAAAAGGATGCCATCAAAAAATCCTCCCAGTCCGATCCCCAGCAGCATGCCGGCTGCAACCAGAGGGCCGGTGCGCTGGTGGCTTGGAGAAGATGACGGGGTCTGCATGGAAGATACCCTTTAAATTACTGTTTATAGATCCAGAAAACGATGATTGAAAGCAACATCAACGGTAGCAGGATGAGTGCTAAATTGCCCAAGAACTCTTGGTTATATACATTGGCGTTCACCAGCGTGAGGCAATGAGAGCATGCCTGCATATTGAGGTCTTGAAGCGTGGATGTTGAGCTCATTGTCATCAAACGAATCCAGGGTGGTTAAGCGATAGAGGCCGCCTGCTATAGAGAAGTTCACCTGCGACCGGTTTGTTGAACTAGTCTTGAATTATGGATTCATACAGATACCTCATAAAAATAAGGCAGGCACCATGGAATTGAACTATGAAATTAAAAATACCAACCAGTTTGACCGGGTGAGGAACTCCTCGGACAAAGCGGTCAACGAGCAGATCGACCAGGTCACCAATAACAATATCCATTATTACTCGACCCGGCCGGCGTGGGAGGTAAAGCAGCGTATTATCGCGTTGGAGAAGGAATGGGATATCGAGCGGGTGCTGGAAGTGAATGCTTCTACCCTGGCATTGACTGGATTAGTGCTGGGTTTAACGCTAAACAAGAAATGGTTTGCGTTGCCGGCGGTGGTTTTGCCATTTTTGCTGCAGCACGGCGTACAGGGCTGGTGTCCGCCACTACCCATCCTACGGCGCATGGGCATCAGGACCCGCGATGAGATCGACCGCGAAAAATACTCTTTGCTCGAACATTTAAAATCCAGGAACGATTAGTCTCTGACCTGATATCAGGATTACTGTCATCCGGCAGTGACTGAAGCAGACCCTGCGCAATGGTAATCGCAGATCACAAAATAAAAGACTCAGGATGATATAACCTGGGTCTTTTTTGTACGATGATTCCTACGACAAATTCAGCTGAAACGGTATACAGCGTTTCCAGAAAACTCCGCATGATTGAGGCTCCACTGATTGAATCAATTAGATTTAAATAAATGATTCACATTTTCTGACACCAGCAATTGTAGTTTTTTGGAGAGCTTCATGCTGCATACAATACTAATAGTCGTGTTAATTCTTGCCCTTATTGGTGCCCTGCCTACCTGGCCACACAGTTCTAAATGGGGATATTACCCAAGCGGCGGTATCGGCCTGGTACTGCTGATCCTGATCATTCTTGCACTTACCGGCGGAGCATAGCGCTTAGATAGCGACACGCTTGATTATTAAGCCGTCCAACATTCACAAGTGAGGTCACCATGATGAACAATAGTGAGTTTGCAAAAGAGTCTGACAGCGGTATTTCTCTAGCCACCGTGACGATGGGTATCATTGCGGCAGCAGGATTTCTTTTGGTTTCTTCTTTTGTTTCTAATGATGCCACATGGCCCGCTAGCAGCGCGAATGTATGGTCGGCGAGGACATTAACCGGGCATGAGACCGTTCGCGCAAAGGTTGCAGTGCCGGGGAAAAATGCCGGCCTACAGCAACATCAGGAAAAACCACTAGAGGCGCAAGCCGTGAATATTGAAATGACGGTGCCTGTGCAATCAACCCCACAGCATAAAGAAGCGGGTCATTTTTATGATGCGCTATATAGCGCCGATTTTATGAGTTCCGTGATGGAACCTACTTGATAAATAGTTTGATTCTGAAAAATGACAGGTCTTAATTTTTACTTAAGGGAACACATATGACAAACAATCTATGGAAAATAGTTGCACTGGCTTTACTGTTATCAGCTTGTAAAAGTAATGAGATGAAACCTGCTACAGCGGAGAGTTCCAGTGTCACGCGACCGATGACCACTAACCAGGACAATAGTAATGCAAATGCCGATACGGCAGCAAAACCTGACCGCATCACCATCAAAACGGTGGATGTGGATTCCAGCAAAGATCAGTTAAGCGCGGCCGAACTGGCCAAGCGCCAGATATTTTTTGATTATGACAGTGATGCCATCCGTGCCGAATATAACGATCTGATCACAAATCATGCCAAATACCTGAGCGCCCACCCGCAGACCCGCGTCGTGTTGCAAGGCAATACCGATGAGCGTGGCACCCACGAATATAACCTGGCATTAGGCCAGCGACGTGCCGCAGCTGTCAAAAGGGCTTTGAATACACAAGGCGTGGATGACAAACAGATCGAAACCATCAGTTATGGCGAAGAACGTGCCAAGCAGAATTGTGCGGAGGAAGATTGCTTCCAGCATGACCGTCGCGTAGATGTGGTTTATTCCGGTCAGTGATCAGGTTGAGTCAGATAACTCCTACTTGCAAATCAGCGCTTCCACTATAGGACCGCGCTGACTGAAATGAGATGATTCACCTAACAGAGATGGCTGGCTTAGAGTCAATCTGTTTCCCTGAGACACCCAAACTTACATCCCCACTTTTGTGGGGATTTTTTTGTGTAGGGATGGTTTGTAATAATCTTTAATGGCGGAAATTTAAATGATGGGATTCTTACAATAAAGTCAGCCTATACTCGCTACACGTCTGTTTGCGCAGGCGGCATGATAACTACATTGTATGGTCCATACACCTTGGTTTTAAAAATTTAAAGGTTTAAATGAATAAAGCGACTTTTTCAAAAGACACATGGCAGGTGGTGACGGCCATGATCATTTCCGCCGGAGTGGTCATTGCTTCAGTGCTGATGATGTACATCATTTTTATTACCACCATTATGCTAATCGGCCTGGTGTTTTCCAGTATGTAAGCGTTTTTTAAAGATTCCAGTGTTATCCGTTTGAGGAATATCTGACAAGTAACAGCATTAAAACCATGATGAGCCAGAATCAAAACCAACAATATCATCTGCTTAGTCACGCAAAAGCTCTTTTTAAAGAGTCGGCGTATAGAAGGCTTTGATCGAGTATTGATATGTCAGCCACCGCCCTGAATACACCCGCTGCAGTTGCCGTACGGTTTGAGATCATCAAACGGCTGGCGCCTGGGTTCAGGCACAGGATGCTGGGAAAAATGCAGCCGATCGCGCTGATTTCACAATTAATAAGCAAAAAAATCCAGGCGGAGCAAAAAGAGTCCGAGTTCCTGCTGAAACGCCTGCAGGAACTAAAGGAATCACTGCATCTGGCGACGCATGCAACGGTTGATTTATTCACCTGGCTAAATCCGGATCAGGACAGTGTGCAGCCGCTGAATGACATAGTCGAGGAGTGCCTGGACCTGTTGAAAATGGATATCTACGCCAGTAATATATCTTTCCAGAATACGCTCAGCACCACCCAGGCAGTAAAAGCTTCACAGGTCAGGAATATGTTTGCCGCATGTGTATTAACGTATATCGATACGGTCGATAAGCCTTCACAAGTCGTTATTTCAGCACAGCAGGATAAGGACCAGCTGGTATTAAGGCTGGAGATCAGCTCATTACCGGATAAGGCGGAAAAAGAAATACCGGCGAGCACGACCTTTGTCGACTGGGAGAATGTCCGACTGATCAGTGAAGGCGCTGAATTTTCAAAGAAGGATAACCAGGTGTGGATATCCAATATTGCTTTGTGACGCTCATGCTTTAGTGCAGCTCATTCTTAAACCTGGTATCCCGCAAACCCGCCAAAAACCCCAATCTGTAATCAAAGCCCGAGGTTGATGGACTCGATTTTTTCGTAATCCAGCGGCTTGGTCAAATGCAGGTCGAAACCGGCGTCCAGCGCCATCTGGCGATCTGCCTCAGTGCCATAGCCGGTGAGCGCAATCAGGAAGCATGCATCCAGTTGCCGGGACTTGCGTATCGCTTTAGCTACTTCATATCCTGTCATATCCGGCAGGCCTATATCCAGGAAAATGATACGCGGCTGGAAGGTTTTGGCGACTGCCAGACCCTGCTTGCCAGAATGTGCGGTTTTCACCTCATTGCCTGCCAGCTCCAGTAAGTCGGAAAGCGTGCTGGCAGCATCTTCATTGTCATCGATCACTAGCACTTTGGTGTTTTCGGTCTGTACTTCTTTAACTTCTGCGTCAGCTTGCACACGCTGCGGCGCATCTACCAGCTTAAGCTCCAGCGTGAAAGCGCTACCCTGTTTGACGCCTGCACTGGACACGTAGATTTCGCCGCCGTGCAAATTGGCCAGATTCTTTACCAGCGAAAGCCCTATGCCCAAGCCTTCCTGTGCCCTATCCTCGGTAGTCGCGTGCTGCACAAACAGGTCAAAAATATTATGCAGGTGATCTTCATCCAGGCCTATGCCGTTATCGGTGACCTTGATCAGCACGTTCGCATCTTCTTTGACCACATCCACCACGATCTGGCCACCGCTGGGAGTGAATTTCGCAGCGTTACTGATCAGGTTGCTCAGTATCTGGGTCAGGCGGACTTTGTCCCCCGCTACCCACAATGGTTCGGAAAAGATATTGATGGTCAGCTGGTGACCACGGTCCAGGATCAGGTTTCCTGCGCTTTCTGCGGCTGCCTCAACGAATTCCCTGACATTTAATGTCTCAATATCCAAGGAGATTTTCCCTTGCGAGATGCGGGAAACATCCAGCAGGTCATCCACCAGTTTCACCATCTGGTCGGTCTGCCGCGAAATAATATCCAGCAATTCAATTTCCTTGTCACTAAGCGAAGTATTGAGGGTCTTCAGCAGCTTGATGGAGTTCCTGATCGGTCCCAATGGGTTACGTAACTCATGCGCAAGGGTTGCCAGGAAGATATCTTTTCTTCTATCGACCTCACGCAACTCGCGCTCGGCCAGGCTCAGTCTGAGCAGGGCGGTGATATTCACCACCAGTTCTTCCGGCTCGATAGGCTCAAACAGGTAGTTATCGGCACCACATTCAATGCCATTAATCTTGTCTACCAGCGAGATGAAAGATGCCGACGTCTGCAAAATGGCAATTGAGCTGGTAGCAGTGTCTGATTTCAATCGTCTGCATACTTCAAAACCATTGATATCCGGCAGGCGGGTATCCAGTAAAATGAGGTTGGGTTGCCTGTTTTTGGCGAGCTCAATCGCATCCGCACCATTGGCTGCTTCTATGATGGTGAATCCGGCTTTGGTCAATATCCTGGATTTTGCGTACCGGGTGGCGTCCGTGTCATCGACATTCAGGATCAGGAAATCACTCATCGGGTGATCCTTGATTTCAACCGCCTTGGCTGGAGCATCTCTCATTTTGAATTATCCGAAGTATTCAATGTTACGTTAGTCGCATTTGATCGGGTACTTTTAGACGGGGCGAAAGCTGCTGGAGCATCTTCACGCGTGATATTTAATAACTGCCTTAAACTGCCCAGCAGATCGGCTTTGAGCAATGGCTTGCGATAATAGGCATCTGCGCCCAGTACCGTGCCTTTTCGTTCGTCTTCTACCGTGGAGGCAATGATGACAGGCACATGTTTGCGTTGCTCGTCCGCTTTGAGGTCGGATAACCAGCGCCAGGAGTCTTCACCTTTCAGCATGATATCCAGTAATACTGCCGCCGGGGTAACCTGGCTCCATATTGTCTCGGCTTCCCTTAGCGAACGGGCGGGTATCGCCTTGAATTCGGTATCTTCCAGATAGCGACGGTAAAGCAGCTGTTCAAAATCTTCGTCTTCAATCACCAGTACCGGGATGCGGTGATCGTTGATAACCAGTTCAGGGCTGTGTTGTTCTGGCTCATTCGCCAGTCTGAACGTGGCCGGCAGGGAAACCGAGAATGTTGAGCCCTCGCCCAGCGTACTTTCCACCGCAATCGTGCCTTGCAGCAGGGTCGCCAGGTTTTTGCACAGTGGCAGCCCCAGGCCGGTGCCTTTCACCGATTTCTGCAAATGATTCTCCACCTGGGAGAATTCCTCGAATATCAGTTCCAGGTGTTCTTCGGGAATCCCCAGGCCGGTATCCTTCACGGCGAAAGTCACCATGTCATGCTGGTCTATCCCGACGCTGACATCAATGCTGCCAGCTTCAGTGAATTTCAATGAATTGGAAATGAAGTTGCGCAGGATCTGCGAGATTTTGGCTTCATCCTGGAACAGCTCTATGTCTTCCTCGGGGAAGCTGAAGTTCAGTGCCAGTTTATTGGAAACCAGCAAAGGTTTGAGCATGCCGCGCAGGGCGCTGAGCATTTCACTGACGTAGAAGGTAGTCGGTTTGACTTCGGTCTTGCCGGCTTCAATTTTGGCGATATCCAGCAAGTCATTCACCAGGTCACTTAAAGAAACCGCACCTTTCATGATGTATTGGACTTGCACTTCCTGCTCGGTGGTCAGGTCACCATCTATTTTTTCCAGCAGCAGTTTGGCCAGCGCGCGGATAGAATTCAGTGGCGTCCTGAACTCATGGCTCATGTTGGAAAGAAAGCGTGACTTTAATTCATCCGCCCTGCGTAAATGGTTGGCTTTTTCATCCAGTTCGGCATACAGCGCCACCACGCCACGGTTGGTATCTTCCAGTTCCTGGGTCAGTGAGATCAGTTCTTTTTGCCTGGCGTTCAGTTCATCCAGGATGCGCAGCAGTTCACGGTTCTGGTGCTGGACTTCGGATAAGGAAATATTCGCTGCCAGCGCTGAAAGATTGGCGATGGAGCTGCCCACCATCGCGGGAGTCAGCAGAGGAGCAGTCGCCGGCAGAAATTTACGTAGCGTGATCGATGTACCTTCACTATTGGTATTGATTTCAAACCGGTCCATCATTCTTTTGGCGCCTATGACCCCTAATCCCATCCCGGTGGTGGATTTGTATGCGCCCGATAGAACCTCATCGATGTGCGGGATGCCTGGGCCTTTGTCTTCGACCTGTATTCTTAACAGTTGCGGGATCGTTGTACCCTCAAGCGAATATTCGATCCTGCCTTTGCCGGCATAGTTATAAATATTCCTCGCCAGCTCGGAAACCACAGTCGATATGCGCACCTGGTCTTGCATGCCGAAGCCGCAAATGGCGGCAATATCCCTGGCGCGTTGCCTGGCGGCCACGACATCCAGTTCTGTTTCTATGCCTATAGCAAGAAATCTGATCGACATGTCATCCTTTTGCTCTTTTGATAACCACAATGGTGGCGTCATCCCTGCCACGGGTGAAATCCCTGTGCAGCACCGCGGCAATCACGGCAGAGTGCCTTTTCTCCAGTCCCGGATATTGTTCTAAAGTCCATTTTGTTCCCAGGCCATCGGAATGCATGATCAACATTGAATCCTCATGCCACTCATGTCCAAACTCCTGTGTCTTCAGCATATTGACCCCGACAATGCCATTATGGCTGATCAGGTGCTGCCTACTCTCTGCAGTGAATATGCAGCCGGCGATATTGCCTACACCGCAATACCTTAATTCACTGGCATGCAGATCTATCCTGGCAGTGGCGACTGCGGCACCACGGCCTCCGCGCATGCGCAAATGACAGTTCTGTATCACCCTGCTAGGAAAACCCTCGGGGTCATCCATCAGGGTTTTGATCGCCGGTATTGACGCTTCCGCAGCACCCGGGCCGTGGCCCAGACCATCAGCGACCATCACGCTCAATATATTCCCGGAATCGATGGCAGTCCAGGCATCGCCACACACTTCTTCTGACGTAATAGGCACGCATATGTTGCCTATCTCCCAAAAATTTTTTGGGAGGGCTTCGGGTGCATCCCATAACAGCATAAGCAGGGTAGTGCCTTTGCCTGGTTCGGAATAGAGATCGAGATGATGCGCCAGCCGCTTGATCGCGCCGAGGCCAGTACCATACGTGCCGGTTGAAGAGTTACCGTCTTCAAAGTTGATCTCGATATTGTGCATGCCGGGGCCAGCATCCACAGCGAGCACTTCCACGCCATGTGCTTCCACACCGTCTTTGTTTACTGCCGAAACAGGCCGGAGGTAGATAGTTCCCGAGCCGGCATGTTTTTCAATATTGGTGGCTGCTTCAGAGAGGATGATGGCCAGTTCGCCAGCGCGTATCTCGCCAAACCCCAACTTACGGCCCAGTTCTACACCAGCCCTGCGTACAGAGGAAACCTCACCGAGTTCGCCTATGGTATGGCAACTCTGCGTGCCTAATGTGATCATGCAAATTTCCACTTCCTGATGATGACATCTGTGCCTTTGCCGGGTTCTGTTTCCAGGTAAAACTCATCAGAAAGTTTTTTGGCGCCACTCAGTCCCAGGCCTAAGCCTCCGCCACTGGTGTAACCGTCAGTCAGCGCCAGGGCGATGTCGTCTATCCCCGGGCCGTTGTCGGTGAACACCAGCTCCACACCCAGTTTGGGGGATGCATTCAGTTTGTTCAAATGACATTCGCCACCTTTGCCGTATTTCAGTGTGTTCCTGGCAAGCTCACTCGCTGCCGTGATCATTTTGGTCTGGTCAACGATGCCGAATCCCATGGCAGCCAGTTCCTCGCGCACCATTTTTCTCAGGCGCACCACATCTTCGTCGCTATACAAAGGCATCACTACCGCACCTGGCTCAGCTGTTTTCATTTAGGCACCATTTTGTGGTTTTTATAGTGTGTAGAGCCGCTCATGCCTGTTGAACTCATCTCTGCTGATCTAGCATCGCGATGCCGCGTTCAACGTTGAGTGCGGTGATCACGCCTTCCAGCGCCAGGCCCAGTTCAACCAGCGTGATGGCGACTGCAGGCTGCATGCCTACTACCACGGTCTTGGCATCCAGTATCTTGGCCATGGCTGCAGTGTTGCTGATCATGCGGCCTATGAATGAGTCCACGATATCCAGCGCCGAGATATCGATCAATACGCCTTTGGCGCGGTCTTTGACGATACGTTCAGTCAAGTCATCCTGCAGAGTCATCGCCAGCCGGTCGTGCATGTCGACCTGTATAGTCACCAGCAGTAATGAGCCCATCCTGAGGATTGGAATGCGTTCCATGATGCCTCCTTATACGGCTGCAGAACTAACGACAGATGCGCCTGTTTTTTTCAAGGCAATGATGAATGCATCTGCCAGGGTGGCTTTGGTGATCACGTCTTCCAGGTTGACACCCAGGTGGACGATGGTCTGGGCAATCTGCGGGCGGATGCCGCTGATGATACAATCGGCGCCCATCAGTCGCGCTGCGGCAATGGTTTTCAGCAGATGCTGGGCCACCAGGGTATCCACAGTCGGTACACCGGTGATATCGATAATTGCGATCAGCGCGCCTGTTTCCACGATCTTCTGCAGCAGGTTTTCCATCACTACCTGGGTCCTGGCGCTATCCAGCGTACCAATCAATGGCAATGCAAGTATGTTTTGCCACAATTGCACTACCGGCGTGGATAACTCCAGCAGCTCTTGCTGCTGACGGGAGATGATCTGTTCGCGCGCCCTCTGGTAAACATCGATCGTGAACAAGCTCAAGTTATCAAACAGCACGGTGGTCGATGCCAGTTCTTCTACCAGTTGCTGTGGCTGGTCTGCCAGTGCAGTACGCAACAGTTTGAAAATCGGCTCTTTGAACGAGAAAATAAAGCCGGCGGTTTCAGCAGGCGTGAAACCCTGCTTCACCCGGGCCAGTGAAAATTCGGTCAGCAACTGTTTTGTTTCCGCCCACAGCGACTCTTCTAGCGTATAAGTCTTGGTCTTGGAAATATTGGTTTGCAGCAGCCTGAGCAGTTGTATTGCCTGTTGGCGAATTTCCGATTCCGCCACTTTGTCAAAACGGACCAGTTTCGCTCTCATGGCTAAGATCAGTTCATCCACTAAAGCCTGTTCGTTACCTTGTATAACATTCGCAAGTTGTAATACTGATTCCTGACTCATCTTTATCTCCGCTGTTTCGGTTGCCGGTATGGTTTACCGTGTCTTCTAAAGAACGCAATGCTTTGCTTCTTTAATCCCTTAAATTACTGCCAAACGTCCAGTCTAACTGGTTTTTCGGGAAATTAAGCCAAGTTATGCAAATATGCATACACATTATTTATAGAGCGTTTGAATGACTGTTAAGAGGATGTTCGGATACGTAAGGGTTTAACGGGATAAAAGGTGGGGCGGTTTTGAAAGTAAGTGATTGATTCTTTGAGAAACTCTGGGCCCATGCATAGTGGTGTAGCCCTGTAGCGCAAAATGGGAAAGGGTGTCGATCTGCTTCACCGCAGCGTTACTGGTGGGACTGGCGATGACCGGTGTAATCAACCTCAGCCAAGGCCTGGCAAAGGCCGCCCATGCCTGTGACTTCTTAACTACATCAGTATGGGCTATGCAGGGATAGGAGTGTTTATCCGTATTATTTTCTATGCAGCAGTATCGTGATCAGCAGGCTGGCATTGCTTAATGCTTTCAGCGTATGCGGTTCGCCATCACTCAAATAAGTCAGGCTGTTGGCTTTTAATATTTTCCTGTCGTCACCGATGATCAATTCAACCTCACCTTCGATACATTGAATGGTGATCGCCCCGGCAGCGGTATGCTCCGGCGTTGCCTTGCCGGCCGCCAGTACAAACCTGAACACCTCAAGATGGTTTTCGCGGATCAAAGTGGAAGAAGCTGCGGACTCAAAATGTTCCGCAAACGGACTGATGTCTATAATTTCACCTGGTAAGGAATGTGGAATACTCATAATTGTAAAGCCTCAGTTCAAGGAGACCTCTATCGGATCTCTCGTTAAAACAAAAATATTAAAGCGTAGTTAACAAAGGCATCATGATATTACATTTACGATAATAGATTAATTGCGGATAAGGAAAAAATCCTGACATAAAACATTCATGGAATCATTTCTGGCAATTAATCTTAAAAGGAGTATGCTGACAAAGTCATCGGGTTAATTCATTAGTTTTTTATTTTTATCCTGATGCCCAGTCTACTCGCACCCCCTCTTTCCCATCCTGGGAATCAAGTGATGTAAGTATTCCGATTAAGTGCTAACGGAAGGATACACACGATGAGCTTTGAAAATAAAACAACGGATGAATTAATCAGGGTTGCCAAAGCGGGCCTTGGTTTCACGCTGGTTGCCGATAGCAAAACTGCAGATGAAGTACGCAAAATTGCCAGTGCTGCTGCCGAAAGTGGCGCGCATATCAGGTTTGTGATGAAGTCCGCGCTGGAACCTGCGCAGTTTCAATCTACAGGTAATCAGATCCAGCCCGGCTGAGATTTTTCTTGGTATCGGTTGCGCATATATTTATTTATCTGAAAAAGACTCAAGTCATCTTGAGTCTTTTTGATTTTATAGCCTTGCCTATTCATTTCAGCTCCATTAATGAAATCTGACGTAGCAATCAGTCATCCACGGATAAACCGTCATCGTTGCCCCGCTTACCATTGCTATCAATGAGTGACGCATTTAGCGAATTCATGATGTGTCCGGCGGCTCAGCTTCGTCAGGGCATTTTTAGGATGTGTGCGAGCACATCCTATTTTTTCTTACTTAAACCTGCGCGACTACACACCGATAGGTGATTGTGCGTTTTTACGTGACCGTAAAAGTTTCTACAAGGAGATAGATATGAATATCAGCGAGGTAATGACTCCTAACGTGAGAGTGGTTTCCCCTCATGACACGCTGCAATTTGCCGCGCAACTGATGGAGGAAATTGATGTCGGTTTGCTGCCGGTGACTGAAAATGAAGAGTTGATCGGCACGCTGACTGATCGCGATATCACCATCCGTGCAGTTGCGCAGGGGTTGTCACCCGAAGAAACGCAAGTCAGCGAAGTGATGACCTCGGATGCGTTGTATGTATTTGAAGATCAGTCTGTCGAGGAGGCTGCACAGGATATGAGCGATTTTCAGGTGCGACGTTTACCGGTACTCAATCGTGAGAACCATCTGGTAGGGATCGTGGCACTGGCAGACCTGGCCTTAAGCCAGGATTCCAATGCGGTCAACATTGCCCTGGACGGGGTTTCACAGCCACATTGATTGCGCATGTTTATACAATGGCGGGTGGCAGTATGGGTGGCTTGTTTCAGCCTGTTTTCTGAAATAGCGTATTGCCATACACGATTAGTGTCCTCCACTCCCGTGAATGGTCAGGTCCTTACCCAGGCGCCTGACCATATTCTTGTCAGATTCTCTTCCCCGATTGAAAAAAAGCTCAGCCAGTTGCAACTGTCAGACGACAATGGAAAATCGTGGCGTACGTTGAAAACCACTCAATCTGCGCAATCCCGCATTTCTGGGCCTTCTCAAGTGTCTGAAAAAAAGAGCGGGCCGCCAGCAAGCAGGGGGCAAAGTGTGTCGGATCGTATCATGATCGCTTCTGTACCTGCCTTGCAACCTGCCAGGTATCCTGCAAGGTACAAAGTGCGCTGGCGAGTGCTTTCTAAAGACGGCCATACGCAACAAGGTGAATTATCGTTTGAATTAAGGTTGGCAGACCAGATCGACTAAATCAGATGAATCAATGAGCCCGGATTGATCCAGCTATTACTACGCACTGATACATGGACGCGTTTTTATCTTCCCATTTATTGGATGGCACCCTAGGGCGTGGCCTTGCCTTTATTGCTATCGCCATTCTGGCCGGTCTTTATCTATGGCAATGGCATTTCACAGTGCGCATTCCCAGCGTAAAAAAATGGGTGGGTGCAAGTGTCTTCAGCGGCATCACCGGTGCGGCACTCAGTTTGAACAGCACTTTTTTCCAGCTTTCCGAATCGTTTAACGAGGGCGAGTCGCTTAGCATGGCCTGGGAGAATACACTGCCCCTGCTGCTGGAGACCAGTTATGGATTGAGCTGGCTAGCTTTTTGCGGGCTGCTGGTACTGAGCTGGTTTAGTGTAACCTACCCACGCTGGATGTTGGTCAACCTGGCAGCATTGATCGCCAGCCTTTCCTTGAATGGTCACGCTGCTGAAGACGGCATATTCAGCCTGGTGTTTGTACTGGATGTGATACATCTTGCCTGTATCATGGCCTGGCTAGGTGGCCTGCTTTTCATCGTGCTCGCCCGGTTTACTTCATTATGGTCATTGCAACAGCCGCATCTGCAGGCCTTTTCGAAATTTATCCTGCCGGTATTTTTATGTGCACAAGTTAGTGGAATACTCAGGCTGACGGGAGAATATCTGAAAAGTGGAGAGCTTGGCCTGGCCTATATGTCTGTCGCTTTTACCAAAGTTTTACTTGTCATCAGCATCGGCGTCTGTGCGGCCGGTTTAAGGAAAACACTACGACACAAAGTCTTCAATGGTACCCGCTACGATGACGTGCTTGGAGTGGAGTTTTTTTGCGCCATAGTATTGTTACTGGCGGCCGCCATGCTTACTCAGCTCCCACCGATTTAAGGGTGTCTTTCTCTACCAGAACTTCTTCTCCGCCTTGCTTGGTCAATATTTTCTGCACTTCTTCGGCCTCACTGGCAGGTTGCAGATGCACCAGTAATAGCGCAGCATCCTGACGTATCAGCGCCCGTTGCAACTGCGGTTTTTGATCACCGGGTTTCAGCCAGCCATACAGCGCACCAAGTGCTGCACCTATGATGACTCCCAGATCCGGTCCCAGCAACTGGATGATCGCCATCGGTCGCGATGCCTGGTAACCTGAAAACAGCAAAATACCCAATGCCAGCGTCGAAGACAGTAGCAAACCCGCCAGGGCGCCACGCCCGGCCCATGAGAACCAGCTGTCACGATTGGGACCTGCCTGGCCGGCATAAAACGTTTGTGCTGCCTGCGGTGATACCGCGACATCAATCAGATCACGCGGGATCCCCCTGTGCAGGCAGTCGTTAATCGCCGCGCTGATCGCGCTTTCGCGATTGAAGAAGGCAGATACGGTATAGGAAAGCGGGGTGTCTGCCCGATGTGTGCTAGCTGCCGTTTTCATGAGTACTCCGCTTTCAGTGCTTCTGCGGTCCAGGGCTCTGCCCGGCCGTCGGTTTCCTTACGCACGCGTGAGACATCTTCCAGCTTGATCTCCTCTGCCTTATTTTCGCCTAGCCTGGTACGGATATAGTTGATCACCGCAAGTACTTCCTGGTCATTCATCTGGCCAGCCCAGGCGGGCATCACCCCATTATAGGTGGCACCTTCCACCTCTACCGGGCCGGACAAACCTCTTAGAATAATGCTGATTAGCCGGTCTGGGTTCCCCAGGACATATTCCGATTTAACCAATGGCGGGAATACACCAGGTACGCCCTGGCCAGTGGCCTGATGGCAACTGGCACATTTGCCTGTAAAGATCGTATCTCCGGCCGGGGCTGCGGCAGCGGGTGACGATGCCTCTGCCGCCACGGTTTGTGCTCCCTTTTCCAGAAAACCGATATGTGCACTGGCATCCAGTTTACCCATATGCCGGCCCAGGTAGAAAGCGGCAATCACCAGACTGACCACCACAAACAGATAGAACCATTTGGGACCGGCTCCGGGGAATTCATAAGGCTCGGCGATATCCCGCATTTCCTTGTCATGCAGCGCCAGATTGGAGACTTCATTCTTCTGCTGCGCTTCGCCAGGCTTGTTAGCGTTGCCATTAAAAGGCTGTTCACTCATTAGAATTCTCCTCTGTGTTCTGCTGCCCCGGTGCTGCCTGCGATGCGTTGGACTTCATGACGGGTGAAGCAGGTACCGCATAGTCATGCCGCAAGGCCAACAGATAGGCGACCAAAGCTTTGGCATCTTCGCTAGCGACGACGACTCCTGATCCGGGTGCAAATGCTTTTGGCACATCAATCACCTCATCCCCTTCACCCGCACTGGCTTTGTGTTCAAATAAAAAAGGAAAAGCAGGCATCACCGACCAGGGTAGCAATGACCTGGGCTGGTAAAGATGCAACAAATGCCATTTGCGGTCAGGTAGCCTGCTGCCTACGTTAAACAGGTCAGGCCCGGTACGCATTGTCCCTAACAGATGCGGCTGGTCGTAAACATAGTCCGCCGGTACTGAAGGCCTGGCACCCAGCCCCTTCATCACATCGGTGGTGACATGCGTATCCCTGACCTGTTGCGTGTGGCAGTATATGCAGCCGTTCTGGATATAGACATGGCGGCCTCTCAGTTCCAGTGCTGTAAGCTGCTTCAGTTCTGCCGGCGGGCTGATCTCGGATAACAGTAAACTCTTGGGCAGTATCACTAGCACCATCAGTGCAAAAACCACGGTAGCCAATGCACCCATCAACAGTACATAAACGCGGGTCATCAGCCGTGGCCTTTCTCTGCCGTGGCAGACCCGGCGCCAGCACCAGAGCTGGGGCGGACCAGGATAGGACGTACATAGAAGAAGGGGGATTGTTCCTGCGACTGCATGTAAGCCAGGTCCGGGCTGCGCAATGACCATAACCAAACGATATGGATAGCAAACAGCACATGGCCTATGGTGATGATCACTGCAGAAACGCTGCGCATGAACAGCCAAGGTCTGGTGGCAATGACAGAGGCTTCAAAGGTGCCATTGGCATCCAAAAGTTGCAGGCCCTGGAACACACCGCCTATCCCCAACACGACCACGTACATCACCATGCCAAAACCCACCAGCAAAATGTGCGCACGTACCAGGTTGCGACTGGGCCACTCACGGCCTAGCAACCGGGGCAGTATGTAATAGATACCGCCAAAAAGCGACAGGGTGACGAACATGTACAGGCCGAGGTGAGAGTGTGCAATGGTCCAGTGCGTGAAATGGGTGATACGGTTCACACTTACCAAAGCGGTAAGAATGCCTTGCAATGACACGGCTGTATAAGACATTGCCGCCAGGACTAGCAACGTCAGCGCCGGCGAATAGCGCATCGCGCCAAAGCGGCCCACCACCGTCATATGCTGATTGATACCCACAGCCACCACCGGGATGATCATGAGGATGCTGGCCGTGATAGAAGTCGCGATCATCCAGGAAGGTAAGGGTCCACCAATGAGATGGTGCATGCCATTCAATGCATAAAACAGCGCCAGTCCCCAGAACCCGATCAGCGATAACCAGTAGGAATACACCGGGCGGCCAATGATCTTGGGCATCAGGTAATAAATAAGACCGAGGTTGATGGTGGACAACCATAGCCCAAGAGCATTGTGGGCGAAAAACCAGTTGACAGCCGCCGATTCCACACCGTTATAAATAGGCAGGTTGCCGGCGGTGAAAATAATCAAAAACCAGGGATACGAAGAAGCGACATACCATACTGATACATACAAATGCCTGGCGGTGCGCGCCAGCAGGGTTTTCCAGACCGAGACACCGACAAAAGCAGCGCCTATCGCCATAACAGGATCCGCCGACTGATGGTCAAACTCCAGCCATTCCAGGCCATCACTGACGCCGGCAAGCAACAGCCAAAGCCCGATGGCTACACCTGTAGTCCATATCAGAATGCCGGCGATTGCCACGTTGGGCAATTGCAACTGCACCCGGCACAAACGCGGCATCAACCATAGTGACACCCCGAACATGGCAGTTGAGGCCCAGCCATACACCATGATATTCAGATGTGCTGGCCGTAACCTGCCAAAGGTCAGGTAAGGTTGCGAGGTTAACAGGTCAGGATAATCGAATTTAAAACTGGTGATATCGCCTAAGGCAGTGCCTATCAGCAACCAGATGATGGATATCGCAAAACAGAGCAATACCGGCCGTTTGGCTGAATGATCAAGTGCCGCAACTTCCGCGACACTGATACTGACTTGGCTATGATCGATGGCGCTGTCTGCCTGTGCGTCCTGCGCGATGGTTGTTCCGGTAGATGCAGTACTCATAGCCATTTAATCCAGTCTTCGGGTGATTTCTGCAACTGGCCGTGCTCCTGCAACCGCTCCAGCTTTTGTTGCTGCGATTCCCAGGGGCGTACATATTTGAGCTCTTCCTCGTCGAAGATGGCATATGAAGTGATTTCCAGCTGGGTGAAATGCCCACGGCGCAACCCCATCAACAGGAAGAACAAAGTAGGGATGCCAACCAGCAACCCGAGGAGGATGACGTAAACGGAATCAGCAAACATAATGTTTCGGCAGAGAACATAAAACGAAACAAAGGTTAACCCAGCATGCAGACCCTGCTTATCGGCCTATGACTTAAATCCATGTAGGAAAAACAGGGCTGTTCAAGCGCAGGCGGAGTAAGATCGCGTGAGTAAATTCTGACAAAATTTTCAGTTGAAAATGACTGTTTATATTGGTGGCACTATTTGATAATCCTGTGAAATGTTACGGTAGTAATCATTTTTGGCATATTGGTACATAGTTGTGCCGCAAGTTGAATGGTTACACCCTTGTTTAGCGAATTATTCCAAAAACTGTAAGAGGTTTGCATTAAACAGAATAGAATGCACTAACTAATAATTATTGTTCTTAAATAATTTTTTGCTAATTATTTTGACAGATAAAATATTGTAATAAATTTATTGATCAACGTAGCATGACTTACCTCTATCAATTAGCAGTGCTGGGCGCACCTACAGAAACGCAGATTCAAGCGTTGAGGGAAGCTATTACACAGGTCATAGGAAAATTTAATCTGCGGCTAGGGCAAGAGGTAGGGCTGGAAATTTTGCCGGCTATCTTCAAGCCCCATCTTCTACAACCTTCTGCCGTGGTTTATTTCGCCGGTGCTACCGCTGCTCTTAGCCAGACACAGGTAACCAATCTGGACGAGCTGCTGCAGCGCGGGGTGCCTGTGATTCCTGTGATCTCTGGTTCAAATCAGTCAGCTGTTCCGGATTTACTAAAGGCTTTGCATTGCCTGGATTATGTGAAGGGTGAAGCGCAACAGCTCGCGATTGCCCTGTTAGCCTGTATCGGTTTGCTGCAGCAGTATCGCAGGGTTTTTATCAGTTACCGCCAAGATGAAGCCAATGAGGCTGCGTATCAGTTGTATAAAGCCTTATCCGCGTTACAGTTTGATGTTTACCTGGATACGGATATTGCAGCGACAAAGGCCAAACTGCCTTCCGATGATATGGCCGCACTTTCATGGCACAAATTATATGATTCGGATGTGCTGCTGATGCTCGATACACCAGGCTATTTCGACAGTCGCTGGAGCAGTGCCGAGTTTGGCCGGGTGCTCGCTAAAGGCATCAGCATCCTGAGAGTGGATTGGCCTGGTGCGACACCCTCACGCAGATCTTCTATCGCCAATGTGAGCAAACTGAGCAACGAGGTTATCGATCTGCAATCAGGGCGGATCGCAGACCCTGCAGTGACAGCCATTTGCGCCAAACTTGAAGAAGTACGCAGCCAGAATCATGCAGTGCGAGCCGTTAACATCATTAGCAGCATACGGATTGCGATCCAGAAAGTCGGTGGCAAGATGCTGGGTGTCAGCGCCAACAAGGCTGTGCATTTGCAATTACCGGATGGCAAACGGCTAACGGTATACCCTACGGTCGGTGTCCCCACACCCTTGACGCTTGAAGACGCAATCAGCCATGCACAAGGTGAACCGGTTGCCGTGGTCTACGACCCGGTCGGCCTGAACCAGAAAAATGTGAAGCACCTGCAGTGGCTGGAAGAGCTCATTCCTTCATCGCAGTGGATCAAGGCTACTGAAGCGAGCTGGCAGTTCGGGCACTGGAAACATTAATATGGGCGCGATCTTTCTTTCAGCCAGTGTGCCCATGAATACCCGTGGTACTTATCATGAGACTGCCAACCCTTTCCTGATCCAGTGCGCGATCCGCGAAATGGTGATCGCTGTGATCCGGCAGCATAAAATTATCTGGGGTGGTCATCCTGCCATTACCCCCATGCTGTGGAGTATCTGCGAAGACGTTGGTGTCGATTTCGCCGATGCGGTAGTGCTGTACCAGAGCAAGTTTTTTGAGGATGATTTCCCAGAAGAAACAAAAAAATTCAAGAATGTCATTTTCACCGAAGCGATTAATGGCAACCGTGAAGCCAGCATCCTGCATATGCGCAAGGAGATGCTTTCAAGACCTGACCTGACCGGTGCAGTGTTTATCGGTGGCATGGAAGGGGTGGAAACCGAGCATGCCATCTTTAGATACTATCATCCGCATGCCAGTGTGTTGCCGGTACCTGCTCCAGGTGGTGCGGCGCTGACCCTGGCGCTGGATCATGGATACGGTAAAAATACCGATCTGGACGATATTGATTTTGCCAGTCTCTTCCATACGCATTTTTCTAATGCCATCCATAAAGCTGTTCAATAACACGCTGGTTCTCCTTCACCAGGGCACTGTCCGATTAAAAGCAAAATGCGGCAACATCTTTAAGAGGCTGCAAGTTTCAAGTACCATGTCAGAATATTCTTACAAGGTATGGTATGTCTCGCAGGGTTTTCTACAGTTTTGATTACGAAAGTGATTGCTGGCGCGCCGCCACAGTGCGCAATATAGGCGTCATTGTCGGCGAGCAGGTGGCCTGGGATAACACCTGGGAAAGCGTTAAGCGTGGCGAGGAATCCGCCATCATGGAATGGATCAACAAGCAGATGCATGGTCGTAGTTGCACGGTGGTTCTGATAGGGGAGAAAACTGGAGACAGCCGCTGGGTAAAATATGAGATAGAGCGTTCCCTGGTTACCGGGAAAGGTTTGCTTGGCATCCGTATCCATCGTTTGCTGGATCAGAACCAGCAGGAATCCAGCGCCGGCCCTAACCCTTTTGAAGCGATCACACTACCGGATGGCAGGCAACTAGCTGAAATAGTGCCCACCTATGACCCGCCGGGAGCCACCAGTAAGGAAGTCTATGCCTATATCAGCCAGCATATGGCTGACTGGATCGAGGTTGCCCTGGTCAAGAGCTTGCCCAAAATCAGTGCCGACCAGGCGGGTCCGCCTTCACGAATCAAGTAATAAAAAACCCTGGTCATCGCAGACCAGGGTTTTTTATTTCACAGCGTTTTCTTTGCTATCCGATCACCTAGCGATCAGTCATCCTTGTTCACCCTGGCGTCTATGCGTTTCGCATCTTCCAGGTGTTTCTTCAACACCGGTAAGGTGTCTGCGGCAAATTTCTTGATATCGGGGTCTTCTGCATCTTCCGCAGCATCTTCAAACAGTTTCACTGCCTGTTCATGTGCAGATACGCCGATGATCCCTGCATAACTTTTGTCAAACTTGCTGCCTTCCCTGGTTTCAAGATATTTAAGTTTGGCCTGTTGCATCAGGCTCGGTTCCTTAGGGAGTTCTACACGCCGTTTGGTTGCAAGATCTTTTACCTTCGAATCTGCTTGCGAATGGTCTTCGGTCATCATTTTAGCGAATTTCTGAATTTCTGGATCTTTGGCTTTTTTAAGCGCCAATTGACTTCCCTGGATTTCAAAAAGGCCAGCCTCAGCGGCATTTTTCAAGAAACGCTTGTCAGAAGATGAAATGTCTTTGGCAGACGCATTCAAACTGATACAGAGTAATCCTAAGATGGCTGAGCTGAGTATTAAACGTTTTGCTGAATACATGGCGGTTTCCTTTTTATCATTCAAGTTTATTGAGGACGAGTGTAGATTCAGAGTTTAAAAGGATTGCTATAAATGCTCTGTCAGTGAATGGCTGATTATGGTGTCAGCGCTATTAGGGATTAGCTATACCTACAAAAAAATCAGTAAGAGCATGCTTACCCGCCAAAACGGTACTCTTTTAAAGTGGCAGATCACTTTCCGATTTAATCTTTCCGGTTGCGCTGTTGACAGGCAGGTTCAAGCGGGATTCATTTTTGCAAAGGATCCATTATGCGTGCATTAACTTACCATGGAAGCAACGATGTCAGAGTCGAATCAGTACCTGACCCCATCCTCAAGCATGAAGACGATGTGATATTAAGGGTGACGGCAACGGCAATCTGTGGTTCAGATCTGCATCTTTATCGCGGCAAGATACCTGAAGTGCGGGATGGCGATATTCTTGGTCATGAGTTCATGGGCATTGTGGAGGATGCCGGTCCGGCGGTCACCCAAGTGGCAAAAGGCGACAGAGTGATCATTCCTTTTGTGATTGCCTGCGGGCACTGTTTTTTCTGTGAAAAGAACCTGTACGCAGGGTGTGAAAACACCAATCCCGACCGTGGCGTCAGCCTGAACAAAAAAGATACCCGGCCACCGGCAGCCCTTTTTGGCTACAGTCATATGTATGGTGGTGTGCCCGGAGGCCAGGCCGAACTGGTCCGGGTGCCGCATGGTAACGTCGGTCCTTTCAAAGTCCCCGGATCACTCGCTGATGAACAGGTATTATTTTTAACGGATATCCTGCCTACCGGTTATCAAGCGGTAGTGAATGCCGATATTAAGCCTGGTGCTAAAGTCGCCATTTTCGGAGCAGGTCCGGTTGGCCTGATGGCTGCCGCCTGTGCACGCATGTTAGGCGCTGAAACCATCTTCATGGTCGACCACCATCAATACCGTCTTGATTTTGCCAAGGAGGCTTACGATACCATCAGCATCAATTTTGATGACAATGATGACCCGGCCGAGCTGATCATCCAACTCACTGCCAACCGGGGCGTGGATGCAAGTATAGATGCCGTCGGTTTTGAGGCCAAAGGCAGCATGGTGGAAACGGCATTAACTTCCCTCAAGGTTGAAACCAGTAGTGGTAAGGTATTGCGTCAATGTATCGCTGCGACGAGACGCGGTGGTGTGGTGAGCATCCCGGGGGTATATGCCGGATTTATCCATGGCTTTTTGTTAGGTGATGCTTTTGATAAAGGCCTGACTTTCAAGATGGGGCAAACCCACGTACATGCTTTCCTGCCCGAGTTGTTGCAACATATTGAAGAAGGTGATTTGCACCCGGCCGACATTATTACCCACAGAATGTCACTGGAAGATGCAGCCAGGGGATACGAAATATTCAACAACAAAGAAGAAGCCTGTCGCAAAGTCGTGCTGACACCGGGTACACAGACCGCAAACAGCGCAGAAACGTTGGCGGTGTAAAGTCATTGTTGGAATCATGGCTGTGTGAGTGAATATCTGACGGTGCAATCAGCCCTTTACGGATAACTATCCAAACCCGCCAGCCATAGAATACGTACACTGCTTCATCGAAGATATTCCTAGTTACTGTTCTGGTCACTAAAGTTTAAAAGCATGAAGCAGCATACTGAACTTTAGGAGAAATGTGATGCTGATAAGCCAGATAATGACGCCCGATGTGATCGTGGCCTCTCCCGACGATACGTTAAGAGAGGCTGCCGAATTGATGGCAGAACATGATTTGGGGATACTACCCATCTGTGAAGGTGAACAACTGATAGACATGCTGTCAGACCGTGATATCACCATACGCGCCGTAGCGCGCGGTCTGTCACTGGAAGAAACCAAAGTAAGTGAGTTGTTGGGTACTGAGGCGAGGTATGTGTTTGATGACCAGACTACCGAATACGCAGCAAGCTATATGAATGAATACCAGGTGCGCCGCTTACCGGTGCTAAACCGCGATAACCGCCTGGTGGGTATTATTTCGCTCGCTGACCTGGCCCTTTCGGATGACACTTCTGCCATCATGGCCTTAGGCGGTATTTCTCAGCCAGCCTGATGGTGGTAGTTCTGCAACGGCGCTTTCTATAAGGCGTTTTTGCAGTTTTTACGAGGTGCCTACGCTGATGTCATTGGTGTTGTGTTCAAAAGCGTCAACGGAATTTGCAGAAGAAGTGGTCTTGGGATAGCTTTTAAGCATGGCGGCGTCTAAAGCGTGTAATACCTTTTCGACATAAGCCCTGTCCATACTGCTTAACACTTCATGGTTTCCGGTAGCTGTATTGATCATCACGCGATATTGCATGTTGCCTGAAATCCAGATAACAATACTCATCAATAGCGAAAAACCACCCAAGGCAAATAAATGGCCTTCGCTCAGCAATAAAAACATACCCACACATAACAATACAATCGCGACGGTGCGCTTGGGCTCAACCTTAATAAATTCAGCCGACTCAATCTCGTTGAGTACGTAAACATGGCCCGGCACTATCAGCTGCTGGCTGGTGATTTTGACGCCAGCATTGTGAAACAATATATGTTCATCCATATCTTTTTCCTTAACCAGTGATGGGGAGAAATGGATGAATGAAGCAGCAACCACCAGGCCCCCGCACAAGCGTGTTACGTTTAGCGAAATGCCAACGCATGCTGCAGAAGTAAATGACTACTAGAGGAGCACGAGAAGAAAGCGAATAGCCCCAGCTCGTGGCTAACGGTTGAAAAGGCCTCACACGGCTACAAAGAGGGGAAGTTTCAGATCTGTGTAAAAACCTGAAAACTTGAATATACGCCCATTTTTCAGCAAAGATAGTTTATTTTCATGTGTAAATTTTCACTTCTTGTCAAACAGTAACAGAGCACGTCCTCATACTTTTCCTACACCATTTTCAGTTTGAATCCGATAGGTGACACCTGGAATTCAGCGCGATTATATTTCCAATTCATATTCTCGGAATCATTGCGTATGTCACGTCCCATCTGGAAAGGGGCCATCAGTTTCGGTCTGGTACATATCCCGGTTGAACTGCATTCCGCCAGCAGCAGCTCCGGTATTGATCTCGACCTTCTGGATAAACGGGATTTCGCGCCGGTGGGTTACAAACGCTATAACAAGGTGACCGGCAAGGAAGTCAAGCAGCCGGACATTATCAAAGGTTATGCCTACGAAAAAGACGAGTATGTTGTGCTCAGTGACGAAGACTTGCGCCGTGCCAACCCCGAAAGCACCCAGACCATAGATATCCTGTCATTCATTGACCGTAGCGATATTCCTGTATTCTTTTTTGAACAACCCTATTACCTGGTGCCCAGCAAAGGCGGCGAGAAAGTCTATGCCTTGCTGCGCCAGACACTGGAGCGTTCAGGCAAGCTGGCGCTGGGCCAGGTAGTGATCCGTACCAAGCAGCACCTGGCGGCGCTGATGCCGTTTGAGAAGGTCATTGTGCTCAACCTGTTGCGTTACCAGGAAGAGATCCGCGAGGTGCCGGAGATCCCTGAACCCAAAGCGGGCAAGCAGGCCCTGGTATCGGCCAAGGAAGTTGACATGGCCTTATCGCTGGTGAAGGATATGTCCGAGGACTGGGATCCCGCGCAATACCAGGATACTTACCGCCAGGATATCCTGGCGCTGGTGAAGAAAAAAGTGAAAGCCAGGCAAACGCATACACTGACGGAACCCGATGCCGATGGCGAACAGACACGCGCCAGCTCTGGCAGCAATGTGGTTGACCTGATGCAATTGCTGAAAGCAAGTATAGGGGATAAAGCTGGAACCAAAACAAAAGCCCGGCAGGCAAAACCAGCCAGACCTGAACCCGCTGCTGAAGTAAAAAGTATAGCCAAAGCCAGGAATGAGGCAAAAGACAAGGCTGAATTGAAAAGCAAACCAGCAGCAAAAGCGACCACTGCACAGAAACCAGGCGCTAAACAACAGGTCACCCGCAAACAAAAGCCTCAGCGCGACCAGGAACCAGCAACCGCGCGCAAACGCTCGGCCTGACAGGTTGATAGAGACAGGTAGAGAACCATGGGCTTACAGCAATACTGGAAAAAACGCGATTTTGGTATCACCCGCGAACCACGTGGCAAGGTGGTCGCTTCCGGGGAGCAGTTACGTTTTTTTATTCAGAAACATCATGCTCGCCGTTTGCATTACGATTTCCGCCTGGAGCTTGAAGGCACCCTGAAAAGTTGGGCTATACCGAAAGGGCCCAGCCTTGATCCCACCGATAAACGCCTGGCGGTAGAAGTGGAAGACCACCCTATGGACTATGGCACATTCGAGGGTGATATTCCGCACGGCCAGTATGGTGCAGGCCATGTGATGCTATGGGATAAAGGCACCTGGGAAGCGATTGGCGACCCGGTCGAGGGCTACAAGAAAGGCTCGCTCAAATTCCAGCTGCATGGACACAAGCTGCACGGCAAGTGGGCACTGGTACGCATGAAAGCCCGGTCAGCCGACAAGGGGGATAAAACCAACTGGCTGCTGATCAAGGAACATGATGACGAGGCGCGTACTGGCAAGGCGGCGCAGATCACCGAGACTGCGGATGCATCTGTCAGCGAGTTGCCGGATGCGCATACTCATAGGCATGAAGCCCCCCACGATCATGCTAATGCGCATGAAGATGTAGGCATGAAAAAAATCAAGCTTCCCGCCAATACCAGGTCCGCAACTATTCCTGAGAAATTCTCTCCACAACTGGCGACGCTGGCCAGCCGGGTGCCGGAAGGGGATCACTGGCTGGCAGAGTTGAAGTACGACGGCTACCGCGCCCTGAGCAGGATTGAACAAGGCAAGGTAAAGATGCTGACCCGCAACGGGCATGACTGGTCAGCCAAGTGGCCTGATCTGGCGGAAGCATTGTCCGGTTTACCGCTGGATTCAGCCTGGCTGGATGGTGAAGTGGTGGCCATAGGGCCGGATGGCAATATCAGTTTCCAGTTGCTGCAGAATGCCATGCGCCTCGATAAGGAAGCCAGGCTGATTTACTTTGTGTTTGACCTGATCTACCTGAATGGACACGATCTTACGCAACTGCCGCTGCTTGAGCGTAAGGAACTGCTACGCACCTTGCTGGCGAAACAGGCTGCCGACAGCCCCATCCATTTCAGTGACCATATCGCCGGGCATGCGGATGAGGTGTTCAGGCATGCCTGCCTGCACGGCCAGGAAGGCGTCGTGGTCAAGGATGCACATAGCCATTATGTGCAATACAGGTCTGCCGACTGGCTCAAAGTCAAATGCCGTTTGAGGCAGGAATTTGTCATTGCCGGTTATACCGATCCGGCAGGCAGCCGTGAACGTTTTGGCGCCTTACTGCTGGGAACTTATGATGAGGAAGGCAAGCTGCGCTATGCCGGTCGGGTCGGCACCGGTTTTAATGCCGATAGCCTGAAGATGATCGCAGGCTATTTCCCTAAACTCAAACTGGCAAAACCCGCGTTCGCCAATCCACCCAAAGGCCGTGAAGCACAAGGCGTGCACTGGCTTAAACCCACTCTGGTGGCGGAAGTGAAATTTGCCCAGTGGACCAGTGATGGGCTGGCACGGCATGCCAGTTTTATAGGCTTGCGCAGTGATAAGCCGGCGAAGCAGATCACCCATGAATCAGCGCAGGCGCCGGAGAAGATAGTGAATGCAGAGCCTGAACGGGCTGAGGATTATCAACAAGCTGAGAAGCCTCAGCAAAAAGACCACAAAAAGCCGCAGGATAAATCTGCCAAAGCCTCGGCCAGGAAAATAAGCGGTCATGCCTCAAGTCAGGCATTGCCTGCCGCATCTGCTGCTGCGCAAGTCGGCAACTTGCAGGTTGCCGGCATCAAGCTGAGTAACCCGGCCAAGATACTGTATGCGGAAGATGGCTATACCAAGATGGATATTGCCCGCCATTATGCCAATATCGAACAATGGATATTGCCCTATTTGCAGGACAGGCCGCTATCGATAGTGCGTTGCCCGGACGGTTACCAGAAATCGTGTTTTTTCCAGAAGCATGTCACCCAGGCCAGCCACCGTCATCTGCGGTCGGTACAGCTGGATCCGGCAGCGCAGGATGCCGAATACTTCATCGCCAGCACGCTGCCCGCCATTATAGAGCTGGTGCAATTAGGGGTGCTGGAATTGCATAGCTGGGGTTCGCGTTACCCGGTCACTGCGTTAGCTGACCGCCTTATCTTTGACCTTGACCCCGCTCCCGATTTAGGCTGGGACAAAGTCACCGAAGCCGCCTTGCTATTAAAAGGATTACTTGAAGAAGTAGACCTGCAATGCTTTGTGAAAACCACCGGTGGCAAGGGCCTGCATGTAGAGGTGCCGATCAAGCCGGACTATCCGTGGGATGTAGTCAAAGGCTTCAGCCGCGGCGTCGCCCAGTATCTTGAGCAGCATATCCCGGATCGGTTCACCTCCAGCATTTCCAAAAAAAAACGTGAAGGCAAAATCTTTATTGATTACCTGCGTAACGGTTCAGGCGCAACCGCCATCGTGCCTTATTCCACCCGCGCCCGTGCAGGAGCACCGGTTGCCACACCATTATTCTGGGATGAAGTGGGCAGCGAGATCCATGCCAATACTTTCAATATCATCAATATTGGCGAACGACTGGCTAACCAGGCGTCTGATCCGTGGAAGGATTATCTGAAAACCAAACAGAAGCTGAGCCCTAAAGTCATCAAACTGTTTGCTTCTGAATCCGGCTAGCACAACGCATGCGTCCAGGGTCTGCAAAAGCGTCCGAGAATTCCTACAAAAATTTCAGCATAAAGTGTATGGAACCGTGCTGGCCAAATCCGCATGATGAAGCCTTATTCTACAGTGCATTGAATGCAATATTGTACAAGCGTCCGGGCGTCAATCCGGGCATGAAGAAAACACTGTGTACACCTTTCATAGTTACGATTCTGGAGGGAATCATGGTTGGCAATCTGTTGATAGGGCTGGTTATTTTTGCTTTATTTTTTGTATTACCAACATGGCCGCATAGTAATCACTGGGGTTATTACCCGGCGGGAATGCTGGCTTCGGTGCTTGTGCTACTGCTGATCTTGTCACTGGCAGAATTGATTTGAACGCTGATTAAAACGAAGCTGACTTACCTGGAGACCATGGTCCTAGATAACATGCGTTAACCAGGTATAGCTGATGTGGTTCTATCAGATTAAATAATTACTTTAACAATAATTTTGGAGCGTAATCATGGCAGCTATTTTATCCAACGACCCGGCCGCAGGCCGTGCACCTTTAGGCGGTATCACCGCCGTCAACGGCAGCGCAATCTCCTGGTCAGCTATCCTGCTGGGTGCGGTGGCCGCTGCAGTACTTTCATTGATTCTTTTCCTGCTTGGTACAGGGCTGGGGCTTTCCTCAATTTCGCCATGGTCACATGACGGCGTCACGGCGACGACTTTTGGTATTGCTGCCATTATCTGGATCACTGTCACCCAGGCGATCGCGTCCGGCCTGGGTGGTTACCTGACTGGCCGCCTGCGGGTGAGATGGGTAGATACTGACCCTGACGAAGTGTATTTCCGCGATACTGCCCATGGTTTCCTTTCATGGGGAGTAGCGACACTGGCCACTGCTACGCTGGTGACATCGATTGTCGGTTCAGTCGTGAACTCCGGTGTGCAGGCGACGGCAAGCCTGGCTGGTGGCGCGGCTTCCGCAGGCGTAGTTGCTGCTGCACATGGTGTTGACGGTGCGGAAACAAGTGATAACAAGGTTTCAGGCTACTTCGTCGATGCCTTGTTCAGACCTAACCCGAATGGTGCCACTGCTCAAGATTCTGGCAATGCGGCTAACAACCGCAACGTGGTTGTTAACCCTCAACCTATCCCTGCAGATGAAGTGACACGTATTTTTGCCAACTCGATTGCGAACGGTTCACTGTCATCTGAAGATTCTGCCTACCTGACCCAGCTGGTTGCCCAACGCACCGGCTTGACCCAGCAGGAAGCAGAAGCCCGTGTAAAAGAAATCTACACCACTATGGAAAGCAAACTCAAAGAAGCAGAAACCAAAGCAAGGGAAGCTGCCGACAAAGCACGTAAAGCTTCTATCGGTATCACCTTGTGGCTGTTTGTTTCACTGTTGATCGGTGCATTTTCAGCCAGCCTGGCCGCTACCTGGGGTGGTCGTTGCCGCGACGCTTATTAACGGTTAGTCGTCGAGCTTTTTAATTATCAGGAGAAATAATATGCGTTCACTACTACTTTTCTTTTTAGGTGTGCCTATTCCGCTGATCATCTTGATTGCTTTGTTTGTGCGCTAATGCGCAAAGTGATTACTAACTGTTAATAACGGAGGTTGTATGCGTTCATTACTATTGTGGTTTCTCGGTGTACCGATTCCCATCATTATCCTGATTGCGTTATTCGTACGCTAATCCGGCAGAATCAAAAGGCGAAGCTTGCTTCGCCTTTTTTGTTTTTCAAGTCCCTTTTGCTTTCAAATCCGTCGCTCGATAAACAGACTGTTGCCTGGCATTTTCTTGGCCTGCTTTTTCGCCAGGCTGACTGCGGAAGACAACTCATGCTGTGAGCGGAATTTACCGGGTTTCACCTTGACGGCGCCTATGGACAGGCTGACAAACGGGTATTGCACCACTTTGCCCTGACGGTCTTCCGCGACGATGCCGCCGGCAGCGCGGTGCGCTTCATCATAGAATTCTGCAATGTCGTTTTTCATACAGCCCAGTATCTGTCTGCAACGTGCCTGCCAGTCTTCGCTCTGGAAGATGACGATAAAATCATCGCCGCCGATATGGCCGACAAAGTCAAAATTCTGGTCAACATGGTTAAGCAGCAATTTGGCGGTGTAACTGATGATCTCGTCGCCGCGGCGGAAACCATAAATATCGTTATAGGGCTTGAAGGTGTCCAGGTCAAAATAGCAGACACTGAACCTGCATTCGGAAGCAAGTAGCCGGTCCAGCTGTTCGTTGATAGGCACATTGCCTGGCAACAGTGTGATCGGGTTGGCATACCGCGCAGCATTGATCTGCATTTGCGTGACTTCGCGCAGCAAGTCCTGGCCGCGGCCTATGCCTAGGTAACGGCCATTATCGGTGATGATAAAGCCATTGCTGAAGTGCTGCGCCTCTTCGGCGATGATGTCGCTCAAGGCCTTCAGGCTCATGGATTTTTCAACGATCAGCGGCTGTGTATCCATAAAGGTATCTGCACAGCGGCGGTTACCGTAAAGCTCGCGCCGGTAAGGTCGCGCCAGGTTATCTATCATCGTGTAGCGCGTGATCAGCCCGACCGGCGCTTCGCCATCGACCACCGGCAGCATATGGATACTGCTATCGGCATCGATCAGGCGCATGACTTCATTGTTGGTCATCGTTGCCTGGATGGGCGGAATATATTTCAGCAGTTTGCTGACATTAGAACGGTGGTCCAGCGAAATATAGGTGTTCTGGTAAAGATGCAGCGTGTTCCTGACCAGTTGCTTTTTCACCTCGGCATCAATGGACTGGATCAGCGTCGCTTCCGGCCGGCCCAGGTAATAGCCTTGGCCAAAATCGATTTTCAGGTCCTTGATGATACTCAGTTCTTCATAAACCTCTATGCCTTCGGCAATCACTTTGGCGCCGGAGTTTTGCGCGATCTGCTGGATGGAGCGCACGAATTCGAATTTAACCTGGTCCTGGTGGATATTGCGGATAAAATGCTTGTCGATCTTGACATAATCCGGCTTGAGTTCCGACCACAGGCGCAGGCTGGAAAACCCTTCTCCCAGATCATCCATGGCGATCTCGAAACCGATGTTACGGTAAAACTGCACTGCCTCCCGCAGCAGGCCATAATCCATGCTTCGTGTCTGCTCGGTGACTTCGATGATGATCTGTTTTGGTTCCAGCCCAAGGCTGGCCAGGTAAGCCAGTGTTTCACCTTTAGTTGGCGCTGACATCAATAGCATTTCCGGCGTGATATTCAGGAAAAGCTTGCGCGTTTTGCAGGTGATCGCGTAATTTTCCAGGACGATCTGGCGACTGAGATGTTCCATTTCCGGCAGGAACCGGTGTTCCTTGGCCGCTTCAAACAGGCTCAGCGGCGCCTGTAAAGGCGTGGTAGCCGGGCCGCGGACCAGCCCTTCAAAGCCATAGATATCTGCACTCTGCAGTGAGACGATAGGCTGGTAAACCGAACTGAGATGGCGGCTTTTTAATATCTCTACAATCGGTTGTGACGACGTACCATTGCCCAGGGAAAAACGCTTGAGCTGGTCTTCTCCCCATTTGGCGCCCCAGCTGTAAGCCAGGTTGTCGGTTGAGTGTGGTGATCTGTCCATGTGTACATTATTTTTATGTGCGAGCATCGCTAATTGTTGAGTGGTTCAATCAATAGCAATAACGTAAAGAATAGCCGTTAACTTGAACCGTAAGCCGGTATTTGCTGCGTTTTCATAAAAAATTCAAAGTTGGGAAAATAGGTTAAGGATTTGAAGGCTGGCTGAGGGGTTTGCGCCACTGAGCCAGAGGGGATCATCAGCTAAGAAAAATAAAAAGCTTCGATTCGAGGCCTTTCATTGCCATGCGTATTGCCAGGCCTTCAAGAGATACTGCAGTAGCTTCCCAGTCGCCATTCATCTATCGGAATATTCCTACAAATAATTCAGCCATTGTTGCATGGTGTGTTCATTGGCTGGGCGGCATGATGAAGCCTCAATTAATTTAATAACTCAAAACTAAAATTGCTCGATTTTCAGCAATGGTTTTAAGTCCAATCTTTGAAGTCAAGGAGACCACACTATGCTTAGAACTGTCCTGCTTGTAATTCTGATTCTCGCTCTCATCGGTTCGTTACCAACCTGGCCTTACAGCTCCGGCTGGGGATATTACCCAAGTGGCGGCCTGGGATTAGTAGTGCTTATCCTGTTGATCCTGGCATTGACCGGAAGATTGTAAAACCTGATGTATTGGCCTGGATGTGATGATCCGGGCCAAATTTTTACTTAACTACCTGATGTTGTTTACTTGTTTTTAGACTGCTTGTTTTTCGACTGATATTACAGTTCATTTTTCAATAATTTTTATATAGCAAGAGGATACTTATCATGATCATGGCTAAACGTTTTCTAAGCGCCTTCGTGGCATTCTCAATTTTCTTCACTGGTTCTATCCAGACAGTGCAAGCGGCCATGATCAGTACCGATCAGGTGGCAGAAGCGACTATCAGTGCCAAAGGTGAGCAGGACCGTGCGAAGGTTGTCGACATGCTTTCCCGCAATGAAGTGCAGGCCGAACTGGTGAAGCATGGTATTGACCCGGCTGAAGCAAAATCACGTGTTGCAGTCCTGACCGATGATGAGGCGAATAAACTTGCTACCCAGCTGGACAAAGCGCCGGCCGGCGGCGGTATCATTGGTGCGGTTGTGCTGGTGTTCCTAGTCTTGTTGCTGACCGATATTCTCGGCTTTACAAAAATCTTCCCATTCACACGTTCAGTACGTTAATGCCTTATCATCTCGCTCATTTGCGGGATGGAGTGGTGAACATGGGTAACTTGAAAGCCAGAATGTATCGAATTTGCATGCTGGCTTTTTTGTGCCTGTTGACAGCGTGCGCAGCCACTGGCGTGCGGGAAGCTACCCGGAATACGCAGCTGCCACGGCAGGCTGAGCTGACGCAAACTCCGTTTTTTCCACAGGAACAATACCAGTGCGGGCCTGCGGCACTAGCTACTGCGTTGACTGCGGTGAATATCCAGGTCACGCCCGAACAATTGAAACCGGAAGTCTATGTGCCCAGCCGTTATGGTAGCCTGCAGATAGAAATGCTGGCTGCTGCCAGGCGTCACGGCGCCGTGACAGTACAGATTCCCCCTAAACTGGAAGCCGTCATGCAGGAAGTGGCCGCCGGCAATGTGGTGGTGGTCATGCAGAACCTGGGGTTCTCATGGGTGCCTTCCTGGCATTATGCCGTGGTGGTTGGTTATGATACGGACAAGGAACTGGTATGGTTGCGCTCAGGCCCTTATCAGCGCCAGGAGATGTCTTTAAGTGCTTTCCAGCGTACCTGGGCGCGTAGTGAGTATTGGGCATTCGTCGCCTTGCCACCGGGTAAATTGCCAGCCAGTGCCAGCGCAGATGAGGTTGCCAAGGCCCTGATAACTTATGAAAAGCTTGCTTATGAAAATAAAGCTTCTGCCGCAGACCGGAAAACTGCTTACCAGGCTGCTGTACATAAATGGCCTGACCACCTGGTGTTGCTGATGGGGCTGGGCAATGCCGCTTATGTAGCCGGCGACCTGCCATTGGCAGCCGGCAGCTTTCAGCACGTGACGGAAGTGCATCCGCAATCAGCGGCAGCCTTCAATAATCTGGCGAACGTGCTGTTAGCACAGAAGCAGGTAGCACAAGCAGAGGCAGCCGCCAGACAAGGCCTGGTGTTGGCCGGAGAAAACGAAAAGCTGAAATCGCAGATCACCCAGACACTGGCAGAGATACGCCAGCAGAAAAAATAGTGAAGTTAGCAGGCGCTTACTCAGCTAAAGGCCCTGGAAAAATAGGCTTGAAGTTCGCAGGTGCCACCTGAACATCAAGCATGTTTATCCAGATAAGCATAAAAATCTTTTCTCTTTAATGATTTAGAGAACAGCCAGCCTTGCACGTATTTCACGCCGCGTTCACGCAGTATCTGTGCCTGTTGCTCTGTTTCCACCCCTTCTGCGACCATCCCCAACTGCAAGGTTTTTGCCATTTCGATAATATGGAAAGCCACATGGCTGGTCACGGCATCGGTGCCTACCGAATCTACAAACGTCTTGTCTATCTTGAGGTAATCCAGCTGGAATTTGGTCAGGTAAGACAAGCTGGAATAGCCGGTGCCGAAATCATCGATCGCTACCATCACCCCACATTCCCGGATATTTTTTATGGTGGTGAGCGCTTCATCATCATCGAGGAAGCCGCGTTCAGTCACTTCGATGAGGATCTGTTTGCCTTGTGCGCCGGTGGCTTTCTTCAGCTGGGCGATCATGCCTAACAGGTCGCCTGAACGGATATCGTGTGAGGAGATGTTGATGCCGACATGAAAATGCTTATGCATATTGAGCGCGGTATGCATGTCTTTGGCGACCAGTTCGAACACCCGCTGTGTTATCTGGCAGATCACACCTGAGGCTTCTGCAGCAGGGATGAACGTGTCCGGGCTGATGAAATTATTGTCCGGCGTCCGCCAGCGGATCAAGGCCTCAGCACCTATGCAGCGCTGGGTCTCCAGATCCATGATGGGCTGGTATTCCAGGTAAAACTCGTTATTTGCCAGCGCTTTCAGAATGGCTGATTTGGTTGAATACCTGGTTTTCTGCATGTATAAGAAAATGCCACCCAGCGAAATGCCCACCACCATCGCCAGCGGAATCAGTATCTGGATAAATGAGACCATGTCATCGTTAATATCCTTTAAGGGCATGGCGGTCACTACCCCAGTCAGGTTCAGCTGGTTGGGTGCCATATACACCAGCATGTGGCGTTCTTTATCTATAAAAGTGAGTGCCTGCTTCCCGTTGTACCCTTTTAGCCATTCGGGAGAGATGTCTCCCTTTGAGGTGTAAAGCTTGTGCTCCTTAATGCCGAAAATGCCAACAGCCACTTCTGAATTACCCAGAGCTTCAATCGCGTGCCTGGGCACCAGCACGATCGCCCAGCCTGCTTTTTCCATCACCACCAGGTGGTGATTCTGCCAGTCAGAGACTTTTATATTGGCATATAAGCGGGTGCCATCCGGTTCAACCCGGAAAGGGGTGCCAAGCGACACGCCATCGAATACTTCCGAAATGGACGAACAGACAATATGGTTATCCTTCACATGCGCCACGGCCTGCAGGAAAAAACCGGCGATATTGAATTCCTGCATTTTCTGGATATGTTGCGGTGCGCAAGCATCTTTTTCTGCTACCGATGCAAAATGGTTAACCACATTGCTGAACTGGTCGCGGGTACTGCTCATCCGCATCAACACGCCATTAGTGACATCGCGCAGACGCTTGGTTTCTTTGGAGACCGCCTGGTTTTGCGCGATCATCAACGATAAAAAAATGGAAACAAATGCAGTGATGAGGATGAGAAGAAGAGTGATACCGGTCAGAACCTTGTTGTTCCGCCAACGTATTGTCAGATTATTCATATTATTCCACCCTTCCAGAAGTCAGTCTTAGCGCTGCATGTCTATTACTTTCGGCCACCATAACACAGGCCCATGTGTAATCAGGGAATAAAAGCATGCTCACGGCAAAATGCATGCACGCGACAGCCGAGAGTGATCAACATGATTATTTTCGTTTTCATTGTCTGGATATCGATCATGAAGCTGATAGAAGACAATTTAATTGATGCAAATTATCTTCCCTGTGAGAGTTATCGGCGCGAAATGTCGAGTCTGTAGAGACAGACGGCATAATTGTTAATTATTTTTATTTTATATTGTTTTGTTTTAGATGGCGAGACTGACCACCCTGAAGAAGAAGTCAATTATTTTCATAGCGGATGACGCTGATCTCACCATCCATCTCGATCTGCATCTGTTTAACTTCGGAAACAGAGTTGATGCCTTCTTGCCTGAGTTTTGCCATGATCTCGTCCTGGGTCACAAACTCTTTCCGCATCTGGCGTCTTTGCAATACCCCATTCTTCACCAGTACCAGTGGCGGCGCTTCCACAAACTTGCGAACCCAGGCGGTCTTGAAACTCAGCCAGTCAATCAGCAGATTCCAGAATACCAGCACCGAGATCAACACCAGGCCATCGCCAATCGATTTCGCGTCACCGCTCATCGCATTCTGCGAAGCATCAGCGATGATCACGACAAAAATAAAATCACTGACACCGACACTGCCCATACTGCGCCGCAAAATACAGCGGAAGACCACGAATAGAAACCAATAGACCACAGAACCGCGAACGATGATCTCCCATAGCGGGACGGTCAGCTGAAAAGTAGAAGCCTCCATATTGTTAACTCTCCCTTAATGTATTGAAACTAAATATATTTACTTATGCCCATCCTCGTGAATGCTACAAAACTCAGCTTACTTTCTTTGTCAGAGAATGCGCAAAGTCCTGTAGGAAAATACTGAAAAATCAAACGGCAGGCACGTGAGCGCAGCAACTTCAAAACTTAAAGCCCAAAGTGGTACTGATGACATGGTTTTCCAGATTTTGGGTGGTTTTATGAGTAAACTGGTTCAGGTACCCTGTTTCCAGCATGGCCCCTTTGTTTATTTTCCAGTTCAGCCCTATGAAAAGGCGATTCTGGTCTAGACCTCTAAATGCGCCCCAATCCGTGTGGTCAACATTGATAAACACCTCGTCAGAAAGCACAACAGAAAGGGCAGGGTGGCGGGAGACCGGTGTGCTGACTTTCAACATTTGCCTTAGCCTGTGCCCGGTATCATGGAAACCCTCGCGACGTCGCTCCTCCAGCCGTGTGCGATTCGTAAGCGTAAATGAATGGAACGAGTCGAACTGATGCTGGTACTGCTGCCACCAGCGGCTCTCGTGGTAGGCAGCTTTGCCATCCGGATGCCCGATAATCTTGTCGCGTCCTAGCCATAAACTGTTATTCGGGTCAGTTTTATAAAACACTGCGGGACGCACGTAAAGCGTATCGATATGCTTGTCTTCATTCCGCAGGCGGGGATTAATATCCAGGTCCCAATAAACATCAGGCGCAGGTAATCCACCTTGCATTCGAAGATTAAACCAGTAGCCACCATCTTCTTCCGGTCCGGCAATGGCATCGCAGCACGCTCGCATGATCAACATGCAACCTAAAAAAAATGCAGGTCTTTTCTTTGTCATGACTATCCTTTCCTTGTGTGCTGACCCAGGTCGGCCACCTTATGGAAAGTCTATGTCAGGCAGATGAATCCAATCTTAAAATTAGCGACGGCTGTTTATATAGCTGTAAATACTTGGCAATCTGAGTATTCCTACAAACAATTCAGCGGTAATGGCATAGCGACATGGATGGCACAAAGGCACACTTATAGCTAAACCCGGAACGGGAAAGTGAGATTCGGGCAGTTAGAAATAGGAGACACATATGTGCGGAGAGTCCCAGATCAATCAGGCCGAGCCGAATAGCGCAGTGGAAAACGATACGCTGCATACGCCGGAACAGAATGCACGTTTACTGATGGGTGTATTTGTCCATCATTTCAAATTGCTGACAGGCGAGGCATTACTGGCCACCAAGCTGAGTGGCGTCTGGTACGACAGACAAAAAAGCGCGGAAGATATGATAAGCGGGATTGAATACGCCAAGCAGCAGGAATGGATCACGCCCTTGGATGAAGCATTCAGGTTGACGGAAGCAGGTTATGCAGCTGCTGGTCATCCTGAAGCCTAAATTTGACAATAAATCTAGTCCTGACAATAACATAGACCTGACTATTGGCGTTACATCTACTGATGTTATTTCAGCATGCGATACCGTTAGCCGCCTAAGTACTCAACCCTGGGTATCCCCAATGATGTCAGGCTGGATATCAGGCTCGGCCGGTTCCATCGGCTGGTAAGGCGTATCGGGATCCGGTTTGATCGGTTTATGGGTTTCCTCAGGAAACACCGGATGATTGGTCTCGTTTTTCTGCCCGAAAAAGTGTTGTTCGATGAGTGAATAAGACATATGGGTGCACCTGTATGAAGTATGGAATGAACTTCACGATACGTGGGTGGAAAGTGTCTTTTTATCGGTAAATGCCTGAATGTCCTGTAAGAATTTTTTACTGGTCAAAATGGGACCTGGTTTGAAAATTCCTACGTCTTTTTCATTAACGCTCTGACAGCTATGGCAGCCTGCATCACGTAGCCTGACCATAGCAAGTTCTGCATTCAGCCTGACCATCCAGCACCTACCCAGCACATAGCGAATGATGCCTTTGAACAGGTGCTGACATGTATTAAGAAGGAGATTGGTATGCTAGATAAAACAGCCACTGAATACATCAGTCAACAACCCGGAGACGATACCTCTGCCTCTTATGCGCAACCTCGCCATGAGCATGCTGCACGGGAAGATATGCTTAAGAAGCGTGAAGGAAAGTCTGCTACCCGCACTGTGAAACAGGCGATTGCAATCAAGCATGCAAAAGAACGCAGGGGCTCAGGCGAATAAATCATGCCATCAAAAAGCGGTTTAAAAACAAGGCATGCGAAGTTGTCTGAACTTTCCTACAAAAAGTTCAGCTTACGCTGTATGGCGCAATTTCTTCGAATTGGAGATGATGTAATCACCCATTAATTAAGAAGAACTCAACACTACATTCCGCCAGGTTTGCATGCCAGGGTGATGTGGGATTGATTTGCAGGAGAACGCAATGATTAGTACTCTGCTTATTGTTGTTGCCGTGTTAGCCGCTATCAGCGCCGCGCGCACTTTACCCTACAACATCCCTTGGGGAGAATACCATTCCAATAAAGGAGTGGTGGGTGTGGTAATCGCAGTGTTGATCATCCTGTCTTTTACAGTTGGTTTTGTTGAAGTCTAATTCAAATTCAACAAGCTTGCAGTGAGATCCGCTAAGTTTAGTCATACAAGATAGGTTTAGTGAGTCATGACAGATTACTGTTCAAAGAGGATATTTCCTTCGCTCGCTATATGAATGCGTTTGAGGTCATGATCGCTCAAGCTCGACAATTCAGTAAATGTGATTTTCGCCCCTTTATTTTTGGCGGCATTCGCAATCCGGATCAAGTCTTCCATAGGCTTACTGGTGGCTCTTAATGTAAAACCCAGTCCAGCGTCTGCGATACGGATTAATTCATCCGTGGTGATGGTTTCAAAACTCATGATCTGAGCCTCCCTGTATCAAAATCCCCTGCTTTATTCACTTACCCTGATGCATATCTGGAAATGCTTGTTTCAGTTCTGAATGGCTGATCAACAAAGCCATATCCAATTAGGATATATTCAAGATTAAGTAAGATAGATTACACCTTTATTAATTTTTGTTAAATATTTATTTAGTTAAATGTTTTATTTGAAAGGTATAAAGTAATTTCCTATGTGAAGAGTCCGGACTACCCAGAAACTTAGCAAACACTTGGCAGGTTCGCTGCTTAAAGAGAACACGCTCGTCTAGGGGCATAAGCGCTGCTCAAAGTATTCCTTATGCTAGAATAAGATGCATGAGAAGGTTCTTCCTGTTGATGCTGATGATATTGCTTCCTCTGCAGCCGTTGGTGGCCGCCGAAGCTGAGTTCGCGCATCTGATGCAAGGGCAGCAATCCAGCCAGGAAGGCATCCAGCACATGATCGAGCATATCAATCATGTCGCACATCATCACCATCAGGATGGCAGTTCCCATCAGAGCAAATCCGCTCAATCCTCCCTGCATATACTTGTGTGTGATTGCGTATGCAGCCTGATCATGTTGCCTGCTAGCGAAAGAGTATTCATTGCCGAATCGTTTGCGGATTCTTCTCCTGTGTTCCTGTCTGAGTTATACCAGAGCCATTCACCTCCTCCTCTGACCAAACCGCCCCTACTAACCCTGTAGCGGTCAGATGGCTGACGTACTGTCAGCGCTGGCCGCCTGCTTTGCTGATATTTTCAACCTGCAGGGGTTTCCCATGATGTACTCGTTACAGTTCGCGTATCGCTATAGATGCGCGTGGTTCTATCTATGGATGCTGATCATGCCGTGGCTTCAGGTCGCGGCGGCAGATGAAGCACCCGATTACACGGATTTATTAAAACAAGCGCTGGTGCAGGCACCTGTGCTGATCGAGCAGGCTGCTAATATCCGCGCCGCTTCTGCCGATGCCCGGCAGGCCGAGGTGTTCCTGAACCCGAATATCAATGGCATGACAGAGAACCTGAATGCGGCTGCCAGGGATAACCCGCCACGCCAGGATACGCTGATGCTCACGCAGCCGTTTGAGATTGGGGGTAAGCGTGCCGCCAGAATCGAGGCGAGAAGACGTGACGTTGTGGTTGCCGAAAGCCGTGAAAAGCAGATCCGGGTCAATTATGCTGCCGAACTGGCGACAGCTTATGCCAATGCCGAAGCCATGCATTCCCGCTGGGAAATCACCCGGCAAGATGCCATCCGTGCACAAGACGACCTGAAAGCCGCGACCGCGTTAGTCAATGCCGGACGCGAAGCGCGACTTCGCATTTCCCAGGCCCAGGCGAATGCTGCCGCCGCGCAGGCTACCGAGCAATCAGCTCAGGCCTATGCCACCGAGGCACTGGAACGTTTATCTGCCCTTAGTGGTGCTAAAGAAACTTTCACCAGTGTGCCGAATGACTTTATGGGCAAGGCGATGGCGACCAGCATCGGCAGAGCTGAGCCGGCCAGCGAAATCACGCCAGCGATCGCCAGCGCTCAAACCGAAAAAGAGGCACTGGAAGCGCAAGTGCAGTTTGAAGAAAAGCGCTGGTTACCTACTGTAGGCGTAAGTGCAGGTGTGCGGCGTTTTGAAAGTAGCAGTGACAATGCCTTTGTATTCGCCATCAGTTCTGACATCCCTGTCTTTGACCAGAACAAAGGTGGCATCGCCGCAGCCCGGGAGCGAGTGCTGGCGGCAGATGCCAGACTGGATGCTGCCAGGTTGATGGCGGGGGCAAACCGTCGTTCAGCACTCTCGCATGTCCTTGCTTCTGAAAAACGAATGGATGCTGCCAGCCAGAGTGAAACAGCGGCGGCAGAGGCCTACCGTTTGGGCAAGGTCGGCTACGAATCAGGCAAAACTTCGCTGACGGAATTGCTGCTGATCCGTAAATCACTGACGGATGCGCGCCTGATGACGGTAGATGCCAGATACTCGCTTGTCAGGGCACTTGCCATTCTGGCAGCGTCAGAAGGACGCATTGCATTTGGAGACCTCAAATAATGAACAGCAAAAATAATACCTGGATATGGTTACTGATCACCGCTCTGCTGGCGGGTACTGCGGGCTATTTTCTTGCAGCAAGACAAGTGCCTGCGCCAGCACCAGTCACTGAAGCGACTGAAACAAAGCAACCGACCGATATTGAGATCAAGTTGCCGGAATCTTATCTGGCATCTTCGAATATTGTGGTTGAACAGGTGGCCGCAGGCGATATTGCGGCTGAAATTACTACCTCAGGCAGGGTGGAAGCCGCGCCAGGAGGGGAAGCCAGTGTGGTTGCCAAAGTAGCCGGTACCATCACACGTATCAATAGGCGGCTTGGCGATGCAGTTGAAGCAGGCGAAGTGATCGCCACAGTGGATAGCTTTGAAGCTTCTGCGATGACCGCAGAACGCAATGCGGCGCATGCAAAGCTGGATCTGGCGCGCAAAGTGTATCAACGGGAATTAAGCCTGTTTGAACAGGGTGTTACGCCGCGCCAGGAGATGGAGTCCGCACAGTCTGCCTTGAAGCTTGCCGAGGTTGAATTCGCCAAAGCAGACCTGGTGGCCAAGTCTGCCAGAGTTTCGGCTAATGGAAATTCCATCGTGATCGTCAGCCCGTTTAAAGGCCACATCACTTCTGAGTCAGCCAGGGTGGGTACATTTGTGCAGCCGAATATGGAGATGTTCAGGGTGGTGGGTAAGCAGCAATTGCAGATTGCTGCTTTTGTGACCGCCACTGAGGTTTCCAGGGTGAAAGTCGGCGATGCAGCTACCCTAGTCACACGCAATGGTAAAAAAATTACGGCCAGCGTGCATTCGATTACTCCATCGGTGAATGGCAATAACCAGGCTGCCACTGCCATTCTGACCACCGATGTGCAGAACCCGCCTTATGTGCTTGGCGAAGGCCTGCAAATCACGCTGCATTCACATCCCGATCAAGATACCGGTCTGATTATCCCGGAAGATGCCATACAAAGGGTGAATGGACAGGATGTGGTGTTTATTCGCACGGTGGAGGGCTTCAAGCCACAGAGTGTTGCTGTGGGTATGCGTAGCGGCGGGGAAGCGCAGATATTGTCCGGGCTCGATCAGGGAGCATCTATCGCCACCCGCAATGCTTTCCTGTTGAAAGCTGAACTGATCAAAAGTGCGACGGCGGAGGAAGAATGATTAACGCGATTCTTGCTTCGTCTGTCAGCAAGCGCTGGCTGGTGATTTTTCTCACGCTGATTGTTGCCGGTATTGGCGGATGGCAATTAAAACTGCTGCCTATCGATGTCACGCCAGACATCACCAATAAACAGATCCAGTTGAATACGGTAGTGCCGACGCTGAGCCCTGTCGAGGTTGAAAAGCGGGTGACTTACCCGATTGAAACCGCCATTGCCGGTTTGAACGGGATCGATAGTTTTCGCTCGATTTCCAGGAACGGGTTCAGCCAGGTCACCGTGATTATAAAAGATAGCGCTAACCTGTATTTCATGCGGCAACAGGTGTCTGAGCGCCTGGCGCTTGCCAGGTCAAGTCTGCCGGCTGGTGCGGAACCTGTGATGGGACCGGTTTCCACTGGCTTGGGCGAGGTCTTTCATTACAGTGTCGAGTTCGAGCATCCTGCCGGCGTCGGAGCACAGAAAACCACCGCAAAGCCTGGCTGGCAGCCGGATGGCGGTTTCCTGACAGAGGACGGTGAACACCTGAAAGACCAGGTGTCGCAAATGGCCTACCTGCGAACGGTGCAGGACTGGATCATCCGGCCACAATTGAGAACAACGCCAGGGGTGGCTGATATTGATAGTCTGGGTGGCTATGTCAAACAATATGTGGTCGAGCCTGATCCTGCCCGCCTGGCAACGTATGACATTTCGTTATTGGAACTGAGCCAGGCGATTGAAGCGGCGAATGTGTCTGCCGGCGGTAATTTCGTGCAGAGGGCCGGCGAAGCTTACATTGTCAGGGCCGATGGCCGTTTACAGAACGGCGAAGAAATCTCGCGTACGGTGGTGGCTAACCGCAATGGCGTGCCGGTCACGGTGGGCCAGATTGCCGATGTCGTGATCGGTGGGGAGTTACGCACCGGCGCAGCCAGCAAGGACGGCGTGGAAGCAGTTGTCGGCAGTGCCTTGATGCTGGTCGGCGCGAATAGCCGCATTGTGGCCGGTGCTGTAGGCGACAAGCTTAAACAGATCAGCAAAACGCTTCCGCATGGCATCATCATCGTGCCTACCCTGGATCGCTCACAGTTGGTGATTGCCACCATCAAGACCGTCTCCAAAAACTTGCTGGAAGGCGCACTACTGGTAGTCGCCATCCTGTTTGCCATACTGGGTAACTGGCGTGCAGCCCTGATCGCTGCGCTGGTGATTCCGCTGTCATTCCTGATGAGTGCCATAGGCATGAATCAGTTAGGGATTTCCGGCAATTTAATGAGCCTGGGTGCACTGGACTTCGGTCTGATCATCGATGGTGCGGTGATTATCGTTGAAAATACCGTCAGGCACCTGGCTGAGAAACAGATGCAATATGGCCGCCTGCTGACTTTGAATGAACGCTTGGAAGAAGTCGTCGCATCTTCCCGGGAAATGGTCAGGCCGACCATTTATGGGCAGGTGGTGATCTTCCTGGTGTTCCTGCCATGCCTGACATTTCAAGGCGTTGAAGGAAAAATGTTTTCACCCATGGTCATCACCCTGATGCTGGCATTAGCTTCTGCCTTTGTCCTGTCGTTAACGTTTGTGCCTGCCTTGATTGCGGTGCTTTTGAGGGGAGATTTGCGGGAGAGGGAAGTCAGGTTTATCCAGATTGCCAAAGAGCGTTACCAGCCTGTGCTCAGATGGACTATACGCAATCCAATGACCATGCTGCTGGGTGTGCTGGCGATCCTGCTGGTGGCCGTCGTGGCTTTCAGGTGGGCAGGCCGGGAATTTATGCCTACGCTGGATGAGCAGAACCTCAATCTTTCATCGGTCAGGATTCCTTCTACAGCGATAGACCGTTCATTAGCGTTAGATCTGCAGATCGAAAGAGTGGTCAAGGCCTTGCCTGAAGTTGACATGGTCTATTCCAAGGCGGGTACAGCCAGCCTGGCGGCGGACCCCATGCCTCCTAATGCATCTGATAACTACATCATCTTGAAACCAACATCAGAATGGCCGGCCGGTATCACCACCAAGCAGCAGGTGATCGACCGCATCAGGCAAGTGACCAAAGAGGTGGTCGGTAATAACTACGATGTCACCCAGCCGATCGAGATGCGTTTCAACGAATTGCTGGGCGGGGTCAGGAGCGATGTGGCGGTCAAACTGTATGGCGATGATATAGACCAGCTGGCACTCACGGCGCGACAGATCACCAATGTGCTGCGCAATATCCCGGGCGCTGTCGATACCCGCTTTGCGCAAACATCAGGTTTTCCGACGTTCGATATCGTCTTTGACCGTGCGGCCATCGGTCGCTACGGCCTTTCAGTCAAGGAAGTGGCCGACACGGTCTCAGCCGCACTGGCCGGGTTGCCTTCAGGGCAAGTGTTCGAAGGAGATCGCCGGTTTGATGTGGTCATCAGGCTGCCGGGTGCGCTGAGAAACAACCTGGATATACTGGGCGCGCTGCCAGTCAAATTGCTTGCAGAAAAGAGTGGCGAAGGCGGCTCTGTGCTGTTGCGGCAGCTGGTGCACTTCAGGTTCAATGAGGGATTAAACGAAGTCAGCCGCGATAATGGTAAACGGCGGATCTACATAGAGACCAACATCGAGGGCCGCGACCTGGGCAGCTTTGTCGATGAGGCTAAACAGCGCATCGAGCAAAGAGTGATGTTGCCAAGTGGCTCATGGATAGAGTGGGGCGGCCAGTTCCAGAACCTGCAGGAGGCGAGCCATCGTTTAATGATTGTCATCCCGCTGTGCTTGTTACTGATCATGGTCACCCTCTATCTGGCTACCGGCAGCATGCCGCTGTCAGCGATCATCATGACCACCGTTCCATTGGCGACGGCAGGTGGCATATTTGCGTTGTACTTGCGCGATATCCCGCTTTCGATTTCTGCTGCCGTCGGGTTTATTGCCGTTTCCGGAGTTGCGGTTTTAAATGGACTGGTATTGATTAATGCCATCAAAAAACGGGTAGATGCCGGTGTGCCTGCGGATGTAGCGGTGATGGAAGGTGCTGTAGAAAGACTCAGGCCGGTATTAATGACAGCACTGGTAGCCAGCCTTGGGTTTGTGCCGATGGCGATTGCCACAGGTACCGGCGCAGAAGTGCAAAAGCCCCTTGCCACCGTGGTCATTGGCGGACTGGTCACTGCAACGATACTCACTTTACTGGTATTGCCGATGCTGACAGCCGCCTATTTTAAAGGCAGCAGTCAGCCAGACATTCCAAAGAGTGGTTAACCCTGAAACATCCTTGAACTGTTTCGGCCTGAGTAATCATGCGATCTGTCATCAGTGACAGATCGGCGGTAAAGAATGTGGAATGGGGCGCTAATCGATCTCGACCGTCCCGTTTTTGCCACTCTTTTTGGCGGTGTACATGGCTTTGTCCGCCAGCTTGATCAACTCCAGCGGTTCAATCTGTTGCGGCTCGGGGCCGCCATAAAAGGCAATACCTATACTCAGGGTGATGTTCAGCTGCATGTCGCCTATCAGTACCGGTTCGGCAATGATTTTCTGGATATTGGCCGAGATCCTTTTCGTGTCGTTCTTGCTTTTCAGGTTTTCCAGCACAATGACGAACTCGTCGCCGGCATACCTGACCACGGTGTCGGATGCCCGGGTGCAACGGTGGATGCGGCTGGCGACTTCTTTTAATAACTGGTCTCCCGCCTGGTGGCCATGCGTATCATTAATCAGTTTAAAACCGTCCAGGTCAATAAATACCAGCGCCAGGTAAATCTTGTTGGTCCTGGCGCGCTTGAACGCATCCGGCAGCAGTTCTTCCAGTTTCCTGCGGTTAGCCAGGCCGGTCAGCGGGTCGTTCCTGGCTTCGCTCTTGAGCAGGTTCTCCAGTTGCCTCCTTTCGGAAATATCCCTGAGGAAAGAAGTGAATAATACTTGCCCGTTGATTTCCAGAGCATTTACCTGCAATTCGATAGGGATGCGTATCCCGTCTTTACGGATCGCTTCCAGCTCGATCCGGTTGCCTACTATTCCGGAATTCCGTTCACGCAGGTAGCGGCTCATGCCACTCTGGTGACCGTGGCGCAACTCGGGCGGGATAATCAGTTTTTCCAGTTTATTGCCTTTGGCTTCCTGTTCCAGCCAGCCAAAGGTGTGTTCGGCCTGCTTGTTCCAGGCGGTGATCAGCCCGGCTGAATCCATGCATATATAGGCTTCGTTGGCATTGGCTAATATTGTGCGCAGTTCCAGTTCTTTATTCTGCAACTCCTGTTCCGAGTTGAGCTTTTCCTGGAAAGCCCTGGAAAGCGATTCATTCGCCTGCCTGAGTTCATCTGTTCGCTGGCTGACTTTTTCTTCAAGTGTTTTTCTTAAGGCATCCAGTGCGAATTCGGTTTCTTTGGCCACATTGATATCATTGATGATCGCGATCAGGTAATCGACTTCATTGCGGGCTGTCGTATGTTTGGTGACGGTGATTTCCACCCAGACCGGTGAGCCGTCTTTCCTGATATATCTTTTTTCAAACTGGTACCTGTCAATTTTATTTGAGATTAACTGATGCAACAGGTCCATGTCTTTATTCAGGTCTTCCGGATGCGTGATGTCCTGGAAGGTCAGCTTAAGCAACTCGACCCTGGAATAGTTGACGATTTTGCATAGCTCGTCATTGACCTCCAGCCAGGCGCCAGAAGGTTTGACCAGGGCAATACCGGCGCCGGCACTCTCGAAGATACTCTGGAATTTGCTTTGTGCATAATCGATGCTGTCTTGCGCAGTGAGCATGCGCTCGCGGAACTGGATTTCCTTGGTTGCCAGCTGGGCAAGATCATTTAACGCCTTCAGTTCCTGTGCGTTTGGCCGTTTGGGTTTGCTGTCAATCACACACAAGGTGCCCAGTGAATAACCTTGCAGGCTTTTGATCGGGATACCGGCATAAAACCGGATATTGGGCGCATTGACCACTAGCGGATTACTGAGGAAACGTGCATCGTTACTGGCATCCTCAACGATCAATTCTCTACCGCTGCTGACGGCGTGGGTGCAGAAGGAAATATCCCTGGGGGTCTCGGAAACTTCTATGCCATGCTTGGATTTGAACCACTGCCGGTCTTCATCTATCAGGGAGATCACCGAAATCTCGGTGCCCAGGATGGTGGACGCAACCCGGGTAATGCAATCAAAAAACTCATCCGGATCCGAATCCAGTAATCCCAATGACCTTAACTTCTCCAGCCTCAATTTTTCACTGCGTGTGCTTGCAGTTGCTGATTTTTCTTGAGTGGTCACAGTTTACTCCTGACATGTGTCATGCAAACTATATAAAATTACGCATTAAAAATATAGCGATAAATAATATAATTTAATGGCGTTTTTCTTCCATTTGCACTCTGACAAGCAAAGCGCCATTTCGTTTTAATAATTGATTTCCAGGCCCGGCAGTCACCCGGAGCAACAAAAGGTCATTGATCCACCAAGCAAAACATTGAAAAAGCCGAGCACAACAGTAACAAATCTTACTGCTGTGTTCGGCGGTTGTTTCTAGCGAGGGCCAAGTGAATATTTATTTTTTGATAGTCGCGTTTTTCCTCGGGTCATCACCGGGATTGGTATATTTGATATCCCACGGCCCGGTGGCGATCAGTTCGACAATGGTTTCCTGATCGGTGGTCCAGACATAATGCGTATGCCCTGGTGGTAACACAAAGCTGGAGCCCGCATTCAACAATTCACCTTTGTTTTTATCCAGCACCTTGCCCATGCCATTACCAAGTTTGCCACTTAGCACAGTCACCACTTCGGTGTAAGGGTGGGTATGTGGTGGAATCGGGTAATTAGCCGGAAATTTCAGCCAGGCGATAAAGACCCCTTTTTTGCTGGGGTCGCCGACGACGATGGCACTTTGCGCACCTTTAGGCAAAATAGGCTCGTCTTTCCATTGTATGGTTTCGGGAGTGAATGATTGCATGGTGCCTGCATGCATGCGGGCAATATTATCCTCTGCACAGGCAATGCCAGCCATGGCAAACATAAAGGGGGTGACATATAGCGGCAGGTTTTTCATAACAATCCTCTCATCAAATAGTTTTATAGTATACAGATCTGTATACATGTGAGCATTTTTGCCGAATTCGCAGGCATTCAGCTGACTTAATTCATGAACGCCCACTCAGGGAAATACTGAATGCAAGCTGCAATAAATCCGTACCGCACCCGGGATTTCTTCTGTATGCCATGGAGAAATGTGGTTTCAAACGCTTTTACGAAAAATAATCAGGGTACAGAATAATGTTGATATCGAATCCACCTTTGTTTAAGAAAAGGCAATGAAAAACGCCTGATACTCGTTAAAAACTGGCGAATTTATGTTTATCGTGGTAATTAATTCAAAAAATAGCTCATAATCACGGCGTTTTTTTATCAAAAGCCTGTGTGGTTGTTAAAATACAATTGTTTGAAACCATTTTCGTGAAATAAAACAGTGTTTCGCAAACCTAATCAAACAGAAAAAAGCGTGTTTGTTGGCCTGCTGGCTACGCTGCTGGCGTTTATGTTCTGGTATTTCCTGTTTGAATACCAGCGTCAGAAAGACGAAAGTGAGGCCTATCTGGAAGCCGCGTCGTACGGCAATGTGCTGCGGTCCGATATGGACCGTGAACTGAATTCCCTGCTGTTCATCTCTAACGGGTTATCCAGCTTTATCAAGGTCTATCGAAATGATCTTGAGCCGAAAAAAGTAAATGCCATCCTGGCGGATTTATGGGCGCAAGCCGAGCACGTCAGAAACCTCGCGGTCGCGGTTGATTACAAACTGACTTATGTCTACCCTGAAAAATCCAATGAAAAAATCATAGGTATAGATTATCGGGATGTTCCGTTGCAATGGCCCCGGGTCAAACTGGCGATTGATTCCCGGCAGGGTGTGCTGGATGGACCGCTGGAGCTCATCCAGGGCGGGAATGGCATGATTTACCGCTTCCCGATTTTTGTCGAGGGCAAGTATTGGGGCATTATATCGACAGTGATCGATACGCATGCCTTTCTGGATGAAGCCTTTAAAACCAGCCGCCGTAGCGGGTTTGCATTTGCCATCAGGACGGCAGCAGACAAGAAAGTGTTTTATGGTGATCCCAAACTGTTCCGCCAAAAACATGTTTACCTGCAGGAAAGCCTGGTTCCGAATGGTAAATGGGAATGGGCGATTGAAAACAAGAAAATCCATAACTTGCGTGACCGCGGTTTCGGCATATTGTTAAGTCTGTTTTTTAGCGTGCTGGTGGGTTTGTTCGCTTACTTTTTTGCCAAAGAACGCTATTACCTGTCTGAAGGCGCGTTGATGGATAGCCTGACCGGCCTGCCGAATCGGCGTCTGCTGGAAAACCGCCTGAATTATGTGCATTCGGAAGCCAAACGTTTTAACAAGATGTTTGGCCTGATTGCGCTGGATGTAGATCACTTCAAGAGCATCAATGACAACTTCGGCCATGACGTGGGTGATGAAGTGATCAAACACGTTGCCAATATCCTGAAAAGCAATATGCGCGATGTGGATACCGTGAGCCGCATCGGCGGTGATGAGTTTGTCATCGTAGTGAAAGACCAGCATTCGGAAGAAAGTCTGATCAAGGTGGCGAACAAGCTGCTGAACGTGTTCAAGAAACCCATGCATATCCATGGGCATGAAATTGCAGTGCACCTGAGTATAGGGATAACGCTGTTCAAGCCGGATTCAGAGGTGGCCTTGAAGCAGTTATTCAAGCAGGCGGATATTGCGCTGTATCAAGCCAAGCAAAAAGGGCGTAATACCTTTAGCTGCTGGCCTTAGTAGCGCTAACGCGTTTTCACTCCAGGAAATGTCTGGGTGTTGTTGCCTTCTGTTTGTCTGTTGCAATGCCCGCATCGTCTAAATAAATCCAGCGATAATCTGTTGCTGTTAACATCTGCACTTCTTATGTGGTTGAAATGAGACTTCAACAGCAGGGAGCTCAGGTGCTTTTGCCAGTGCGAAAGTGCGTATGACAAACCATAGTCAGCATCACATGTTAGCATTGCACTTTTATTTATATAAATGTAATGATGAGTCTGAACAATGTTTTTGTGCTGGCAAGTGCCTGCTTGTTGTTCGCGCCAGCTACCCATGCGAATGAAGAACCTGTTTTCCGCGAAACTGACGCTGCCCACAGTGACCGCCTGCTGAGAATCCCAGAGCCCATGGTATATGACCTGGTACGCCCGTTAGGCGTGAAGAAAGGTGACATGGAGGTCAATGCGCTGGTGGATATCAATACACAGACTCATGATGCCAGCTGGGCGCCGGAAGTGGAATACGGGCTGGCAGATGACCTGGCAGTGGAGCTTGAACTTCCTTTCGAAAATGCCAGCCATGAAAGGTATAAAGTCGCTATCCAGAAAACACTGGGCATAGATCATGATTCCGGCATGGCAAACGGCTGGCAGGCATTTATAGACCTGAACAAGCACACCAGAACCTTGTCTGGCGATGCGACATATATCCACGCCATGAAATGGGCTGATCGCTGGTCTACCCTGAGCATGGTCGGGTTGCGGGTCAATGGTATCAACCGTAGTGCTGATATTGAATACCTGCTGAACAATACGGTTTTTTATGATGTTTCACCGCGCCTGACCCTGGGACTGGAACTGAACCAGGAGATAAGTCACGGAGGTACCTGGCGGTACCGGCTGACACCGCAGCTGCACTACGATATCAACCGGCAGTATACGGTGCAGGCGGGTGCTGCCCATTCGACCCTGAACGCAGGAAAAACAGAGAAATTATGGAGTTTCCGATTGATCCGGGTATTTTAGTGGTGGAGGACGGCTGGCGATCTGGAAGGGTTCGGTTTGAGGTTTTATTCGGATAAATGATGTGTGAAATGATTAAGCTTGAATATGCCAGAAAAGTCCGGAACTCAGGGGTTATCCCAGGTGTAAGACGGCGAGAGAAAGCCAGCTGGGCGCTCGATGTTCACGCGACTGATGTATGATTTTTGCCACATGTATTGTCACCATTATTATTAAATTAATTGTATGAAGATGGTATTAATGATTCTTATACTTCATAATCGTTAAAAGTCTTAATAACAATTATTTTCATGTGACGAAAGATGAATTGATGTAAGTGGTCACTCCTGTTCGCCATGTGGAATCTCATAAAACCATCACTCTTCATATTACTAAGCCTGGCGGCGATCTGCCAAGCTGTGGCCGCTCCTGTCAAAGCCATCACTGTCATCAGTGATGATAATTACCCGCCGTATCTATTTAAGGATGACCATGGCAACACCGTCGGCATAGTCGCCGATTACTGGAAGCTGTGGGAGCAAAAAACCGGGGTCAGCGTCACCCTTATCTCTACCCGCTGGGAAATGGCACAACAGCAATTGTTGAGCGGACATGCCGATGTCATCGAGATGATTTTCCGCAATCCAGAGCGCGAAGCCAGATATGCTTTTTCCGCCCCTTATGCCACTGTGCCGGTAGGTATTTATGCTCACGAAAGCATGAGTGGCCTGATCTCCGCCGACTCGCTGGCCGGTTTTACCGTGGGCGTGCAAAAAGGGGATGGCTGCATCTTCAAATTGAAAGAAGCCGGAGTGAAATCTTTCCGGGTGTATAACTCTTATGACGAGATCATCAAGGCTACCCTGGAAGAAAAAGTCATGATCAGCTGCATGGATGATTATCCTGCCCGCTACTATCTATACCGGCTAGGCGCAGAAAGTAACATTGTGCGCGCATTCACGCTTTACCAGGGGCACTTCCACCGTGCGGTGAAAAAGGAAAACCAGGAGACGCTGGCACTGGTGGAACAAGGAGCCGCGCGTATCTCTATTGATGAAGTGGCCGCCATTGAATCCAAATGGAAAGGCCGGCATGTTCCACGCAATGCTTATTCGCGGCAGACCATACTGGGCATTGTGCTGATACTAGTGATAGGCATTGTGCTGGTGTTGCTGATTTACACCTTGCGTGTCGCCGTCAGGCGCAAGACGGCAGAGCTCCAAACCAAGAATGAAGAAATCGAGAACCAGCGCTTGCGGCTGGCTGAGATTATTGATGCCACCCGCGCCGGGACCTGGGAATGGAATATGCAAACCGGTGAGTGCCAGTTCAATGCTCGCTGGGCGGAGATCATCGGTTACACGCTGGAAGAATTGCATCCGGTGACGCTGGAAGTCGCCAAATCGCTGATGCATCCGGATGATCTGCAAGTGGCCATGCAGTTGATTCAGCGCCACCTTAACCGCGAAATGGATTTTTATGAATGCGATATCAGGATGCGGCATAAGGATGGCCACTGGATATGGGTGTCTGACCGTGGCAGCCTGATCTCGCGCACGCCTGCCGGTGAACCACTGGTCATGCGCGGCACGCATTTCGATATCACTGAAAAGAAAGGCGGCAGCAGATGTGATCTGGCGGCAGGCGAATTTTGACAGCCTGACGCAACTGCCTAACCGGCATTATTTCAACCAGCGACTGGTGGAGGCCATTCAGGAAGCGGCGGTCAGGCAGCAACGACTGACCCTGCTCTTTTTGGATCTGGACCAGTTCAAGGATATCAACGATACGCTGGGCCATCACCGCGGGGATGATTTATTGGTGGAAGTCGGGCGCCGCATCCAGCAGAACATGCCTGAAGCGGCGATTGTCGCCCGTCTGGGCGGTGACGAGTTCGCCATCATCCTGCCGGAAGATGTCGCCGACCTGCAAACCTTGTGCAACCAGTTGCTACAGGATATCTCGCATTCGTATACCCTGGGTGGCGAACGCATATTTGTGACTGCCAGCATAGGCATCAGCCAGTTCCCGGATGATGCGGTGAATGCCGATGAAATGATCCAGCATTCTGACCAGGCCATGTACGAAGCGAAAAGTCGCGGCAAGAATAACGTGCGCTATTTCTCGCTGGCGATCCGTGACGCACTTGCCCAGCGCACCTCGCTGGCGCGTGATTTACGCACTGCCGTTGAGAATGACGAGCTGCGCGATTACTACCAGCCTATCGTTTGCCTGCGCACCGGCAGGATAGTCAAGGCCGAAACCCTGATGCGCTGGCAGCACCCTGCGCGCGGATTGATCAGCCCGACCTTATTTATCCCGGTGGCGGAAGAGACTGGCGAGATCATCCGCATGGGCGACTGGATTTTCCGGCAGGCTGCTAATAATGCATTGAAGTGGCAATCACTGGTGGGAGACGAATTTGCCATCAGCGTCAACAAATCGCCGATGCAATTCATAGATCCCTCGACCATGAGTAGTGATTGGATACAGCTTTTGCAAACGCTAGGCTTGGATGGCAAGCGCATCGTTGTAGAGATCACCGAGGGCCTGTTATTGGACCCCGACCCTATCGTAGAGCAGCGCTTACTGCATTTCCGGGATAAGGGCATCCAGGTGGCGATAGACGATTTTGGTACCGGCTACTCATCACTCTCTTACCTGAGCAAGTTTGATATCGATTACCTGAAGATCGACCAGTCGTTCACCCGCAACCTGAACGAAGGTAATGAAAGTTATGTGCTATGCGAAGCAATCATCGTGATGGCGCATAAACTGGGCCTCAAGGTGATTGCCGAAGGGGTGGAAACCGCCTTGCAACGTAATTTGCTGCGCGATATCCATTGTGACTATGCGCAGGGGTTTTTCTATTCCCCGCCTGTACCTGCAGAAGTGTTCGAGGACCTGCTCAAGGCAGACGCACAACAAAACTCGCCTCAAGTCTGATCTTGATAAGTGTTCAAGCACGTTTGAGCCTTTTTGTTTGAGGAATAATTAAAACTTAAGGCGCAAGCCCGCCCCTATACTGTTGACCTCACGATAAGTGGTGGCACTGGGGTATTTGTCACCTGAAAAGTGATTGGTGGTGTAAGCCAGGTAAGTATCAAAGCGCTTGTTGAACCGATAATCAGCCATCGCCGTCCAGGTCTCGATTTTACCTTGTGAATTGGTTGAAACGGTGGGACCTTCAATCGCATCTGCCTTGGTTTCATAAAAGCCGATGGAGGTGGTCAGGCCGGCCAGTGCAGGCACACGTTGCGCAAAATCAAAGTTGGCGCCCAGGTAATACACATAATTATCCTGTTTGAAACCTGGCCGTAAAGCCGAGGTTGCTACGCCGCCAAATACGGTTTGGTCATAGATACTGTGATAACTAATCGATGGCGTTGATGAGGGTTTTAATTGGTACCACTCCATACCTCCAATGATTTTCAGGTCTTTGGCAGGTGACCATCTGCCGGTGAGCAAGGCGGCCTCAGTGTTAAGCAATGCTACAGAAATAGTGTCATTCGCCAAAGGGTTACCTGGCGCAGCAACGCCGGAGCGTACCGAGTCGAAAAACTTGTCATAGGCGAATTGAACACCGAACGCAGTGCTTTCGTAGCCTAATTGCGTGGTGAAACCATTGCCGTGCGAGGTGCCCGCCGAATTACCAAACTGGTTGATGACTGCATAATTGATCTTGTCATGATCTTCCAGTTCGTAAACATTGGAATATTTGATAGAGTTCTTCATTCGCGAGTTTTCTGACACACCGCCACCACCGCCCACGGTTCCGCTTTCACCTAATGGGGAAAAGCTGTCCGCTTTACCGTTAGGGTCATAAGTGACGGTGATTTCAAAGAACGGGTTGTACTGGGTGCCATAAGTCAATTTACCCAGTGAACCGCCATCTATCCCTGCCCAGGCCTGTCTGGTAAATAATTCACCGTTCATCGAAGAGTTGGTGCTAACGCTGGAGTTGGCATTAGTACCGGAGTTGTCAGCCAGTGTTTGAGCCGCATCGTGCAATTTCATATCCAGCGTATTAAAACCGGCTTCCAGCTGGTAGATGAATTTAAAGTCATGGTCCCATGCCTGCAGCTTCGCAACCTCACCTTTAAAGCCAAGGCGTGAGCCTTGCCAGCCGCCATTCACCCAGTTGGTCCTGGAGGTGGTTCTCGGCGTCTTTTTTGCACCTGCGTAAGGGTAGAAATTATTCGCTAATTCATAGCTCTCAGGCAACGAGTGGTTGATATGGGTCAGACCGATATCGACCAGGCCGTATACCTGGAAATAAGACGGATGGTCACCGAGATCGAAATTGATCCGGAACGGGTTATCGTCATTCATGAAATGTGAAATGATTGAAGATGGTTCTTGCGGAGTTGTACCGGCTTGGTCAGTCGGGTTTTGTGCGGGGGCGGCAAATGCCTGATGAATGGTAAGTGGCAGGAGTGCCAGTTTGAAAAAATGCTTGATGGTCATCCATATTCCTTGAAAGCGATGTTGCGGGTTATTGCAAAACAGCGATTCTCGGTTTTGTGTGTGAATGTTAGATGACAGCCGGCTTACGCGAACCTGACAAGCTGAAAAGGGAATAAAGAAAAGCCGTGATGCCAAATGCAAACACGGCTTTGTAGAAGAGAAACGATGCTAGAAGTTATGTGTAAATTGCACGCTCAGGATATCGGCACTGCCTTCGTACTTGCCAGCAATCAAGCCCCTAGTTGGACGCTGATCATCATAGATACGTGCATCCTTGATAAACAAATGGGTATAACCGAAATCCAGCTTGGTTTCCGGAGTGTATTGCCAGCTGGCTCCTAACGATAACCAGATGCGGTCGTTACCAGGAATGCGACTGGTACGGTGCTCGTTATCAATCGCTTCATCATCGTATGCGAGGCCCGTGCGCAGCTTAATGGTATCGGAATACAAGTAATTCAAACCAACGGAGTAACGCAATACGTTATTCCAGTGTTCCGTGATCGAAGGTCCTACAGTAGTATTGCTACCATTCTCACGCATGATTTTCAGCTCTTTGAACTGGCTCCAGCGAGTCCATGTGATATCTGTCAGTAACTGCCAGCGTTCATCCAGCTGGCTGAACGCACTGACAGAGAATGTTTCTGGGAGGGTGAGGTCTGCCGAGATATCGGTATTTAGCGTAGCTGCCGGGTTGCCGTTAGCCAGTGTGAATGGCGAACGTACATCTCCTTTTAGATGCTGCTCTACTTTGGAGCGGTAAGCGACACCGAAGCGGGTATCAGGCGTCGCCTGGTAGATGGTTCCCAGGTTATAACCGAAGCCCCAGTCGTCGCCTTTATTTTTAACCGTAGTTGCGCCAAGTAGACCTAAGTTAGCTGCGCTGGTCAGTTCGGCTTCGGCCCACATTGCTGAAATGCCGAAGCCCAGTGACCATTGGTCATTCACTTTCCAGGCCAACGAAGGGTTGATATTAATTGTTTTTAATTCGGACTTTATTCCTTGAAAACGACCCATCCAATTTCGGTTATATTCAGTTTTGAGCCCGAATGGTGTGCCGACGCCGATGCCAAATTTCCATTGTTCTGTCAGGTCCTGCTTATAATAAATATTCGGTAAAAAAGCCCAACTGCCAAAGTCACCACCCTCCCCACCCAATGGACGTCCAGCCGCAGCAATACTGCCATGGTTGTTAAAGTCTCCTGAGGTTTTAATCGTATGCAAGGCTCCGACTAACTGGCGCCCCTGGATATAGGTCATTCCTGCCGGGTTGAAGTAAATGGTACTGGCATCTTCAGCGACCGCTGCGGCACCTGCATAGGCGTTACCCAGGCCGCTGCCACTTTGTTCAGAAAGGGCAAAGCCGGCGGTGTGGCCTGTGAGTTGATAACCTGACAAAAGAAGGCCGACCACGAGTGGCGACTTAAAGCGTGACATGAATCCCCCTAACGCTTACTAAGTGTTTCTAAATTATATTGACTACAGTTCCGGCTGCGCAACCTTGCGGAAGCCAGCCGGTATACTTTCAGGAAACTCGGCCAGGAAAGTAGTGGTTTGGCTGGCAGACAAAGCGGCACTGAATAGATATCCCTGTACATGGTGGCAAAGCTTGTATTGCAGGTATTCAAACTGGATGGCGCTTTCCACACCCTCGGCGACCACTTTCAGGTTGAGGCTGACTGCCAGTGCCACCAGGGCATCTACGATCGCGATATCCACCTTGTCATGCGGGATGCCGCCTGTGAATTGCTTGTCAATCTTGAGGATGTCTACCGGCAGTTGCTTCAGGTAGTTCATTGATGAATGGCCGATACCGAAATCGTCAATCGCAATCCCTATGCCTAATTGTTTCAGCGCGTACAGGATATGCTTGGCGGATTCGATATTGCGCATGACCATGGATTCGGTGATTTCCAGATTAAGCGTGCGTGGCGCAATGTGGTAAAAGTCCAGCGCGTGGCGTATGGTGCCGGACAAGCTGTCATCGTCCAGCTGGCGGGACGAAATGTTGACGTTCATGAACAGGTCAGTATCAAACGTCTGTTGCCACATGGCTAGCTGTTTCAATGACTGGTGAATGACCCATGCGCCTATGCTGATGATCAGCCCGGAGCCCTCCGCCAAATGGATAAACTGGTCCGGTGCGAGTAGGCCCCTGGTAGGATGGCGCCATCTGAGCAGGGCTTCAAATCCTATGGTTTTCAGTTGCTGGGTGTGAATGATAGGCTGATAGAAAAGCTCCAGCTCCTGATTCTGCAAGGAGAAATGCAGCTCTTCACGCAAAGTGCGCAGTTCAGAAGTATTGGTTTCATCTTCGTCGCTGTAAAACCGGTAGGTGTTACGGCCTGCATCCTTCGCCTGATAAAGCGCCATATCGGCATTTTTCATGACCTCGGTTTTGGAATCAAATCCGGGTCGCAGGGTCGCGATACCGATACTGACACCAATATGGATTTCATGGTCATCGACAAGGAACGGTGTAGAGATATTCTGGATCACCCGGTTGCAGACCTGTTCTATGGTGCTGCGTTTTGGGGCCTCGAGGATCACGGCGAATTCATCTCCACCCAGCCTGAAAATGGCATCGTCCTGCGACATGTTGCCGCGTAACCTGTGAGCTACCTGCTGCAACAGTTTGTCGCCAGTATTGTGCCCGAAAGTATCGTTGACGATTTTAAAACGGTCCAGATCGAGTAACAGCAGATAAATATGCCTGCGTTCATCAGCCGAAGAAGTGATTTTTTTTGTGATGATCTCTTCAAACGCATGGCGGTTGAGCAGCAACGTACTTTTATCGTAATGCGCTAGGAACTGCAGTTTTTCCTCGATTTCCTTGCGGTGTTCCAGTTCTTTCTGCAACTGCGCGTCACGCTGGCTGATGCTTTCCAGCATATTATTGATGTCTTTGCCCAGCAAGCCGATTTCATCATTGCTGGTCGTGTAAATACGCTGCTCGTAGTGATGGTTCTGGGTAATGTTGGCAACAAAGGTTTGCAGGGTATGAATCGGGCTGACAATATAACGGTTCAGTCGCCACATCACGAAGTAGCCAAACAAGGCGGCGGCAATGGCGGCAATCGTATTCGACCAGGCGAAACCGATCAGCATATCGACGATCTGTTCCTGCTTGATAATGGTGCGCAGGGTGCCTATGGTTTTTTCATTCACGACAATAGGTGCATTAAGCTCCATATCGCCAAAAAACGGGTATAGCCATTGCCATGCGGAGGACGTAGGCAGGTGCTGGGGATGCAGGCTTTCCAGCTTGTGCTGATACTGGTCCAGTATCACTATGGTACGGATATTGTTGTTGTCTGATAGCGGTTCCAGGGTCTTGGTGGCTGAATCCAGCTCGCCAAACATCACTGCCGGACCAATGGAAGTGGTCACCACATTCATTTGCAGCAGAATACTTTGAGCCAGATGCGTGCGTAAATTGTGATAGTGATTACCAAGGGCGAATATGCTGAACACCAAAAGCATACTCAACGTCATTGCCAGCTCTGTCAGCAGTAATTTCTCGGCAATTTTCAGGTTACGGAACAGTCTTAACATACACCATTAATCGTTAATAATATTAGTCGCCAGTTTTAACAGCCGCGCGTCAAACACAATCCCCGCCTGCTTTGCCGTTGGTATGCGCAAATCAAACTGGTAACGCTTATCCAGCGCGCTAATCACGACATGGCCATGCTCGGTAAATCGGTTACTGGCATGCACCACGGTGACTACACTATCTTTTTGGAGCACCTGCTGCAATTCCAGCGGCTTCTGCGGTACATAGTCCTGAATATACAGCAGATTACAACGTTTAACGTCAGCGATTGCTTTAACCTGTAGTAAAAAAACCGGGAAAGTTTGTATTTTTTGCGATTCAAGCGCAGAAGATTGCAGATAACCGATATCCTCTTCAAAAACACAAATGTTGTAGGTGTCATGCAAAGTACGGTTGGGTGTCTGGCTCAGCAAAGCGAAGTTGTAAATCAGCTCGCTGGTGATTTCACGCATATCCTGCGCGGCAGCCCAGCCGGTATTGGCTGAGGCAAGAAGAACCCCTAACAGCTGTAGACGGCGGAGAGGGTGGATCCTGGACTTGGAATAATGCCGGATTCTTGCCCGGCGGCCCCACTGTAACATCAGGTATGTATGAAGTACTGCACGCGTAAAGAAAACTGAAATCACCAGACTCAATCGCTGCGACCTCCGGTAAAAGCTTGCTTCCATTTGCAGGCTAACTCCCTGGTAGTGTCAACGGGAGCGCCACTGACTATGCTCAAAAAATGTGCAGGCAATAAGCGCTTAACAATTAAGTATCATACCTTGTGACACAAAATCCACAATCGGAAAAGTTGATAAATTCTGTATGCATTTGATAAGCAGGTATCCAAATGCAACAAAGGCCTCAGTGGGATAAGCAAGCAGATACAAGCTCATTTTCAGGCTTCAATGAGGCGGAAATCAGTCCTGTCTGCGTGAAGCGGGCAAGTTGACATCGGGCTTTAAATCAAATGCCACGCAAATGCGTTCTGCATCGGCGTGAAAAGGGATGGTCCTGTGAAACAGCGAGGATGGGAACAGCACGATATCCCCCACATTCGGCTTGATAAAATTTGAAGGGAAATCCTGATGCACCTGCGGGTAACCATCACCGTGGGTGCCATATTCGAAAGCCCCTTCTTTCGGGTCTGCCGTCTCTGGCATGGCAAGATAAACAGCGCCGCTTATCCAGCCGATTTCGTGGATATGTGCGTTGAGGTGCCCCCCTTGTTGCATTTTGACGTACCAGGAACTGGTGAATTCAAGCGTTTCGGGGAAGTGTTTGATCAACGCGCATTCAGCCTGCCGGAAATGCTGCTGGTACTGTCGGAATTCGCGTTTTACAAGTTCGCCCAGCGTACGGAATGCCGCTTCCGGACGTTTGAACAGGTTGCCTGCCGATTGCTTGCCATTGGTCAGCCGCGCTTGCTTGCGTTCTGCAATATCGGTTTGCGCAATAGTGGCCAGCAGTTCTGCCAGTAAAGGGCTGCCGGGCGCCAGTTCGGGGATGCTGCGGTGATAGACGAACTCCAGCCCGTTTGGACAGAACTGGTAAGGGTCTTTTTCGTGATGGTTGAGACTATAGTGGGTAGATAAAGTCGCTATAAAAGGCGCGGTATGCGGCCCTTGCTGAATGAGTTCGTCGCGTAATTGCCGGAACGCATCAAACTTCTCTGCCTGGTACAAGCAATACAGCACGCGTGACTGCCAGTCATCGAGACGCGAACGCTGGAAATAGGGGATCGCTTCTTCAAAACGCCTGGCGAGGTAGAGGAATTCACCCATATTGTAGTTAGCGCCCGCATGGTCCGGGTTTCGCTGCAAAGCCTGCTGGTAATACTGCACTGCCTGGGTCATGTCCCCCTGGTCGCGCAACGTTTCCCCAAGATTATTATAGGCATCGGTGTAATTGGGAAACAACGCGATGGCATGCTGGTAACTGCTGGCAGCTTCCTGCAATTGTCCTTGATCGCGCAAGGCGGTCCCTAAATTGAAATGCCCGCGTGCATCCTGCGGCTGTATGCGTAATCCTTGCTGGTAACTGGCAATGGCCTCATCCAGTCGGCCTTGTTTTTGTAACAGTGTACCCAGGTTGCCGTGTGCTTCAAAGAATTGCGGATTAAGCGTGATTGCTTTGCGGTATGCCTGTTCTGCATCCTGCAACTGGTTTAACTGCGTTAATACAATCGCGTAGTTGAACCACAGCTCGCCATTATTGGGTTGCAGCTTCAATGCCTGCGCATAAGCCTGAGCCGCTTCCGGGTATTGCTGACTCTGATCCAATGCCAGTGCCAGGATGTGGTGCAGAACGAATTCGCGTGGGAATTGGGCTGCCAGTTGGCGCGCACGTTGCGTTACCTGCGAGAACGCTTTGGCATTCAATTGTTGTATCAACCCATTGATTTCTTGCGGCAGTGACAGCGCCATGATGCAAAATCCCCGTGATGCAAATCGCGTAACAGTTACAATTTTGTAACATATCTTACAATTCTGCAATGTTTAGGCGCGTGTTTGATCCAGGCAAAAAACTGAATTAAGCTTCAGGCAGGGGATGAAATAAAGGATGGCTGAGGTTTAGTGGAACGTTATCTATGCGGTAACGCTATTTATTTGGGCATTGCTGGAAAGCTGTTTTAACAGCCGCACCGCGATCTTGGGGTCTTCCTGTAGCAAGTCTTCAATGCGTTCGGCATAAATCTCTATCACTGAAGCCTGCTCCGATACTACGACTGCGCTGGCCGTCACTGGCTGGGCTGAGAATAATGCGATGTCGCCAAAAAAATCCCCGTATTGCAGGATGCGTATGGTTTTTTCTGAACCGTCTGCCAGGCGCTGAATCAGGTGCAACGTGCCCTCGACTACCATATAGTAATGATGGTTAGCATCGCCCTGATTAAAGATGCAGCTACCTTTAAGGTAAGTTTTACCGTATTTATGCATCAGGGTTTGCAAATAATGTTGCTGATTGGGGATGTCATTGAACAACCCCTTTAACAACAACACATCTTTCTGTCGCAGTGTCACCATCAGCTCAAACCCGATCAGGAAAATCGCAAAATTCAGGTATAGCCAGCTGATGGAAACAAACATGGCCTTCATGCTGCCGAACACAGCGCCGAAATTTTTGTTAATGCTGAGGAACAGGCCAAATGCCGGTCGCATCAGCAACCATAAGCTTGCTGTTAGCAATGCCGATACCAATATGTGCTGCCATTGCACCTGAATTGGACAAAAAGTACGGTAAAAGCCAGCGATCAATGCTGTAGTAAGCAATAGCGATAATATGCCGCCTACAAAGTTGATCAGCTCGGGCGGGAAATGTGCAGCTAGAAAAACAATCACGGATTCCAGTACAAAACCCGCCGCAGTGAACAGGAAAAAAACCAGCAGTACGCCCAGCACTGCCATCACATCGCGGATTTTCTTGTTCCAGAAAGAAGGTACATCGTGCCTGCTGGCGATCAGGTAAAAACTGGAACGCATGGAAGCCGCCAGCGGAGTGATGGTCCATAGCAGGATGAAAAAGCCTACTGCGCCCCAGGCTGCTTTGGTCTGTGTATTGTTGTACACCTCAATCATGATGCGCTGGCTGAATTCTGGCAGCAGGTTGCTGGTCAGTATGGCCAGTTTCACAATGGCATAGTCAGAGGAATACACCATATGACTGATTAAAAAAAAGATCAGGATGATCAGCGGAATCAGTGCAAACAGTGCATAAAAGGATAATGCTGCCGCCAGTCCCATCAGCCTGTGTTTACTGACACCCTGCAAAGTGGTTTTGATGACAAACAGCGGGGTAGAGTAGATATAAGGCAAAAAATATTGCGTCAGGATTCTCCAGTAACTTTTTCCCCGCGATAAAACAGATGTCAGCATGAATGGGATCCCTGTGACTCAAGCTATCATAAAGTGACCAGCGTTTTGTAATGCTCGGTGGCGGCCAGTAAGGCCTGGCAGGTCCCGCTTTCCATCGCAGAATGCCCTGCATCTGGCACCATGACCAGCTTCGCATGTGGCATCGCGTGCGAGAGTTGCCAGGCAGTTTGTGGCGGGCAAACCATGTCATAACGCCCTTGCACAATAGTGGTGGGAATGTTGCGCAATGTGGTGGCCGCCAGTTGGAGTAATCCTTCGCCATCGACAAAGCACAAGTTCCGGATATAGTGGATTTGTACCCGCGCACGGGCCAGCTCGACATGGCCTTCATCCATGACGTTGTCTTTGGCGGTCTGGTTATCTGCAGGGCTGGGTGGTTTGGGCAACAGGCTCATGATGCTGGATTCAAACGCATTCCAGCGTATGGCAGCCGGAATACTAATCGCTGTGTCGGCATGAAAAACCAGTCCGGCATAATAATCCAGGATATTTTCCTGCTGGCTGACAGGAACACCTTCGACCAGCAGCTGCCAGGCTTCGGGGAAGAACAGCGCCACTTTACCCAGGAACCAGTTGATTTCCTGGGGCCTGCTCAAGAATATGCCGCGTAATGTCAGGCTGATGATGTCATCAGGATATTGGGTGGCATACGCCAGTGCCAGTGTGCTGCCCCATGAACCACCAAAAACATGCCATTGCTTGATGCCCAGGTGCTTGCGTATCGTTGCTATATCTTCTACCAGCGCTTGCGTAGTGTTTTCGTGTGTTTCGCCGGGCGGTTGGCTGCGCCCGCATCCGCGTTGATCAAACAGTATGATGTGGTAGTAGGCCGGGTCAAAAAAACGTCTTTGCGCCGGATTGCAGCCACTGCCGGGACCTCCATGTAAAAAAATCACCGGGATGCCATTCGGGTTACCGCACTGTTCAACATATACAGAATGCAGGCCGCTTACCTGCAACAGTTCATGGTGAAAAGGGGTGCATTCTGGAAAAAGACTTAAATTGCTCATCGTATGTATTTTTCTTAACTATTAAATTAACTATCTGATTTTTAATGTATTTTTTTTAAGCAATTTTAGGTAAAAAAAATAACAAAATCAAAGCTGAAAAAATTGTAACCAATTTGTAACTAAAGTGTTGCAATTGAAAACAAATTGTTCTATATTGCAATCCTCACATGCGGCAAAGTGTGAATTTCTAAAGTAATTCGGGAGTTTTTCCCTAGCCGACAATGTGTAAAGTATGTGGTCAGTTCAGTATACCAATCCTAGTGGATGCGGATTGAACGCTACTTATATTAAACCCTTAGTATCAACTTTGGAGATCAATATGCAAGTTAACAAAATCAAACTGGCTTTGGGCCTGGTAGCAGCTTTGCCAATGGTTGCATTTGCTGCTGCAGACCAAGAAGCTGCAATGAAAGATTCAAACAACTGGACACACCCACGTGGTAACTACTCTAACCAGGGTTACAGCGCTTTGTCACAAGTTAACAAAGGTAACGTTAAAAACCTGAAAGCTGCTTGGACATTCGCAACTGGTGTAAACCGTGGTCACGAAGGTTCTCCAGTAGTTGTTGGTAACGTTCTGTATGTACATACAGCTTTCCCAAACAACGTATACGCTCTGGACCTGAACGACAACCAGAAAATCATCTGGTCCTATTTCCCAAAACAAGACCCAAGCGTTCAAGCAGTTCTGTGCTGTGACAACGTATCTCGCGGTCTGGGCTTCGGCGACGGTAAAATCTTCCTGCAACAAAACGATGGCGTTCTGATTGCTCTGGATGCAAAAACCGGTGCTAAAGTTTGGGATGTTAAAAACACTGATCCAAAAGTCGGTGCTACTAACACTAACGCTCCACACGTTTACAAAGACAAAGTACTGACCGGTTGTTCAGGTGCTGAATTCGGCGTACGTTGCTTTATCGCTGCATACAACATCAAAGACGGTTCTTTGGCATGGAAAGCCTACTCAACAGGCCCTGACGCTGAAGTTCTGATCGGCGCTGACTTCAACAAAGAAAATCCACAATACAATGCACTGTCAGTTTACCAAGACGTAAACGGTGGTAACAAAGAAGGTGGTTCTTTCAAGAAATTGGCTAACGACCAACTGAAAACTGGCGAAAAAGAGCTGGGTACACGTACTTGGTTGAAACCACAAGCTGTTAAAGACGGCTGGCAACATGGTGGCGGTTCCGTATGGGGCTGGTGGCCATATGATCCAAAAACAAACCTGGTTTACTACGGTACAGGTAACCCATCTGTTTGGAACCCAGACGTACGTCCAGGCGACAACAAATGGTCTATGACAGTATTCGCACGTGATTTGGACACTGGCGTGGCTAAATGGGGCATGCAAATGACTCCACACGATGAGTGGGACTACGATGGTATTAACGAAGTAATCCTATTCGACAAAGGTGGCAAAACATACGCATGGCACCATGACCGCAACGGCTTCCTGTACACATGGCAAGCTAACAACGGTACATTGGTTGCAGCTGAAAAAGTGCATCCATTCGTTAACTGGGCTAACAGCGTTGACCTGAAAACAGGCGTGCCTGACAAACTGGCTTCAGCTTCAACTCACCAAGACTACAACGCTAAGGGTGTTTGCCCAGCTGCTTTGGGTACTAAAGACCAACAGCCTGCTGCTTACTCTCCAAAAACTGGTCTGATCTACACACCATTGAACCACGTGTGTATGACATACGAGCCAGTTGAGTCCAAATACGTTGCTGGTCAACCATGGGTTGGTGCTACATTGACCATGTTTGCTGGTCCTGACGGCGTAATGGGTGGTTTCGGCGCTTACGATCCAATGACCAACAAAAAAGTTTGGTACAACAAAGAGAAATTCTCTGCTTGGGGTGGTGCTCTGACTACTTCTACTAACGTTGTGTTCTACGGTACTTTGGATCGTTGGTTCAAAGCTGTTGATGCACAAAACGGTAAAGAGTTGTGGAAATTCCAAGTTGGTTCCGGTGTGATCGGTAACGCATTCACATACGGCCACAAAGGTAAACAATACGTTGGCGTACTGTCCGGTATCGGCGGTTGGGCTGGCGTTGCGATGAACCTGGGTATGACTAACGACACCGACGCACTGGGTGCTGCTGGTGGTTACAAAGAGTTGACCAAGTACAACGCTGCTCCTGGCGGCGGCGCACTGAATGTATTCTCACTGTAATTTGATATCTAATATCAAGTTAACTTAAGAAATACGTTGACTCCTCTAACACCCTGCTTCGGCAGGGTGTTTTTTTTCATGATAATCATGAGGATAAAAAGCAAAATAAATTAAAAGCTGTTTTTGGCTACAAATAGAAACTTATTCAAGATAAGATGATGGCTCTTGTAGCGCGTTGGCAGAACTTTTGAACTTCAAAAAGACTCCAAAGGCGACAGGTGAAAATCACAATAAGGATGAAATCAAGATGAAAATGACATGGAAGTTACTGGGTGCGATTGGTGTGGTGTGGGCAGTGCAAACAACAGTGTTTGCGGAAGAAATAGATATTCCGTCCATTAACCCGGATGAAGGCCGTATCGGTGAAGTACGCCGGGTGGCAGATGAGTCAGAATTCAAAGTCTGTTCTGACCCTGACAATATGCCTTATTCCAATTTGAAACTGGAAGGCTTTGAAGACAAAATCGCCAAAGTGCTCGCTGATGATCTGGGCAAAAAGCTGACTTACCAGTATGCCTATAACCGCCAGGGTTTTTTACGTAACACCATTAACGCCATGCGATGTGATGTCATTATCGGTATGACTTCTGACTTTGATGGCTTGCGTACTTCCAAACCATATTATCGTTCCGGCCATGTATTCGTCTGGCGTAAAGACAGTAACTATGACATCAATAACTGGGATTCCCCGGATTTGAAAAAAGGCATTATTGGAATTGTTGATAAGAGCCCGGCCACAATTCCTTTAAATGACTTCAATCTGATGACCAATGCAAGGCCGTACCGCTTGCAGCGTGACCTGAATTTGCCTACCAGCTTTATTATTGATGATCTGGTTGCCGGCAAGATTGATGTGGCAATCATGTGGGGCCCGATTGCTGGCTACTTTGCCAAACAATCCAAAGTGCCTCTGGAAGTGCGCCTGATTCCTGAATACAACAAAGTGAATCTCAAAGGTAAGGAATACTGGAACATTTCTGTCGCGGTCAGGATGAAGGATAAAGACCGTATCAAAATGATCAACGAGTCTCTGGAGCGCAACAAAGACAAGATCGATGCGATCCTGAAAGAGTATGGAATCCCTACAGTGCCTGTAGTTGAAGGTGACAGTGTGTACAAAAAATAACACTGAAATGAAAAACTTTTATAAACAGGCCTCGAATAATGACAATGGAAAAAAAACCCAGTAAAATCGAGCACTTGTTTTGAAATGGCTTACTGAAGATTCTGAGAGATTTTCGGAAATATTCGTCAACCGTTTCTGAAACGATTCGTTAAATGAGCATGCGTTAATTATTTGGTTTTACAATTAACGCCGCTCATTTTGTTCAGGATTAGGAGACAACATGTTAGGCAACAAAATTAAATCAGCATTGATGGTTTCCCTGTTGGCATTTGCTACAGGTGCAGTGGCTGATGTAACATTTTCGGCTACTCAAGACGGATCTACCATCAGTATTGATAAAGCCATGTTTGATACCGATGCTGCTAAAGAGTTTTTGGCAACAGGTAAAAACCCATACATCGGTAATGAAGCTGCAATCAAGGCCGGTAAAAAGAAATTCAACCTGTACTCATGCGTAGCCTGTCATGGTGGTAAAGGTGAAGGCGCAGTTGGCCCAGGCTTGATCGGTGCAAACTTCCGTTATGCTAAAAATGCCACTAACAAGGGTATGTTTGAAACCATCTGGCATGGTACCAACGGTGGTATGGGTGCTAAAGGCTTTGGGCTGATGGCTCCAGATGATGGCCTGAAACCAGATGAAGTGTTGCAAATCATTGCATTTATCCGTAGCAACAGCAACGTGAAAATGACTGGTAACGAATAATAATAATACCAACTTAAAACGGTCGCCTTGGTGACCGTTTTTTGTTTTTATGGCACAATGATTCAGTCGGTTTTATCAATAATTACAAAAAGAAAAACTGTTTAATTTCAAAGAATATTCTTAGTAAACGTTTGGGGGCAATTATGAGAAGTGCGTTGTTAGCAACAGTTCTGGCTGCATTGGTAGCGGCTTGCGGTAGTGGTAGTCAATCATCCGGTTCCGGCTCTGCTGCATCGGCAGAAGATATTAAAGCGATACAATTTGTGGCAACCCAGGATGGTCAGCCTTTGCAAATCGATCCGAAAATGTTCGATACACCAGCAGCCAAGGAATTTTTAAGCACTGGAAAAAACCCATATATCGGCAAAGAAGATGCAATCAAGGAAGGCAAAAAGAAATTTAACCTGTTTTCTTGTGTTGCCTGCCATGGAGGTCACGGTGAAGGTGCCGTAGGACCTGGCCTGATTGGTGAGAATTTCCGCTATGCCAAGAATGCGACCAACAAAGGGATGTTCGAAACCATCTGGCACGGCACCAATGGCGGCATGGGTGCCAAAGGTTTTGGCTTGATGGCACCTGATGATGGTTTGAAACCTGATGATGTGTTGAAAGTGATCGCTTTTATTCGCAGTCATGCAAAAATTACAGGTAACGAATAGCGGTATAATGTAATTGTTGTGCGCGCTTGGCAGTACGGCAGGCGCGCTTTTTTATTTGAAGGATATAAGTGTGACAGACGAAAATAATTTGCACCATGTCATTATTGTAGGTGGCGGCGCAGGTGGCCTGGAATTGGCTACCAAGTTGGGTGATACTTTAGGTAAAAAGAAAAAAGCCCAGATCACGCTGATTGATGCCACAAGAACCCATGTGTGGAAACCTTTGTTGCACGAAATTGCAGCGGGTAGCATGGATCCAGACCGTCATGAACTGGAATACCTGGCGCAGGCACACTGGCACCATTTCAAATTTCGCCTGGGTCGCATGGATGGACTTAACCGCAGCACGCGCGAAGTGCTTTTGTCACCGGTATATGATGAAGATGGCAACGAGATCATTGCGCGTCGTTCATTCAAATACGATACCTTGATCATTGCGGTTGGCAGCACCACCAATGATTTCGGTATCAAGGGTGCGCGTGAATTCTCCATTGCGCTGGATACACAGGCACAGGCACAAAAATTCCACCGTTACCTGCATAATGCCTTGCTGCGTGCACAGACACAGTCTGAGCCATTAAAACCAGGTCAGCTGGAAGTAGCGATTGTGGGTGCCGGTGCCACTGGGGTTGAGCTGGCAGCAGAGCTGCATAACACCACCCGTGAACTGACAGCTTACGGTCTGGATAAAATTGATCCGGACCGCGATGTCAAAATCTCATTAATTGAAGCCAGTGACCGCATCCTGCCAGCCTTGCCTGATAAACTTTCTTATGCGGTAGATGTAGAACTGCGCAAACTCCGTGTAAATGTATTTACCGGCGAGCGAGTCACCGAGGTTTCCCCTAAAGGCATCACCACCCACAGTGGGCGCTTCATTCCAGCGGAACTGGTGGTGTGGGCGGCAGGAATCAAGGCGCCGGATTTCCTCAAGGATATCGATGGCCTGGAAACGAACAGGATTAACCAGCTGGTCGTTAACCAGAACCTGCAGTCAACCCGTGACAAAAACATTTTCGCTTTCGGCGATTGTGCTGCCTGTCCATGGTTGGGCCACGACACTACTGTGCCGCCTCGTGCACAATCTGCGCATCAGCAGTCTTCCCTGCTGGTAAAAACAGTCAAGGCGCGTGTAGCTGGCAAAGAAACGCTGCCTGAATTCCATTACCGTGACTATGGTTCACTGGTTAACCTGGGCAAATACTCAACCGTGGGTAGCCTGATGGGGGCGGTTGCTGGCGGCAGCATGTATATTCAAGGCCTGGTGGCCAGGGTGATGTACCGCTCGCTGTATAAAATGCACTTGATGGCGTTGCATGGTGTGTTTGCGGTGATTGTACATACAATAGGCCGTATTATTTCCCGTCGTACCGAACCGCACGTGAAACTGCACTGATTAGCTACAAAATCGTATTATTTAGGCCCGGAAAAGGGGCTAAAAATAAAGGGCGCATCGAGCGCCCTTTATTTTTCTGGAAGCGGTATCAATGTTGCATATGTTTACGGTAGATAAAGGTGATGAGAGACATGCTGAAAATAATGAATACGCCGAAGATCGCTACGATGGTGTTGATTTCAAATTTTGCGCCAACCATCCAGGTATAAGCACCTAGCAGCAGCAAGATACCGATGTTCTCGTTAAAGTTTTGTACAGCAATTGAGTGTCCTGCCCCCAGCAAATGATGCCCTCTATGCTGTAGCAAAGAGTTAAGAGGCACCAGGAAATAGCCGGACAACACGCCTATTGTAAATAGTAAAGCGCCTGCGACGATGGGGTTGTTAATGATGATCATGCTGATGACCAGGATTCCCATGTAAATACCGGCCGGCAGTACTTTGACTGCATTTTCCAGCTGCACATACCGGGATGCAATCACAGAACCCACCGCGATCCCTACCGCCAGTATTGCGATCAGGTAAGTCGCTTCCTGCTGGGAGAAGCCCAGCCTGATGTCCGCCCACTTTAATACCACAAACTGTAAGGTGGCACCGGCTCCCCAGAACAAGGTCGTTACCGCCAGGGACACCTGTCCTTGCGGGTCTTTCCATAAGGTAATAAACGCATGCCAGAAGTCCTTTAATAAGAACCTAAGCGTTTTCTGCTCTACCTTATGGTCAATCGGCACCTTGGGGATAAAATAATTGAACGCTGCCGCCATCAGGTAAAGCAAGGTGATAAACGCAATCCCCGTATAAGGGTTGGTCGCGGCAATGGTGGACCCCAGCACCGGGCCGAGAATGATTGCGGTGACGGTGGTGCCTTCCATCCAGGCATTGGCTTTAATTAGCAAATGCGAAGGCAGCATTTCAGTCAGGATGCCGTATTTGGCAGGGGAGTATGCCGCAGCACCAATGCCGACCACCGCATAGGCATACAGCGGAGGAACCCCTGCCAGTGCCAGCAAACAGCCCACGAACTTCAGGCCATTGCTCAGAAACATCACCCGGCCTTTGGGTAGCGCGTCTGCAAACGGCCCTACAAATGGTGCCAGCACAATGTAGGAAATCACAAAGAATTCCCGTAATAAAGGCTCATGCCAGGTTGGTGCGTTGAGTTGGGCCAGCAGGGCGATAGCGGCAAACAGCAACGCATTATCGGCGATTGCCGATAAAAACTGGGCAATCAGTAATGTATAAAAGCCTTTGACCATAACAGCAGGGCAGACTTGCGTCTACAAAACCTCTGCCGCGAAATCTGCCAGGCGCGAACGTTCTCCACGCACTAAGGTGATGTGACCGTTATGTGCCCAACTCTTGAAACGGTCCACCACATACGTGAGGCCTGAGCTACCTTCGGTCAGATATGGCGTATCGATCTGCGCAATATTGCCCAGGCAGACCACTTTAGTGCCTGGCCCGGCACGGGTGATCAAGGTCTTCATTTGTTTGGGCGTCAGGTTTTGTGCCTCATCAATGATCAGGAATTTATTCAGGAAAGTGCGGCCACGCATGAAGTTCAGTGACTTGATCTTGATGCGTGTACGAATCAGGTCCTGCGTGGCCGCACGTCCCCACTCACCCACATCTTCATCGGTTTTGTTGAGTACATCCAGGTTGTCTTCCAGTGCGCCCATCCACGGTGCCATTTTTTCTTCTTCAGTCCCAGGCAGGAAACCAATATCTTCGCCTACAGGCACCGTGACACGTGTCATGATGATTTCAGAATAGCGCTTTTTATCCAATGTCTGTGTCAGTGCTGCAGCCAAGGTAAGCAAGGTTTTACCAGTACCCGCCTGGCCTAACAATGTTACGAAATCGACCTCTGGGTCCATCAGCAGGTTAAGAGCAAAATTCTGCTCACGGTTACGCGCCGTTATCCCCCATACGTTGTGTTTAGGATTCATGTGATCCTGTACCACTTCAAGCACAGCAGAATTATCTTCGAGTTTGCGGACAATCGCGTGGAATGGTTTACTGTATTCGTAAAATACAAACTCGTTGATCAGCAGGGATTTTACTACCGGACCGGATATCTTATAAAACATGCGCCCAGATTCCTGCCAGGAATGCATATCTTTGCTATGCGTCTCCCAGAAGTTTTCTGGTAACTCACGCACGCCGGTGTACAGCAGGTCGCTGTCTTCCAGTACCTTGTCATTAAAGTAGTCTTCAGACGGCACGCCCATCGCACGGGCTTTAATGCGGATATTGATATCCTTGCTGACCAGAATGACATTGCGCTTTGGGAATTGTTTTTTCAGGGATAGCGCAACGCTGATAATCTGGTTATCTGCCTTGCTACCGGCTAGTCCGGGGAGATCGGTAGGTACATGTTCCATCTGGAAGAATAGCTTACCGGTCAGGTGCCTATTCCCTTGAATGGCCAGGGAACAGCCTTCTTCAAGTTTATCGGTATCGGTACTGCCGATAATTTCTTCTAAATAACGGCTGGCCTGGCGCGCATTTCGCGCGACTTCAGTCAGGCCTTTTTTATTATTGTCTAACTCTTCCAATGTGACCATTGGCAAATAAACGTCATGTTCTTCAAACCTGAACAAGGACGATGGGTCGTGCATCAATACATTGGTATCCAGAACGAACAGCTTAGTTTGTGCAGCACGTGCCATAGAAAATCACTTTTATGAGTGGAAAGATTGAATACTGGCCAGCACCTCGGCGGCATGGCCATCGACCTTGACACCACGCCATTCGCGGACAATGGTGCCTTGCGGGTTGATCAGGAATGTACTGCGTTCGATACCGCGTACCTGTTTGCCGTACATGTTTTTCATCTTGATCACATTGAATGCCTGACAGGCGACTTCCTCATTATCCGAGACCAGCTCAAACGGGAATGTGTACTTGGCCTTGAAGTTTTCATGTGATTTGAGTGTGTCTCGCGAAATCCCGAAAATCATTGCATTGGCGGCTACGAATTCGTCATATAGCTCACGAAACTGAACGCCCTGGGTAGTACAGCCGGGCGTAGCATCTTTAGGGTAAAAATACAAAACAATGTATTTTCCCAGATAGTCACTGACTTTGAATTGAAGGCCGGAGGTGGCCGGCAGGGATAATGCGGGAGCAGGTGAATTCAACATAATATTTATGGGAGATGCTTAACCACATTGTTGATAAAAAAACAAAATTAAGCAAGCGGAAAAACAAAATTCTTTGGGCTGGAAATCAGGCGCAGTTTAAAGCCATGCGATACTATTGCGGCAGGGAAATGGTTATGCGTGTGCCATTGCCGGCCTGGCTTTCAAACTCCATAGCGCCGCCTAGCTCTTCACAAACCTTAAAGGCAAAAGGAATACCCAGGCCGGTACCAAAACGCTTGGTGGTCGGGCCAGGTGTAATCGCATGTGGGTCAGGCTTGAACGGCATGCCAGGCCCCTGGTCTGAAATCACCACAGTCAGTATGTTGTCCCGCAACGTGCAGTGAATATGGATTTCGGAACCTTTGGGTGAAGCCTCGGACGCATTCAGCAGCAGGTTGTACAGCATTTGTTCCAGCAAGTGCTCGTCCGTCAATATCAGGCGTTTGATATTGCTGCTGTCTTCAATCACCTTGATGCTTTTTTCACTAAGCTTGGGTTGTAAAGTAAGCAACGCGCCCTGGATGATGGACGACAGCATCAACTGGTTCAGCATGGGCTTTATCGGATGTAAATAGGACAGCAGGCTGCCGGTCCAGCGCTCGAGGCGATCCACGGTATAGATAATGCCCTGCACCGATTCCTGTGTATCTTTATCCGGCGCATCAATGACCTGGGCCGTGGCCCGTATGCTGGCTAACGGGTTTCGGATATTGTGCGCCAGCATGGGCACCAGCAGGCCCAGTGCCGCCTGTTTTTCACTTTTCACCAGGGCATCCCGGCTCAAGGCCAGGTCTTCGGCCATCTTGTTAATTTCTTTGGAGAGCACCGCCAGTTCTTCCGCGCCAGCTTCCGGCACCTGATGGCTCAGGTTGCCGGTACTGATGGCGTTGGTGGCAATCATAATGTCGTTGATGGGCTTGACTATAGATTGCTTTAAGATGCGCCGTGAATACACGATCAGCACACACGCCAGCAATAGCGGCAATGACAATACTGCTATAGAACTACTGCGGGCATCGTCCAGGCGATTCTTGATCTCGCTCTGCTTGATCATCAGCAGGTGTTCGGCGCGTTTGGAGACTTCTTCGTAGTGCGTGAAAATACCGGTTTCAATATCCTGGTAGATGGATTTCTGTGCCTGTTTGTTCGGGTTATTCTGGTAACGGTAAAACAGGGTAGGGGCTTCATTCACCAGGCTGCGGTATTTGCGCTCGATTTCACTGAGCGCGGTGCGCTCTTCTTCATCAATCGCTATGTCTTGCAAGCGCTCCAGATGCAGCAGGATGGAAGAGGTGTAGCGGTTATACTCATTCAGTGCATCTTCTTCCTGCAGGAAAAAAGCATCGAACAGTTCTTTTACCTGGCGATATAAATCACCCCTGACCAGGTAAATCTCCTGGATAACGATATTGATACGCTGGGATTGTTTGGAGGCTTTATCCCACAGGTAAATGCCATAGCCGCCGCTGGCCACGGCCAGAATGATCAGCGCAATGAAATACAGGTCATGGAACAGCAGCAAATGCTTTAGCGACTTGCCATAAGTCCGTGGCGCGAAAGCTGTCCTGAATTTTCCCTTGGAAAAAACCATATTGCTAACTCGAGAGTCTGAAGCTGACCGTGACTACGATGTTGTTGATTCTACCGCGCAGGATCTCGTTGAAGTGCGGTTTTAACTGGGACTTCTGGGCGGCCGCCAGTGCGGCATCATCAATGGCCCGGTTGCCGCTGGATTCTGCAATCTCAATGCCGGTGATATTGCCATGGTCATCAATGTTGATGCTCAGTTTTACATCGCCTTCAATACCCCTGTCCTGCGCGATCCTCGGGTAGCGCTGGTTCTTCTTCAGCTCCCTGTGCGCGGCACTTCTAAAGGCATTGCGCGCGGCCTCAATATCACCTTCACTAGGCCCGGTGGCTTTTGGTGGCTCAGGCGGAGGGGCAGGGGGTGCCGGTGGTGGCACAACTTCGGGTTTGCTCTCGCTTTGGGTGGGTTTGGCGGTAATCACGGCCGGCGCAGGCGCTTCCGGAGCTGCACGCGCAGGCTCGGCAGGAGGTTCCGGCGTGGGCGACGGTCTTTGTGGCGGGGTCGGTTTCTGATCTACAGGCTTAGGCTCTACCGGTTTGGGTGGCGGTTTCACCGGTTGAGGCTTGGGTGGCTCTGGCGGTGGCGGGGTCGGTTCGGGTTCGGCCGGGGGCGAAGCTGCTGGCGGTGGCGTCTCCTTCACCAGTTCGATTTGAATCTCCTGTTTGTGCACAGGCGGCTTTTCATAAGTGGGTTTGGGCATGTAAAGCATGATCAAGCCATGCAGCAGCAGCGAGCCTAACAGGCACCACTCTAACCCATGCTTGAACTGTCTTTTTGACTCTTGTAATACGGCTTGCACGCCTTAACCCTAACCTTAAACCCCCATCACGACCCGACACTATAAGCTATTTTTTGGTGTTCTTGCCAGTGCCTGCGTCCCGTCCTGCTATCGCTGCCTAGCATACGCCATGAAAAGGTTGTACTTCTACCAAAGTACCTGCTTGCAGAGCGCCGGTTTTTTCATTCAGTACAATAAAGCAATTGGCCTGGCTCATGCTGCTTAAAATACCTGAGCCCTGTTCGCCGGTGGTTTTCACTTTCCAGTGCTCTTCTTCCTTGAACAAGATGCCGCGCTGGAACTCAGTACGTCCGGGCGCTTTTTTAATGGCATTGACGCATTCGACCGCAAATGAAATGGCAGCCATTCTGTTGGCTCCCATCAGGTCCTTAAGTGCATCCTGTACAAACTGGTAGAAAGTCACCATGGTGGCCACCGGGTTTCCGGGTAAGCCAAAATAATGGGCGTTGCCGATTTTTCCATACGCCAGCGGCCGGCCGGGTTTCATATTGATTTTCCAGAACAATACTTGCCCGTGCTTGGCTAACAGCTGTTTCATAAAGTCCGCTTCGCCTACCGAAACGCCGCCACTGGTGATTACCACATCGTGTTCTGCCGCTGCGGCGAGCAAAGTCTTCTCCAGAATGACCGGGTCATCCGCCACATTGCCAAGATCACTCACGATGGCGCCAAGCGCGTGCAGCATGCCCCACAAGCTGTAGCGGTTGCTGTTATAGATCTGGCCCGGTTGCAGTGACTTGCCTGGATCGACCAGCTCGTCGCCGGTGCTGAAAAAAGCCACTTTTAGTGTCCGGTAAACCTCGATCTCACCAATCCCGAGAGAGGCCAGTAAACCCATGTCGGCAGCTTGTAAGCGATGGCCGCGTGCCAGGACAGTCTGCCCGATCGCGATATCTTCCCCGGCCAGGCGTATATTGGCACCCAGCGCAGGCACTCTTTCAATAGTGACAGATTCACTCTTGGTTGAAGTATGCTCCTGCATGACCACAGTATCTGCGTCTGCGGGAACGACTGCTCCGGTCATGATCCTGATGCAGCAATCGGCAGGAATTTCAGCGTTAAAAGGTTTGCCTGCAAAGGCAGTGCCGATGACTTTAAGCGGTTTGCCAGCTTCAGCATGGCGGAAGGCAAATCCGTCCATGGCGGAGTTATTGTGGCCGGGCACATTCAGGCCCGAGGTTACCGGTACCGCCAGCACGCGGCCCAGGCTGTTTTTGAGCGTGACCGTTTCAGTTTCGCTGACCGGGGTTAGAAACTGCTGGATAAAGTGACGCGCTTGTGTCACTGACATGGCGTTCGGGTCGTAGTCATCCATGCAGGAAGCATTGGAAACTAAATCGGATAGTTGTGGTTGCATGACAAAACTCTGGTTAAACGGTTGATGACGGTAGTGTTTTTTCTACCGAATGATTGATGTTGGTGAATGCCTGCTCATCTGAGAAGTCCACGAAAACGGGCGCATGCCTCGCCTGCCAGGCACTGACACGATGTTGCCCCTCACTTAAAAACGCATCAAGGTCAGCTTTTAATGTGCGATGCATCAGGCAGAACACCGGGTGATCGCCGCTGGCGCTACGGGCAACGGCAATCAACCCATGAGACTCGCGGATGGCGGCTGACATTCGTTCTGCCAGGTTTAGCGGTAATAAAGGCGAATCACAGGGTACGGTCAATATCCACTCCGTGCCAGCGTTTGCCAGGCCGGCCTGGAATCCAGCCAGCGGCCCGTCGAACCGGTTATTGGCATCTGTCACCACCGGTACACCGAACTGCTGGTAGCGTTCCAGATTGCGGTTGGCATTCATGATGACCCTGGTCACTTGCGACTGGATCCGTTCAAGTACATGGGCTACCATGGGCCTGCCTTGAATATCGGCCAGTCCTTTATCGATACCGCCCATGCGCATGCCACGTCCACCGGCAAGGATGACTGCTGTGATCTGCATCAGCCACCTGTATGTGACATAAAGCGGATCACTGCCGGCGCTGCCCGGCGTAGATCAAAATCATGTCCTTTAGGCTTAATGCGCATACCCTGAAGAATGGCTTCCACCAACGGACCATCATCGGTTGGATGCGCACGCAACAGTGGCATCAGGTCAATTTTATGTTCCTGGCCAAGGCATAAGAATAATTCGCCTTTGCAGGTGATGCGCACACGGTTGCAGCTTTCGCAGAAATTGTGGCTATGCGGCGAGATAAAACCTATCCTTGTCTTATGGCCATTCACTTGCCAGTAACGCGCCGGACCCCCCGTTTTATGGGTGCTAGGTGTCAGTGAGAACTTACTCTTCAAATGCGCCAGCGTTTCGCTATTGCTAACACAGCTACTCTCGCGGTCATGGTTGACTTCACCCAGCGGCATTTCTTCAATAAAGCTGATGTCTATATTTTTTTTGATAGCAAAGTTGACCAAGTCGACATCTTCATCATCATTGATGCCGCGCATCAATACGCTGTTGAGTTTGATATTGCTAAAGCCAGCCTGTATCGCATGGTCAATTCCTGAAAGGACTTTTGCAAGCTCTCCAACGCGGGTGATCTTGCGGAAACGTGCTTCATCCAGGCTATCCAGAGAGATATTGATACGGTTCACTCCTGCTGTTTTCAATGCCATGCCGTGCTTATCAAGCTGGCTGCCATTGGTAGTCAGCAGGCATTCCTGCAAACCTGGCAAATGGCCGATTTCTTCAAACAGCCACATGGCGTTCTTACGTACTAACGGTTCACCTCCGGTAATACGAACTTTAGTCACGCCCATACGGACAAACAATTTAACCAGTCTTGCGCATTCCTCCAGTGACAGTACTTCGTCGCGGGGCAGAAAAGTCATTTCTTCCGCCATGCAGTACTGGCAACGGAAATCGCAGCGGTCGGTGATAGACAGGCGAATATAGTCCACATGCCGGCCAAACTGGTCGATAAGCTGGGAAGGAATATTTGCCGAAGAGTACATTGCGTTCATTAATTTAAAAGTAATCAATATTCTATGCCCTTTTCATGGTTTCACAAGGGATGAATAAAGCGTATGATTCCGGGGTGGTAGAATGTAACTAAATTGTAACTGCGAGGTTAGTTTGGATCATCTATTAAGCCAAGAGCAGCAGATGCTCATTCAAGCGCATATTCAAGCACATCAGCATGTGCCGGGCGGTTTGATGCCGCTGTTACATGCGATTCAGGATGATATTGGCTATGTTCCTGAAACTATTTATCCTGATATATCCAAGGCGCTGGCCCTTTCAGTCGCTGAAGTACACGGTGTCGTCAGTTTTTACCATCATTTCCGTACTCACCCTATAGGCAAACATGTGCTGCAGATTTGCCGTGCCGAATCCTGCCAGTCCATGGGTTCAGAAAAACTGGAGGCGGAAGTTAAATCCAGGCTGGGCGTGGATTATCACCAGACTACGCAGGATGGCCAGTTGACCTTGCTACCTGTGTATTGCCTGGGTAACTGTGGCTGTTCGCCAGCGGTGATGCTGAATGATGAAGTATATGGACGCATGAATATTGAAAAGGTTTCTGAACTGATTGCTGAGGTATGCCATGGTTAAGGTATATGTGCCGATCGACTCTACCGCCTTGTCGTTAGGTGCCGAGCGTACTGCCCAAGCGGTGGCAGCAGAAGCGCAGGCAAGGCGCATCGATATCCAGCTTGTGCGTAACGGTTCGCGCGGACTGTTCTGGCTGGAGCCACTGGTAGAAGTCGAACTTGCCGAAGGTCGTGTTGCTTTTGGCCCGGTGCAACCTGGAGATGTTGCCGGCCTATTCGATGCAAATTTTATCAACGCTTTGTCCGAGTCTGCCAAAGCGCATCCTTTATATCTCGGTTTGACGGAAGAGCTGGCCTGGCTGAAAAAACAGCAGCGGCTGACTTTCGCACGCGTGGGGATTACCGACCCGATATCACTGGAAGATTATCTGGCGCATGATGGCTACCAAGGCCTGAAAAATGCACTTGTATTGAGCGGTGCCGATATCGTTAAAGCGGTGACCGATTCCGGTTTGCGCGGGCGTGGTGGCGCAGCTTTCCCTACCGGTATTAAATGGAATACGGTGCTGAATGCACCGGCAGACCAGAAGTATGTGGTCTGCAATGCGGATGAAGGCGATTCCGGCACCTATTCCGACCGCATGATTATGGAAGACGATCCGTTTGTGCTGATCGAAGGGATGACCATTGCCGGTATCGCTGTTGGCGCTACCCAGGGGTATATTTATTTGCGCAGCGAATATCCGCATGCGCTCAAAACATTGAATGAAGCCATCCTCCGGGTGAATCTGGCTGGCTACCTGGGTGAAAATATTCAAGGTTCAGGAAAAACCTTCCACCTGGAAGTGCGACGCGCTGCCGGTGCCTATGTCTGCGGTGAGGAGACTTCATTGCTGGAAAGCCTGGAAGGCAAACGTGGTCTGGTGCGTTTCAAGCCGCCATTGCCCGCTATTGAAGGCCTGTTTGGCAAACCTACCATAGTCAATAACGTGATTTCACTGGCCACTGTGCCGATTATTCTGGACAAGGGCGCGCAATATTATGCCGATTACGGCATGGGCCGTTCGCGCGGCACTTTGCCTATCCAGTTAGCCGGTAACCTTAAGCAAACCGGGCTGGTTGAACTGGCATTCGGGGCCACCTTACGCGAGCTGTTATACGACTTTGGCGGTGGCTCGGCGTCTGGACGACCTATCCGCGCTGTACAAGTAGGCGGGCCTTTAGGCGCTTACCTGCCGGAAAGCCAGTTCGATACACCGCTGGATTACGAAGAGTTCAGCAAGATCTGGGCAGTGCTTGGCCATGGCGGCATCGTAGCGTTTGATGATTCCGCCGATATGGCGAAAATGGCCCGCTATGCGTTTGAGTTCTGCGCCGTGGAAAGCTGTGGCAAATGTACGCCTTGCCGGATTGGCTCGACTCGCGGCGTAGAAGTGATGGACAAGATTGTGTCTGGTAAGAATCATCCGCAAAACGTGCAACTGCTGCGCGATCTGTCCGATACCATGCTGAATGGTTCTTTATGCGCATTGGGAGGGATGACCCCTTACCCGGTATTGAGCGCCTTGAATCATTTCCCTGAAGATTTTGGTCTGAGTAATAAAGAAGCTGCTGCCTAGGCAGCAAAGGTGGAAATTATGGATGACATCAAATATACCCCTTCCCAGCCGCAAGTACTGACATACGATGCGAACAAGGATTACGGCACACCCAGGTCAGACAGTGATGTGATGGTGACGCTGAACATCGATGGCGTCGATGTGACCGTGCCTGAAGGTACGTCAATCATGCATGCGGCGCAATTAGGCGGTGTGACCGTGCCTAAACTGTGCGCCACCGATTCGCTGGAAGCGTTTGGCTCCTGCCGTTTGTGCCTGGTGGAAATTGAAGGCCGCAGAGGTTATCCGGCTTCTTGCACCACGCCGGTGGCTTCTGGCATCAAAGTCAAAACCCAAACGCCAAAACTGGCCGATGTTCGCCGAGGCGTCATGGAACTATATATTTCAGACCATCCGCTGGATTGCCTGACCTGCGCCACCAATGGCGATTGCGAATTGCAGGATATGGCTGGCGCGGTAGGCTTGCGCGAGGTGCGTTACGGCTATGATGGCGAGAATCATCTGGGTCAGGCCAAAGATGAATCCAATCCCTATTTCACGTTCGACCCTTCAAAATGTATCGTCTGCTCACGCTGTGTGCGGGCCTGCGAAGAAACGCAGGGTACCTTTGCCTTGACTATCCAGGGCCGTGGTTTTGAAAGTAAAGTCTCACCCGGTAACCAGAATTTCCTTGAGTCCGAGTGCGTGTCGTGTGGCGCCTGTGTACAGGCTTGCCCGACTGCCACCCTGATCGAAAAAACAGTGATTGAAGCCGGTACCCCGGAACATTCAGTGACCACCACATGCGCATACTGCGGCGTAGGTTGCAGTTTTGACGCCGAAATGAAGGGCGAAGAAGTGGTACGCATGACGCCTACCAAGGATGGCGGCGCCAACCATGGACATAGCTGCGTCAAAGGCCGTTTTGCCTGGGGTTATGCCACCCATGCCGACCGCATCACCACGCCCATGATACGCAAGAGCATCCAGGACCCATGGCAAAAAGTAGGCTGGGATGAAGCGATCAATTATGCCGCCAGTGAGATCAAGCGTATCCAGGCAAAATATGGCAAAGACGCTGTCGGTGGGATCACTTCCAGCCGCTGTACCAATGAAGAAGTGTATGTCACACAAAAACTGATCCGTGCCGTGTTTGGCAGTAATAATGTAGATACCTGCGCGCGCGTCTGCCACAGTCCTACCGGTTATGGCCTGAAGCAAACCCTGGGTGAATCTGCCGGCACGCAGACATTCGATTCCGTGATGAAATCCGACGTGATTTTTGTCATGGGTGCCAACCCGACCGATGGTCACCCGGTGTTCGGTTCATTGATGAAACGCCGCTTGCGTGAAGGCGCCAAACTGATAGTGGCCGACCCGCGTGCGATTGACCTGGTGGAAAACTCACCGCATATCCGTGCCGACTATCACCTGAATCTACGTCCGGGCAGCAATGTAGCGCTAATCAGTGCGCTAGCGCATGTGGTCGTCACCGAAGGCCTGGTCAAGGAAGACTTTGTCAAGGAACGTTGCGAGTGGGATTCTTTCGTTGCCTGGCGCGATTTTGTCGCCAAACCTGAGAATTCACCTGAGTCTTTAGCAAAAGATTTGGGACTGGATCCGCAAAAAGTACGCGAAGCAGCACGTTTATTTGCGACCGGCGGCAATGCAGCCATTTATTATGGCCTGGGCGTAACCGAACATAGCCAGGGCTCAACTACCGTCATGGGCATTGCCAACCTGGCGATGGCGACCGGCAATATTGGCCGTGAAGGCGTAGGTGTCAATCCGCTGCGTGGACAGAATAACGTTCAGGGGTCTTGTGACATGGGTTCCATGCCGCATGAATTCCCGGGTTACCGCCATGTGTCGGATAATGAAACCCGCGCATTGTTTGAGGCTGCCTGGGGTGTGCCCTTGAGCGCAGACCCAGGTTTGCGTATTCCTAATATGCTGGACCTGGCAGCCGAAGGCAGCTTTAAAGCCGTGTATTGCGTTGGCGAGGATATCGCACAATCTGACCCGGATACCCAGCACGTGACGCATGCGCTGGAAAACATGGAATGCGTGATCGTACAGGACTTGTTCCTGAACGAGACCGCCAAGTTCGCGCACGTATTTTTCCCCGGTGCTTCTTTCCTCGAGAAAAACGGTACCTTTACCAATGCCGAACGTCGTATTTCACCCGTGCGCAAAGTCATGACCCCAAAAAATGGCCTCAGGGAAGATGGTAAACATGAAGCCGGTCTGGAAGACTGGGAGATCACTGCGAAGTTCTCAGAAGCATTGGGTTACCCCATGCACTACAGCCATGCGAGCGATATCATGGATGAGATCGCGGCCCTCACGCCTACCTTCAAAGGTGTGAGTTTCAAGAAGCTGGATGAACTGGGCAGTATCCAGTGGCCATGCAATGATGAAGCGCCAGCAGGTACACCCACCATGCACGTGGAAGAATTCGTGCGCGGCAAGGGTAAATTCTTTATCACCCAATATGTGCCGACCACTGAGCGCGTCAACCTCAAATTCCCGTTGATCCTGACGACCGGACGCATCCTGTCGCAATACAACGTTGGTGCGCAGACGCGTCGTACCGAGAACGTGGTCTGGCATCCTGAAGACAAGATCGAGATCCACCCGCATGATGCTGAAGACCGTGGCATCCTGGAAGGTGACTGGGTGGGTGTGACCAGCCGTGCCGGCCAGACCGTGTTACGCGCCAAGATCACCGAGCGTGTGCAGCCGGGTGTGGTGTATACCACTTTCCATCATCCTGAATCCGGTGCCAATGTGATCACTACCGATAATTCTGACTGGGCGACCAATTGCCCGGAATATAAAGTCACGGCCGTGCAGGTCACCAAGGTGAACCAGTTGTCAGAATGGCAGAAAGACTACCGTACTTTCAGCGACACACAAATCGAATTGTCCGGGATGGATCCGCAAACGGTCGTTTCCTGATGGGCCAGCCCGCCACTGAATATGACAGCTGCCCATCCACTGCCATCAGTGAATGGCAGCCTGTCGCCGCGCATGAAACAGGCCGCGAATTTGCAGTGACGCGCTGGCGGGATGGCCAAGCGCAAAGCCAGTTCCTCGATACCCTTGCACAAGAGGTGCCGATCGCATTGGTCTATAACGGCATATCGCATGTGGTGATGCTGGCCAGCCCTGCTGACCTGGAAGACTTTGCCTATGGGTTCTCCTATACCGAAGGCATTATCAGCGAGCGCGCGCAGATTTATGGCATAGATGCACAAGCCATACATCATCCGGATGGTTTGTTGCGTGGCATAGAGCTACATATAGAGTTAGCTGCAGCGCAGTTTGCTGCGCTCAAAGAGCAGCGGCGTAACCTGACTGGCCGTACTGGCTGCGGATTATGTGGTGCAGAAAGCCTGAAGCAGGTATTCAAGACGCCAGATCAGTCCCAATCACCCCCGCCTCAATTGACATCGCAGGTGATCAATACCGCGATAGAGCAACTTAAATCGCAACAGCCCCTGCAGCAAATCACCGGTGCCACTCATGCATGTGCCCTCGTCAATGACCAGGGAGAAGTGATGCACGTACGCGAGGATGTGGGCAGGCATAATGCCCTGGATAAACTGATAGGCTGCATGTTACGACAGGAGTCCGAGTTTGATGATGTATGGCGACACCACTGGGTGCTCACTACCAGCCGTGCCAGTTATGAAATGGTGCAGAAAGTCACTATGACCGGTGGCCGTGCGTTGGTGGCCATTTCAGCACCGACTGCATTAGCAGTGGATCTGGCACAGGAATACGATTTCTTACTGGTGGGCTTTGCCAGGCCCGGACAATGCGTGGTTTACCATGGAGAATTGGCACTATTTAGCCAGGGTTAGTGAAAACACAATTCCGGTACTTGAATAAACGTGGTGCCGGTATTTTATAGTTGAAAAGAGCAAGAAATGGAAGTCGATAAATTAATCAAAATGGCTAACCAGATCGGGGATTTTTTTGAGGCGAATCCGGATGTGGAAGATGCCAAGCGGGAAATTGCCGGGCATCTTAAAAAATTCTGGAACTCGGTGATGATCAAATCTTTGGTGGCGCATGTGCAACAACAGCAAGGCGCCGGCTTGCATCCCAAGGTAGTGGCTGCTATTCAGCAACATATCCAGGCTTGATATTCAGGCTGGATATTCTACATCTACAGCCTATCCACGCTGATTTTCATTAGTTACCGACGTTGAAGCAGGCGGTAGGACTCTTTGCTCTGGCGGCTTTGTTCACCTTCCCAGATTAATGACCATTCTGCACCAGGCGAGGTGTGACGCTTACCTGGCTGGTCTTCAATCAGCAACAAATCACAGGTGGAAGATTCTGCTGACAGGCGTATGCCGGCGTGATAGTGCAGCAAGTCAGATTGTGAGGAGCCGATATTGCGGCTGCTGATACAGCGGTAATGTGCAGGCAAATGGTTGCGCAAATCTGCAAAGATGGGCTGATAGGTACGCGCTGCTTCTATCATAGGCAACCACAAGCTCATGAATACCGTCCAGGCGCAGGTCATGCCGATTGCCCAGTTAGTGGCACTGGAGCGGTTGGAATGCTTGGAGCGGATCACACCGGATAACCAGATCAATGTCACCGCCACTGCAACTGCACCATACAGAACGCTCAGGGGTATGGTTTGCAGGCCAGACAGATAAGCCAGCCGCTGGTAGAGTTTAATCGGGTGACCCGTTAACATCGCCCACCAACCCAGCCAGGCGATGGCAATCAGCAAGCCGAATAAAATCAGGCCAAACCAGTTTAATGCACCGGCTGCGCCGCGCTTGAGGGTTTCAATACTACCGGCGGCTAAAGCCGTAAGCGGGATTAGCAATGGCAAAGCATTCACTTCACTTCTGTCACTAAAAAAACCGATCAGCACGAATGCCCACAGGAAAAAAACCACGCTGAGCTGAAAGCGGTAAGTGTGCAGCACTGCATGCCTGAAGCGCCAGATTCCCCATAATGCAAGCGGCAACGCTGGCCAGGCGTACCATGCAAGCGTGCGCATAAAGTACACATGATTACTTGGTATCTGGATAGTCACTTGCGTTGCCCACCAGGCTGCCCACAAACCATTCGCCCATTGCTGGCATAACAGGCACCACAGCACAATGCCGGGCAATGCCAATACCATGCCGAGTAGCAAAGCACGCCTGGCCTCCAGGTGCTGCCGGATCACAGGCAAGAAAAGCACAGCTGCGGTAGTGCCTGCAATCATGGCGGCAGGGAGTAAACCTGCCGATAAAAAGGCTATCAGTAAGCCGCCAGCGAATAACCACATTGCCCGTACCGGCTTGCGTATCACCAGTGTCAGCGCATAAAAAGACATGCTGATGCCGCTGAGGGCGGCCACTTCCGGCATAATGGTATGGGCACTGACTACTAACCCCAGACAGCCTATAAAGATAAAGTTGGTCTGGCGACCGGCTCCCAGGTTCCATAATTCACGGCCGCTCAAACCCATCATCAGCAGCGTGACCAGCATCCAGATCCCTACGCTTAAACGTGCTGCATCATGAATGGGTAAAAAAGGAGACAGGGCTTGTGAAAAGGCAGTGGCTACCCAGTAAAATAGCGGAGGCGTTTCAAGCGCGGGGTGACCAGCAGACACCGGAGCGATCCAGTGACCATCGGTCCAGCTTTGGGCGGATAAAAAAGGGTGGTCAATCAGGCTCTGGATAATGCTGGCTGATTGTGACTCAAAAGGCTTCCACGGCGAATGCCCGATTAAGCCTACACATAACCAGATTGCACAAAGCAGGATCAGCAGATGCGTTTTGGCCCGTTCTCCCACTTTGGCGCGCGGGGTGGCCATGTTTTCCTGCCAGTCGTGATCAATAAAAAACTGCATGTGTCAGCTGTGTGCTCGCGTTATGTTCTATGCTGCTATCTAGTGTAAACCATCAGGGATAAACAGTAGATAAACCAGCATGCGTTAAAAACAAAAAAGGCAGCCATGCTGCCTTTTTGGTATGGATTCCACCCAATTACATGCCGTATTTCTGGCGGAATTTCTCAACGCGACCAGCGGTGTCCACGATCTTCTGTTTGCCAGTGTAGAACGGGTGGCATTGTGAGCATACTTCGATGTTCAGATCTTTGCCGCTAGTGGAACGGGTTTTGAATTTATTGCCACAGCTACATGTGACGTTAATTTCAGGGTATGTTGGGTGGATGTCAGCTTTCATGCTTTCTCTCTAATCTTAAGCAGTTGCGGTAAACGCGCGATTATCACCCAATTCATTCTATTAATCAATAGATTTCTGGGAATAATTCAACACGCGCGTTATTAGCCGCGACGCATGCTGTCAAAAAAGTCGTTGTTGGTTTTAGTGGCCTTGATTTTATCCAGCAGGAATTCCATCGCTTCCAGGTCATCCATCGGGTAAAGCAGTTTACGCAACACCCAGATTTTTTGCAGTACATCTTTATCCAGCAGTAGCTCTTCACGGCGGGTACCGGATTTATTGACGTTGATGGCAGGGTAGATACGTTTCTCGGCCATGCGTCTATCCAGGTGGATCTCCATGTTGCCGGTACCTTTGAATTCTTCGTAGATTACGTCATCCATACGAGAGCCAGTATCCACCAGCGCGGTCGCGATGATCGTCAGTGAGCCGCCTTCTTCGACATTACGCGCAGCACCAAAGAAGCGCTTGGGTTTTTGTAGTGCGTTTGCATCCACACCGCCGGTCAGAACCTTGCCTGAAGAAGGGATGACCGTGTTGTATGCGCGTGCCAGACGGGTAATGGAGTCTAACAGGATCACGACATCTTTTTTATGCTCAACCAGACGCTTGGCTTTTTCCAGCACCATTTCCGCGACTTGTACGTGACGGGTGGCTGGTTCATCAAAGGTTGAAGCCACCACTTCGCCGCGTACGGAGCGGGTCATCTCGGTCACTTCTTCGGGGCGTTCATCAATCAGCAATACAATCAGGATACAGTCAGGGTGGTTGGCGGTGATCGCATGCGCTACGTTTTGCAGCATCACGGTTTTACCGCTTTTCGGGCTGGCTACCAGCAGTGCACGCTGACCTTTACCGATAGGTGCGATCATATCGATCATGCGGCTGGTGATGTTTTCTTCACCGCGGATATCGCGCTCCAGTGTCAGTGGCACGGTTGGGAATAATGGTGTCAGGTTCTCAAACAGGATTTTGTGCTTGGTGTTCTCTGGTGCTTCACCGTTAACGCTGTCTACCTTGACCAGTGCAAAATAGCGCTCACCGTCTTTTGGCGTACGGATCTCCCCCTGGATGCTGTCGCCGGTATGCAGGTTGAAGCGGCGGATCTGCGAAGGGGATACATAAATGTCATCAGGACCTGCCAGGTAAGAGGTGTCTGGTGAACGCAAAAAGCCGAATCCGTCCGGTAACACTTCCAGTGTACCATCCCCAAAAATGCTGTCGCCTTTTTTTGCCTTGTTCTTCAGGATGGCAAAAATCAGGTCCTGCTTGCGCATGCGGCTCGCATTTTCGATTTCGTTACTGGCGGCCATGTCTACCAGTTCGGTAACGGGAAGGTGTTTGAGGTCGGATAAGTGCATGAGTGACTCGCTAGATTGAGAGACTTCGGAGAGTGAAAGAGAAAACCCGGTTTCGAAGCTGTGAAACCGGGTAGATATACTTAAATGTTGCTGTCGATAAAAGCGCTGAGTTGGGATTTTGACAGTGCGCCCACTTTGGTGGCTTCTACATTGCCGTTTTTAAACAGCATCAAGGTAGGAATACCACGGATGCCGTATTTAGGCGGCGTATTCTGGTTATCATCAATATTCAGTTTTGCGACCTTCAGGCGGCCAGCGTACTCTTTGCTGATGTCGTCCAGTATAGGCGCAATCATTTTACAAGGGCCACACCATTCAGCCCAGTAATCAACCAGTACGGGAACCGTAGATTGTAAAACTTCCTGTTCAAAGCTGGCATCGCTTAAATGGGTAATGTTGTCGCTCATTATTGCCTCGTAAGAATGGGTGAAGAATTGATAGAGTGGAATTAAACAGAAAAATTCTGATTTTGACGCTAAATATTGTTTGAACTAGTAATTAGCTGAAAAAATGAAATGACTAATTGTCTTTGCATCAAGTATAGCAACAGATTTCCAGCCGAATCAAGTTTTTTCTAGCATCGCCTAAATATGTTTTGTCACACACTTTAAGATGTGTTCTATTCTGTCGTTTTCAATGGCAAGTCTCCCGATATCTGACATTATGCAACGCAAAAGAATTCACTGGTGGGTAGGGATGCTGGGCATGTTATGGCTAAGCTGCCTGCGGGCAGATCCTGTGCATGACTGGGTCATGCAGGATATGGCTGGCAAAACCCACCGTTTAGCAGACTACAAAGGGCAGTGGCTCATAATCAACTACTGGGCACCGTGGTGCCCGCCGTGCCTGGAAGAAATGCCGGAACTGGTGGCATTTTATGATGAGCAATGGGTGAAGAAAGTCATGGTCCTAGGGGTGGCGGTGCAATATAAAACGGAAAAATCCGTCACTGATTTTGCAGAGGATATGCTGATTTCATACCCGGTTATTTTAGGCGACGCACAAAAGAGAAGGTTACCTAAACCGGAAGTGTTGCCGACAACTTATATCTACCGGCCTGATGGTCGGTTATATAAAGTGAAACGCGGCGCAGTCAGCAAGCACTGGCTAGAGCAGCTGCTGAAAGACGCCGCGCCTGATGGCGACAAGCAGTAAAACTATTCGATAGTCACCGCTTCACCAGCCGCATTGATGATGCTCAGCTGGTTTTCCTTAGCAAACTGGATCAACTGCTCGAACCCTTCCGGATTTACCTGCTTCAGTTTCATATCCACGGACAAACTACGCACATTATTGACCAGCTTGGGTTTTAAATAGGGGGAGTAGCGCAACTTCTTATCCACGCCAAAGCTGGCATAGGTACTGCACATACGGTCTACCCAATCGCTGGGGCGAAAGGGTTTTCCGGCAAGCGTAATCCCTTGAATGATAATTTCCTGGTCTTCCATTCTGTTTCCCTTAAAGCTTTCGTATAAAAAATTTATCTGGTGTATTCAAACACTTTCACTACTTTAGTCACCCCTTCAGTGGTTCTGGCGATTTCTACCGCATCTTCTGCTTCTTTCTCGGAAACAATGCCCATCAGGTAGACCACGCTGGCTTCCGTCACTACTTTCACGATATTGGACGGGAACAGGTTCTCGCTGACGAAACGGGCTTTCACTTTGGTGGTGATGTAAGTGTCATTGCTGCGGTCACCAATCGATGAGGCCGGGCCTACAGTGATGGCGTTATGAATATCGCGTACATTGGCGATTTCGCGGGTCAGGGTCTCTGCCTGCTTCTGCTGGCCATCGTTAGGTGCTTCTCCGGTCAGCAGCACGATACGGTTGTAGCTGGTGACATTGATATGCGAAGCCTTGTCCATATACTGAGAAAGACGCTTCAATGTTTTCAATTCGATATTTTCATCTTCCACGTAAATGCCAGAAGAGCGGCGATCTGCTGCCATTGCACCACCTGCTGCAGCGCCACCGACAACGACGGGCAGACAGCCGCTCAGTTGTGTGCTGATCAATAACAAGGCAATGGCGGAGATTTTGCTAGTGGAAATTTTTTGGATCATGAGGTTTCCTTTTCTGCTGTATATAAAAGGTTTGCTGTATAAAAGGTCAACTGGATAAAACTTGAAGATGTTGGATGTGACAGCAGGCAATAAATAAAATTCTACGCTTTTTATGTGTCGATTGCATTACGAATCCAGTTTGGCGATGTGAAGCTGGTGTTGTCGAACAACACCACATCAAACCGGCAAGCGCTGTTGATGTCCTGGGTTTGCAAGTAGAACTGGGCAGCACGGATTAGCTTCTGCTGCTTGTGCAGGTGAATGCTATCGGCGGCACTGGTGAATTTAAGGTTGCTGCGTAACCTGACTTCCACAAACACCAGTGTGGCCTGGTCACGCATGATCAGGTCTATTTCCCCGAAGCGGCAGCTATAGTTCTGCTCCAAGAGTAGCAGCCCGTGCTGTTTTAAAAACCTGGCCGCTGCCGCTTCAGCAGCAATGCCTTTGTTATTGAGGTTCAGTTTCATAAGAGCCGGCGTTGTAATCTTTCTATTATGCTTAGCGAAACTGCCGCGATGCCTTAAAATACCGGCATGGATACGTTGGGTACATTATATGTGGTGGCGACACCTATCGGCAATTTGGGCGACATTACCCTGCGTGCGCTCGAAACCTTGAAGCAGGTTGATGCAATCGCCGCGGAAGATACACGCCATACGGTAGGCTTGTTGCGGCATTTTGGTATCAGCAAGCCACTGATCGCCGTGCATGAGCATAATGAGCAGCATTCGGCAGAGGCATTGCTGAAACGGTTGCAGGCAGGGGAGTCCATTGCGCTGGTGACAGATGCAGGTACGCCGGCAGTCAGTGACCCGGGGGCTGTGGTCGTGCATGCAGTGCGGGTGGGTGGTATAAAAGTAATTCCTGTGCCCGGTGCCAGTGCGTTGATTACAGCCTTGTCCGCTTCCGGTATTACACAGGCCGGTTTCTGCTTCGAAGGATTTTTGCCCGCCAGCAGTTCGCAGCGCCGTAAGCGGCTGGAATTGCTGAAAGCAAACCCGGTGACCCTGGTGCTGTATGAAGCGCCGCACCGTATTGTTGAATGTGTGGAGGATCTGCAAACGGTATTCGGCGGTGAGCGTTTGCTCACCGTTGCCCGCGAGTTGACCAAGACGTTTGAAACCATACATACCATCCCCTTGACAGAGGCGGTAGACTGGTTAAAAGCAGATAGCAACCAGCAGCGAGGTGAATTCGTGTTACTGATCCACCCGGCACCGGTGCGAAAGCAGGAGGGGCTGGATGATGATACGCAGCGTATCCTCAAACGCCTGTTGCAGGAACTGCCTTTAAAGCAGGCCGTTGCCTTGGCCACGGATATCACCGGGCATAAGAAAAACGAACTTTATGAGGCGGCACTGGCCTTCAAAGCCGCCGTCTGAACTTTCAAGACTCTAAATAAGATGACAACACAACTGACGATCACCCGGCCGGATGACTGGCACTTACACCTGCGCGACGGGGAGACATTAAAAGCGGTATTGCCGGATACGGCAAAACAGTTTGCCCGCGCCATTGTGATGCCGAACTTGCGGCCACCGGTCACCACTGCTGCCGCCGCGCGGGCGTATTATGAACGTATCCGCCAGGCCTTGCCTGCCGGTTTGCACTTCGAGCCGCTGATGACGTTATACCTGACCGATAATATGGCGGCACAGGAAATCGTAGCTGCGCACCAGGATGGCATCGTCAAAGCGGTCAAGTTGTATCCGGCTGGTGCGACTACCAATAGTGACTCCGGTGTCACCAGTCTGGCGAAATGCGCGGCGGTACTGGCTGAAATGGAGAGGCTGGGTATGCCATTGCTGATCCATGGCGAAGTGACGGATGCCGAGATAGATGTATTCGATCGCGAGAAAGTCTTCATCGAGCGCCATTTGCAGCCTTTATTGAAAGACTTTCCAGGCCTGAAAGTCGTGTTCGAGCATATCACCACCAAGGATGCTGCCGAGTTCGTTACGCAAGGCCCGGCGAACCTGGCAGCCACCATCACTGCACATCATTTGCTGATGAACCGCAATGCCATGTTTACCGGCGGCATCCGTCCGCATCATTACTGTTTGCCGGTGCTTAAACGCGAAACGCACAGGCAGGCTTTGGTGAAGGCGGCGGTCTCAGGCTCGCCGAAATTCTTCCTTGGCACCGATAGTGCCCCACATCCAAAATCTGCCAAAGAGGCGAGTTGCGGCTGTGCCGGCATGTATACCGCCCATGCAGCGATCGAGTTGTATGCAGAGGCTTTTGAGGCAGCAGGCGCACTGGATAAGCTGGAGGGGTTTGCCAGTTTTTACGGCCCGGATTTTTATCAGTTGTCGCGCAACACCGACACCATCACCTTGCGCAAAGAAAGTTGGCTGGTGCCGGAATCAATGCCCTTTGCCGACGATGTGCTGGTACCGTTACGTGCCGGGCAAACGGTGGCATGGAAGCTAGTGTAACGAACAGGAATCGGGATGGCAGCTCCATACTATTACATGGCTGGAGTATCAAAGTTGCCACGAGATGGGTGCTTGACCACGAGAGGTCAGATACTCATTAATCTTCGAAAATTGACGGTTGCCAAAAAAGCCACGGTGCGCCGACAACGGTGAAGGGTGCACGGATTTCAAGATCAGGTGTTTGTTGGGGTCTATCATGGCCCCTTTCTTTTGCGCATAACTGCCCCATAACACAAATACCAGCCCTTCCCTGTGGGCATTCAGCGCGGTGATCGCCGCATCGGTGAATTGCTCCCAGCCGCGATTCTGGTGCGAGCCGGCATTGGCCATCTGCACGGTCAGTGTCGCATTCAATAACAGCACGCCCTGGTCTGCCCATGGAGTCAAATCGCCACTGCCACTCATGCGGATGCCTATATCTGATTCTATTTCCTTGAAGATATTCATTAGTGAGGGCGGCAACGCTACTCCTTGCTGCACTGAAAAACTCAATCCATGCGCCTGCCCCGGCCCATGGTAAGGATCCTGACCGATGATCACCACTCGCACCTTATCAAAAGGTGTATGGTTGAAGGCATTAAAAATCAGCGGCCCTGGCGGAAAAATGGTTTTGCCAGCGGCTTTTTCCTGCTGCAAAAAAGCCTTAAGCGATTGCATATAAGGCTTGTCAAATTCTGCGCCGATCTGGGCTTGCCATGAAGGGTCGAGCTGGCCGGTTTTTTCTTGCTGAGTCATAGAGGTGTCTGGTGAATATCTTAAAGCTCTGCTGATTGACCAGGATTCTGGTTTGTTCTGGCGATTGCTGCCTTGCGTAAAAAAGCTGCCATCTGCTCAACCCAGGCCAGGCGCTGTGCAGGTGTCAATGCCTGGAATGCAATCATGCGTTCGTCAGTCAAAAAATAAGTTCTGTCTTCGCGTTTGAAACTGTCATGCATATGTTTATCCTTTCAAACGTTTCAGATGGGCAATATCACTTAAATCAATCGGTCTGCCAGCCGCCTGCTTGAGAGAGATAAGGTCATCAATAGACGCGACAGGAATGTCAACCTGATCAATGATGAAATGTGCGGCACGTTGTTGCATTTGCACAAAGTCTACAGGAGGGAAAAGCAGGATATCAATGGTGACGCCGGCTATGTCCGGCGTGGTCAAGGCAAAAGCCAGAAGATTCTTTTCCTGATGCCATTGTTTGAGCAATGCGGTGTCGCGCAGGCTTTGCAGTGGAACGGGTAACTCCGGTTTCAGATTGAATGAATGCGCCCACGCAATCAGGTTTTCCTGATTTTCTGGATGCATGGCGATTGTGATATCAATATCCATGGTAGCGCGTTCTATGCCATGCATGGAAATGGCCAAACCGCCAATCAGCAGGTATTGCACCTGATATTGGTTGAGCTGTTTGAATAAATCCAGATAAAACATGCGTTTGAGTGTAATTGTTTAATGAATCCGTCGGCAAGTGTTTTTTGCTTCATGATAAAATCCACCTGAAGCCAACCAGACAGTCGCCGCCTGCATTCGCAGGGGGAGGAAAGTCCGGGCTGCACAGAGCGGGATGACGGCTAACGGCCGTACGCTGAAAGCCGCAAGGTATAAGGTGAGGAATAGGGCCACAGAGACGAGTAAGCCTCTTTAGGGAGGTGGATGTGAAACGCGGTAACCTCCATCTGCAGCAATATCAAATAGGCTGGCATTTTACGCAAGTAATAAGGCGTGGCTCGCGCTGCCAGCGGGTAGATAGCTTGAGCGTGTGAGTAATTGCACGCCTAGAGGAATGACTGTCAGCTACGCAAGTAGTTACAGAACCCGGCTTACCGGTTGGCTTTACTTTCTTTTTTCCCGGCTTGGCTTTGTTGCCAATGCCCGAGTGCGGCAACGATGTTTTTTTCGTTGTATCCGCGCACTACTTCTTTGTCTATCAGCAATACCGGTACGCCCTTGCCGGCCAGCCGCTGGTATTGGTCTCTGCCTTCTTCCGATGTTTCGATGTTGTATTCCTTATATGTCACGCCTTTTTGTTCAAGCAGGGTGCGTGTTTTCTTGCAGTAAGGGCACCAGTCGGTTGCATATAGGGTGACCTCGCCTTTGCCGAATTCCGGTGGCGGAGAGAAGTAATAGAACAGCGAGCGCCATTCCATGGCTAAAAAGATGCCGGTAGCGATCAGGAAAAACTTCAGTCTGCGTGACATAAGAGTGCCAATGTGGTGATTGATGGGGCGCGAATAATTCGACCAAGAAAAGGGGTTTTTGACGCAAAAAATAACAATAAAACTAACATTTTTTAATTATTCAATATTTTCAATGAGATAGCTATTTTTATTAAACGATTTTATTTGTTTTGTGCGCCAATCTCTTGATTTAAATTGACTTGTTAAAATGGCGTAAGTCTTTGTCTTTAAAGAAAATTTTTCCTCTAAAGTGCTTGCCAAGCACTTTTATTTTATCTATAGTGTGCAAAAGGGTGGTTTTGTGTTGAATTGTGGGAAATTTTCTCATAAACGAACAAAAAAGGTGATCAGGTAACCATGTTTCGCGGGGCGGTACAGTTAAGTTTGGATGCTAAAGGACGGCTAAGTGTGCCGGCCAAGCACCGTGACGCCCTGACTGCAGGCGGGCAGGGTGAGCTGGTGCTGACTGCGCATCCCCACCGTTGCCTGATCCTCTATCCGCAAGCGGCTTGGGAGCCTATCGAAACCAAGCTGACCAGCTTATCCAGTTTCAATCCTCAAATCAGTGGTATTCAACGCATGATTGTCGGTCAGGCGGATGTGATGCACCTGGATTCAGCCGGCCGGTTACTGGTCAATGCAGTGCTGCGCAAATTTGCCGGTCTCGACAAAGATGTGATGATGGTTGGACAGGGCAGTCATTTTGAGTTATGGGATGTCGCTGCCTGGGATCAGCAGCTGGAGAAGCTCATGTCTGCCGATCAATTACAGATCCCGCAAGAGCTGGAGGGATTCTCACTATGATGACGGGCGCGAAGTCAGCGCCCGCGTCTTCGACGGAAACGTCTGTGTCGCCAGCCGCCAGCCACATCACGGTGTTATTGCATGAGGCTGTGGAAGCTCTCAACGTGCGTGCCGATGGTGTTTATGTGGATGGAACATTCGGTCGTGGCGGCCACAGTCGCCTCATACTTTCCAGATTGGGTTCACAAGGCCGGCTGATTGCGCTTGATCGCGATCTGGCGGCGATTGCGCATGCAAATACCATTACTGACCAGCGATTCAATGTGGCGCATGCCCATTTTTCCGCCATGACGGAAGTGCTGGCAGAGCTGGGTGTGGACGCAGTGGATGGCATTTTGCTCGATTTGGGGATTTCTTCCCCGCAAATCGATGAAGGTGAGCGCGGGTTCAGCTTCCGTTTTGACGGCCCGCTGGATATGCGTATGGATCAGAGTCGTGGCAGAACCGCCGCAGAGTGGCTGGCGACAATTTCAGAGAAGCAATTGGTTGAGGTGATAAGGGACTATGGTGAAGAACGGTTTGCTAAGCAGGTTGCAAGGGCGATTGTTAAGGAGCGCGAAGATGGGCACGCCATCACCACTACGGGACAACTTGCCAAGGTCGTGGCAGGCGCCATCCCAAAGGTTGAGCCGGGCCAGAACCCTGCAACGCGCACATTTCAGGCTCTACGGATTTTCGTCAATCAAGAGCTTGAGGAACTCTCGCTAGTGTTGCCGGACTGTTTGCGTTTGTTGCGTGAAGGTGGCCGTCTCGCGGTCATCAGCTTTCACTCGCTGGAAGACCGCATAGTGAAGCGCTTTATCCAGTCGGAAATGGATAGGGATAACCTGCCGGCCGGTTTGCCGGTGCGTGCCAAAGATCTGCCTCAGCCGCGACTGCAGGCGATCGGCAAGGCGATTAAACCGGGCAAGGCCGAAGTGTCTGCCAATGTACGTTCACGCAGCGCAGTTTTACGTGTGGCTGAGCGTACCGGTGTGCAGTGAATATTGGGTGGCAATATAAATGATACGCCTGAACCTGATTTTGTTTGCGGTAACGATTGCGATGGCGCTTGGTGTAGTGACCGCGCAATACAAAGCGCGCAAGTTGTATTTTGAGCTGGACCGGCAAGAGATGCTGACCAAGCAATATATGACCGAGTATGACCAGTTGCAGATCGAGCAAAGTACCTGGGCCATGCATTCGCGGCTGGAAGAACTTGCCAGTGCTAAGTTGCATATGCATAGCCCTAGCATGCAGCAGACGCAGGTTATCGTAGTGGATGTACCCGCTACCCCTGTGGTTGCGCCGGTTGCGCCTTAAGCAGTGTGGATCAGTGAACGGTCATGCTGCTTAAAGAAAGTCAACACAAGCTGGTCAAGTTGCCGGCCTGGCGCAGAAGAACGCTGCTGGTGCTGGTGCTGCTGAGTTTTGTGCTGTTGCTGGGTCGCGGATTTTACCTGCAGACCTTGCATAAGGATTACCTGATTAAAAAAGGGGAGGCATTTTCCCGCCGTAAGGTCGAGCTGATGCCGCACCGCGGCAAGATTTATGACCGTAACTTCAAGCCACTGGCGATTAGCCTGCCGGTGGAGTCGTTGTGGATGAACCCGACCGATGTGCAGATCTCGGCGGCGCAGTTGAAACAGATGGCCAAGTTGCTGGAAATGCGGCCAAAAGATTTGCAGCAAAAAGTGCAGCAAAAGAAAAAAGAATTTGTTTATATCAAACGGAGAGTGGCGCCCGATGTGGCAAAACAGGTAATGGCGATGAAAGTGCCCGGCGTATTCAGTCAGAAAGAGTACAAACGCTTCTACCCTGCGGCAGAAGTGGCGGCACATATCGTCGGTTTTACCGGCGTGGATGACACTGGTGTAGAAGGCATGGAGCTTTACCGCAACAGCGTGTTGTCCGGTACCTCAGGCAAGCGTGATTTCGTGCGTGACCGTAAAGGCCATGTGGTGGAAGACCTGGTTGCGATCAAGTTGCCACATGATGGCCAGGATCTGGTGCTGAGTATAGATCGCACCGTGCAGTACGTGGTGCATCGCGAATTGCTGCGCGCGGTGGAAAAACACAAGGCCAAAGCGGGCGCAGCTGTTGTTTTGGATGCCAAGACCGGCGAAGTGCTGGCGCTGGTCAATATCCCTACCTATAACCCGAACAACCCCGGCAATGTCGCCAGCAAGCTGCGCAATTCCGCCATCGTCAATATTTTTGAGCCTGGTTCCACCATGAAGCCGGTCACGGCTGCCGCTGCGATGGAATTCGGCCCCTACCAGTCGGATACCAAGATCCAGACAGCACCAGGCTACCTGCGTGTTGGCACCGCTACGATTCATGATGCGCATCCTAACCAGATGCTGAGTGTGTCTCAGGTGATACAGAAGTCCTCCAATGTAGGCTCTGCCAAAATGGCGCTGGAATTGAACCGCGAGCAATTGTGGAATACTTATATCCAGCTGGGCTTTGGCTCGCCGACAAAAATCGGCTTCCCTGGCGAAGCCTCCGGCAAGGTGCGCGATTACAAAACCTGGCGCCCTATCGAGCAGGCCACCATGTCCTACGGTCACGGCATCAGCGTGACCCTGTTGCAACTGGCACGTGCCTACACCGTATTCGCTAACGAAGGCGAATTGCTGCCTGTGACCTTGACCAAACTGTCTGAGCCGCCGGTAGGCCGCCAGGTGTTTTCTGCCAAGGTGGCCAACGCGGTGAAAGACATGCTGGAACTGGTGGTGCAACCAGGCGGTACCGCATTGAAAGCACAAGTTACCGGTTACCGCGTGGGTGGTAAAACCGGTACCGCGCACAAACTGGGTGCGCATGGTTATGAGCATGACAAATACGTAGGTTCATTCGTCGGCATGGTGCCGGCATCCAATCCGCGCCTGATCATGGCGGTGATGATAGATGAACCGAATAATGGCGAATATTACGGCGGCAGCGTGGCTGCGCCGGTATTCAGCGCAGTGATGAATGATGTGTTGCGCATGCTGGCGATCCCGCAGGATAGCAGTGCTGCACCAGTCACGTCACCGGCAGAGCTGGTAGCTGAACCGGAGGCGATGTGAGTAAGTACATTATCCCGGCACCGGTACATGGCATCACGGCAGACAGCCGCCAAGTGGAAAAGCACGGTTTGTTCCTGGCTTACGCGGGCCAGCATGGCGATGGCCGTGACTATATTTCGGATGCGATCGCCAAAGGCGCCAACACGGTGATTTGGGATAGCCAGGGTTTCGACTGGAATCCGGAATGGAACATACACAATATCGCCATTCCTGACCTGAAATCTCAGGTGGGACATATCGCCAGCCAGTTTTATAAAGACCCTTCCGAGCAGTTGTGGTGCATAGGTGTTACTGGCACTAACGGTAAAACCACCGTCACCCACTGGCTGGCGCAGGCTTACAGTTTCCTGCAACGCAAATCCGCGGTGATCGGTACCCTGGGTAACGGCACGCTGGATGATCTGCAGCCTACCCAGAACACTACGCCAGGTCCGGTCGAACTACAAAAGTTACTTGCCAATTTCGTGCTGGAAGATGTCTCCATGGTCGCCATGGAGGTTTCTTCGCACGGTTTGGATCAGGGGCGTGTGAATGGCGTGGCGTTTGACGTGGCGGTATTCACCAACGTGACCCGTGATCACCTGGATTACCACCTGACCATGGAAGCCTACCAGCAGGCCAAGCAGAAACTGTTTGAGTGGCAAACCCTGTCAGCGGCGGTGATTAATGCCGACGATGCGTTTGGCGCGCAACTGGTTGACCGCTTGCGTAAAGCTGGCAAGCAGGTGCTGAGTTATGGGCTGCAGCAGGCCGATATCTGTGCGACTAATGTGACCATGCATGCCACCGGTTTTGAGATCCAGGTGCGCACGCCTCAAGGCAATGGTGCTGTGCAGTTACATGCCCTGGGTCAATTTAACGTCTACAACGTACTGGCGGTGCTGGGATGCTTGCTGGCCAATGGGGTTGCTTTACCGGCAGCCTTGCAGGCGGTTTCCGGCCTGGTGCCGGTGGCCGGGCGCATGCAGATGTTCGGTGGCGGTGATTTGCCATTGGTGGTCGTGGATTATGCACATACCCCCGATGCACTTGAGAAAGCCTTGCAGACCTTGCGCATACAGGCTCGTGGCAAATTGAGTTGTGTATTCGGTTGCGGTGGCGACCGCGATGCCGGTAAGCGCAGTGAAATGGGGCGCATTGCCGGCACTTTTGCTGACAGCGTGGTAGTGACCAATGACAATCCGCGTAGCGAAAACCCGTACGCGATTATTGCCGCGATTTCTGAGGGCCTGACCCGCGAATTCACCATGGAAACCGACCGCGCCAAAGCGATTGCCCTGGCAGTAACGCGCGCGAACAAGGGCGATGTGGTGCTGGTGGCCGGTAAAGGCCATGAAGATTACCAGGAGATCCAGGGCATACGCTATCCGTTCAGCGATGCGGAATGGGTGCTGAATGCGCTGAAAAAGAGGGGGCAGGCATGATCTCCTTGCAAACCATTGCAGACGTATTGCGCGGCACATTACATACGCCAGGGGGGCAGGCCGCGGCGATCACGGTCACTTCTGTAGACAGCGACAGCCGCCGCGTTCAGCCAGGCCAGCTATTTGTAGCTTTGACCGGTGAAAAGTTTGATGGTCATGATTTCATTCCGCAGGTAACTGCGCTGGGGGCTGCTGCTGCACTGGTTTCACGCACGGTCAGGTGTGAGTTGCCGACGATAGAAGTTCCCGACACCAGGCTGGCGATGGGGCAACTGGCCGCTTACTGGCGCCAGCACCTGGGCACATCCATGATCGCGGTGACCGGCAGCAACGGTAAAACCACCACCAAGGAAATGATCGCCGCCATTATGCAAGTACATGTTGGCGGTGCCGACAAGGTGCTGGCAACCGCCGGTAACTTCAATAACGATATCGGCATGCCATTGACCTTGTTACGCCTGCGTCCGTTTCACCGCAGTGCCGTGATCGAGATGGGCATGAACCATCTGGGCGAGATCGATTACCTGACCCGTATTGCGCGTCCCAATGTAGCGGTCATCAACAACGCCGGCACCGCGCATATCGGAGAGCTGGGCTCGCGGGAAAATATTGCCAAAGCCAAAGGTGAGATTTTTGCCGGGCTGGCGGATAACGGTATCGCCGTGATCAATGCCGACAGTGAGTTTGCTGGCTACTGGCGCGGTTTGAACGAACAGCGTCGTGTGATCACGTTCGGTATCAATGCTGAAGCAGAAGTGCGCGGCGAAATGGTTGCGGGAGATTCATCTTCATTCCGCGTGCATTACCAGGGCGAGTCGATTGCACTGACATTGGCGGTGCCAGGTGCACACAATATCATGAACGCCCTGGCTGCAGCCGCTGCCAGCCTCGCCGCCGGTGCTAGCCTGCAGGAAGTCGCCCAAGGTCTGCAAGGTTTTGGTGGCGTGAAAGCCCGTTTGCAGCAAAAAGTCGCCGCCAATGGTGCCAGGGTCATTGATGACACTTACAACGCCAATCCTGATTCGATGAAAGCGGCGCTGGATGTATTACGTGACTCCCGCCAGCGCACCGTGTTTGTCATGGGCGATATGGGCGAGCTGGGTGATGACGCCGAAGCCATGCATGCCTCGATAGGCCGTTATGCCAAAGACAGTGGCGTGGATGTCATGTATGCCTTGGGAAATCACACTAAAGCTGCTGTCCAGGCTTTTGGTGAGCAAGGCCAGCATTTCGGCAGCGTAGAAAGTTTGATGGCTGCTTTACTGGCAAATACCAATGCAGCAGATGTTGTATTAGTGAAGGGATCACGTTTCATGCAAATGGAACGTGTGGTGAACGCGTTGGTGGAAACACAAGCCGCCGAGCTGGTGGGGAAATAGGAAACTTATGTTATTGGAATTGGCAAAATGGCTGTCGTCGGATGTACGGGGATTCCACGTATTTGATTACATCACCTTGCGTGCGGTACTGGCGACCCTCACTGCCCTGGCCATCTCATTCCTGGTCGGCCCTGCCATGATACGCAAGCTGACCGAGTACAAAGTCGGACAGGCGGTACGTGATGATGGCCCGCAGACGCACCTGGTCAAGGCCGGCACGCCGACCATGGGTGGCGCGCTGATCCTGGTGGCGATCGCGATCTCCACCTTGCTGTGGGGCAATTTGCATAACCGCTTTATCTGGGTGGTATTGATCACCACACTGGGTTTCGGGGCAGTGGGCTGGGTCGATGACTACCGCAAGGTGGTGTATAAAAACCCCAAAGGCTTGTCAGCCAAGGAAAAGTATTTCTGGCAGAGTCTGATCGGTTTTGGCGTTGCCGTATTTTTGTATGCGACCTCGACCACGCCGGTTGAAACCACCCTGATCGTGCCTTTTTTCAAGCAGTTGGTGCTGCCATTGGGCGCGGTAGGTTTCATTGTATTGACTTACCTGGTGATCGTCGGCAGCAGCAATGCCGTCAACCTGACCGATGGCCTGGACGGCCTGGCGATTTTGCCGACCGTGATGGTGGCAGCGGCCCTGGCCTTGTTCTCTTATGTGGCCGGACACATCGTGTTCGCCAAATACCTGGGTATCCCTTACGTTGAAGGTGCCAGTGAACTGATGGTGTTCTGTGCCGCCATGGCAGGGGCCGGCCTGGGATTCCTGTGGTTTAACGCCTACCCGGCGGAAGTGTTCATGGGTGACGTCGGCGCGCTGGCACTGGGGGCGGCATTGGGCGCGGTGGCGGTGGTTGTGCGCCAGGAGATCGTACTGTTCATCATGGGTGGCGTGTTCGTGGTGGAGACGTTCTCGGTGGCGGCACAGGTGCTGTATTTCAAGTACACCAAAAAAATGACCGGCACCGGCAAGCGTATTTTCCTGATGGCGCCTTTGCACCATCACTATGAACAAAAAGGCTGGAAAGAAACCCAGGTGGTGGTGCGATTCTGGATCATCACCATGATGCTGGTACTGGTTGGATTATCTACACTGAAACTGAGATAGGAAATCGTACATGAAGAATCGCACCATATTGGCGTTGGGGGAGGCTCATATGCGCAGGGTCATCGCGCATGTTATGACGACACCAAACCCCAATATGCGATTCTGGATCATCACCATGATGCTGGTGCTGGTGGGCTTATCCACCCTGAAGTTGAGATAACGAAGTAAAACGGAAATCTGTCGAGCGTAGATGCAATGAAAAAGCAATTTGAACAACAGCGAGTAGGCGTGATAGGACTGGGTGACACCGGCTTCTCTGCTTTGCGCTGGCTGCGTCAAATGGGTGCAGAAGTGGTGATGTTCGATTCACGCATGCATCCGCCCGGCCAGGAGCGCCTGCTGGAAGAATTCCCGAATGTGGAATGCCATCTGGGTCCATTTAATGCTGCCCTGCTGTCAGGCATGGACACCATAGTCACCAGCCCGGGCGTGTCACTGAAAGAACCTGTGTTACAGCAGCTGATAGCACAGGGTAAGAGTGTGATCGGCGATATCGAGCTGTTCGCGCGTTTCCGTGCACCTTATGCCAAGGTGATCGCCATCACCGGTTCTAACGGTAAAACCACAGTGACTACGCTGGTCGGTGAGATCTGCAAACAGGCAGGCCTGAATACCATAGTGGCCGGCAATATCGGCGTGCCGGTGCTGGATACCTTGCAGATGACTGCGCCGGATGTCTATGTGCTGGAACTATCCAGTTTCCAGCTGGAAGCCACCCATCATTTGCAAGTGGATGCGGCGACTGTGCTCAACCTGTCCGAAGATCATATGGACAGGTACGACGGCATGCAGGATTACGCGCAATCCAAGGCGCGTATCTACCAGAATGCGCGTATCGCCGTGGTGAACCGCGATGACCCTGCCAGTGCTGCACTGGCAGGGCAATTGCCGCAGGTGTCATTCGGCGTCAACCCTGCACCTACCATCAATGATTATGGCTTGAATGACCTTGGCTGGCTGTGCGCCGGCCACCGGCATTATATCGAGGCCGACAGCCTGCACATCCGCGGCAAGCACAATATCGCCAATGCGCTGGCGGCGATTGCTTTAACGCAGGCGATAGGCATAGACAAGGTTTCTATCCTGCATACCGTGCAGTCTTTCACCGGCTTGCCACACCGCGTGGAGTGGGTAGCCAATATCGAAGAAGTCGATTTTTATGATGACTCCAAAGGCACCAATGTAGGCGCGACGACTGCGGCCATCAGCGGCATGCTCAAGCAGGGCCGGCCACAAAAGGTAGTGCTGATCGCCGGTGGTGATGGCAAAGGCCAGGATTTCAGCCCGCTGCGCGAGGCCATTATCCAGCACGCCAGGGCTGTGGTGTTGATAGGCCGCGATGGCCCGAAAATCCAGCAGGTACTGCAAAACATCCAGGTACCGGTGGTGGATGCGGTAGACCTGACCGCGGCGGTGCATATCGCAAAAACACTGGCAGAAGCCGGTGATGCGGTATTGCTATCCCCAGCCTGCGCCAGTTTCGATATGTTCAGGAACTACGAGCACAGGGCGCAGGTGTTTGTGGAAGCAGTCAAATCCATGGAGGCGGCATGCTTGGTCCGCTGATGATGACACGCGAGCGCTACAACTCGCCCAGCTACGATATGTCGCTGGTGTGGGTGGTGCTGTCATTGCTGGCATTCGGCATGGTGATGGTGTATTCCGCCTCTATCGCATATGCGGATTCGAGCAAGATGTTCGGGCATAACAGCACCTATTTCCTGATGCGCCAGGCCCTATATATCGTCGTCGGCCTGGTGGCGGCCATGGTCGTGTTCCAGATCCCTATGGCCTGGTGGCAAAAAATGTCGCCCTACCTGTTCGTATTCGGCATTGTGCTGCTGATCCTGGTGCTGATCCCCGGCATAGGCAAAGTGGTCAACGGCAGCCGCCGCTGGATTTCATTGCTGGTGATGAACTTGCAGCCTTCAGAGTTGATGAAGCTGTTTATCGCCATGTACGCCTCGGATTACGCCGTGCGCAAAGCCAGCAATATGCACAGCTTTAAAAAAGGCTTTTTGCCTATGCTGGGCGTGATGGTGTTTGTCGGCGTATTGCTGCTGAAAGAACCGGATTTCGGTGCTTTTGCCGTGACCGCATCGATCGCGTTTTCCATCATGTGGCTGGGTGGCGTCAATCTGAAAATATTCCTGGCCATGCTGGGCGCGTTGCCGCTGGCCGTGATAGGCCTGGTGGTGATGGAACCTTACCGCCTGGAACGCATGAAAGGTTTCCTGAACCCGTTTGATGACCCGTTTGATACCGGTTACCAGTTATCACACGCCCTGATCGCATTCGGCCGTGGCGAGTTCTGGGGCGTAGGCCTGGGCGGCAGCGTAGAAAAATTACTGTACCTGCCGGAAGCGCATACCGATTTCCTGCTGGCTGTCGTTGCGGAAGAGCTTGGGTATGTCGGTGTGATGGTAGTCGTACTGCTGTTTGCCTGGCTGGTGATACGTGCCTTCAGCATCGCCAAAGAAGCGGTGGCTAACGAGCGTTACTACGCGGCATTGCTGGCACAGGGCATAGGCGTCTGGATGGGCGTGCAGGGCTTTATCAATATGGGCGTGAACATGGGTTTACTGCCGACTAAAGGCTTGACGCTGCCACTGCTGTCGTACGGCGGTAGCGGCATCCTGGCGAACTGCATTGCTTTGTCTGTGCTGCTACGGATCGACTTTGAAAATCGGCGTTTGCAGAAAGGCCTGCAAACATGAGCCGCCAATCCAAATTGCAATCAACATTAATGGTGATGGCTGGTGGTACGGGTGGCCATGTCTACCCGGCGATGGCTGTAGCCGATGCTTTGCACGCGCAAGGCTGGAAGATCGTCTGGCTGGCTACCGAAGGTGGCATGGAGAATCGCCTGATCGCCGGCAAGCCTTATGACAAAGCCATGATGACCATGCAGGGCGTACGTGGCAAGGGTCTGCAAGGCTGGCTGACACTGCCAGTGAAACTGACCCGTGCATTCGCACAAGCGAAGGACGCGATAACCCGGCATCGCCCAGATGTGGTGTTGGGGATGGGTGGTTTTGCGGCATTCCCCGGTGGGGTGATGGCGAAAATGGCAGGCATCCCGCTGGTGATCCATGAGCAAAATTCTGTCGCCGGATTGACCAATAAAGTGTTAGCCAATCTCGCAAACCGGGTATTGACGGGTTTTCCTGGCGCGCTTGGTAAACGGGGCGAAACAGTCGGTAATCCAGTGCGTGAGGCGATCACCATGTTGCCGGTGCCGGAAGCGCGTTTTGCAGAACATCATGGTGTGCTGCGGGTGCTGGTAGTCGGCGGCAGCCTGGGCGCGGCAGCCTTGAATACACTGTTGCCACAAGCATTCGCACAGATGCCCCAGAATGAACGCCCGCAGATCATTCACCAGGCGGGTGAAAAACATATTCAAGCATTGAAAAAGGCCTATGCCGAAGCCGGTGTCGCCGCTGATTGCCGAGCCTTTATCCAGGATATGGCGGAAGTATATGCCTGGGCTGACCTGGTGATCTGCCGTGCCGGGGCATTGACTGTGGCTGAACTGGCGAATGTAGGGGCGGCCAGCATCCTGGTGCCATTCCCGTTTGCGGTGGATGACCACCAGACCACCAATGCTGCATACCTGCAACACGCCGGGGCAGCATTGATGATCCAGCAACGCGACCTGGATGTGGCGCAGCTGGCGGATACCCTGAAATCGCTGGACCGCAGCACCTGCCTGGTGATGGCACAAAAAGCGCGGGCGTTGGCCAGGCCACAAGCTACGCAGCAGGTAGCTGAAATTTGCCAGCAGCTGGCAAAAGCAAATGAGAAACAAAGCATTGTATGAAACATAAAGTCAAAAAAATTCATTTTGTCGGTATAGGCGGTTCAGGCATGAGCGGCATCGCTGAAGTATTGCTGAATCTTGGCTTTGAGGTCAGCGGCTCCGATCTGGCCAGCAATGCGATCACAAAACGCCTGCAAGGCTTTGGTGCCACCGTCTACCAGGGGCATGCGACCGAGCACCTGGGTGATGCAGATGTCGTCGTGGTTTCCAGTGCCATCAATGAAGAAAACCCTGAGATCATGGCGGCGCGCGCACGCAAAGTAGCGGTGATCCCCCGTGCGCTGATGCTGGCAGAACTGATGCGTTTCAAGCAGGGCATCGCTGTGGCAGGTACGCATGGAAAAACCACGACCACCAGCCTGATCGCCAGCATCCTGGCCGAAGCTGATATGGACCCGACCTTTGTGATTGGCGGCAAGCTGGAAGCAGCCAGTGCCAATGCCAGGCTGGGCACTGGCGAATGGATAGTGGTGGAAGCGGATGAGTCGGATGCGTCTTTCCTGCACCTGAATCCGGTGCTGGCCGTGGTCACCAATATTGACCAGGACCATATGGATACCTATGAGCACAGCTTCGACAAGCTGAAAACAGCGTTTGTCGAATTCCTGCAACAGATCCCGTTCTGGGGCATGGCGGTGATGTGCATCGATGACGCCAATGTGCGCGAGATCCTGCCGCGCGTGACCCGTCCGGTAACGACTTACGGTACGCATGAAGACGCCAGCATACGTGCAGAAAACATCGTGGCCGATGGCGGAAAAATGCATTTCACGCTGATCCGCAAAAACGGTACTACGGTGCGCAATGAAGTCACGCTCAACCTGCCAGGGCACCACTATGTGCTGAATGCACTGGCGGCAATTGCGATTGCCACGGAATTGAATGTACCAGACGCTGCCATCCTGAAAGCACTGGCCGAGTTCAGGGGCGTAGGCCGCAGGTTCGAGCGTTATGGCGAAATCCCGGTAAGCAATGGTCATGCGACATTGATCGACGATTACGGTCACCACCCGGTGGAAATGCAGGCAGTGATTGCTGCAGCGCGTGGCGCGTTTCCGGGACGTCGCCTGGTATTGGCTTTCCAGCCACACCGCTACACGCGCACACGCGATTGCTTTGAAGACTTCGTCAATGTGCTTTCTACTGTGGATGCCTTATTGCTGACGGAAGTCTATTCAGCCGGCGAAGCACCGATTGTGGCTGCCGATACCCGTAGCCTGATCCGCGCGGTACGCGTCAATGGCAAAGTCGAGCCGCGATTTGTGGAAACTTCAGATGCGTTGCCGCAAGCCATTCTGGAAACCTTGTTGCCTGATGACGTGATCGTAGTCATGGGTGCCGGCAATATCGGTAGCGTGGCGTCGAAAACACGGGAGCTGGCAACGCAATGACCGCCACCGCATTACAAGTGTTGCAGCACGAACCTCTGACCCGTTACACCAGCTGGCGTGTGGGTGGCGAGGCTGACCAGCTGGTGCTGGCAGATAACGTAGAGCAGCTGCAACAGTTTCTGCAACAGTTGCCGGCAGATGAGCCACTGACCTTCATTGGCCTCGGCAGTAATCTGCTGGTGCGCGATGGCGGTGTGCGTGGCACGGTGGTGGTGATGCACCAGGCCTTGCAGCAACTTGAAATGCAGGGTGAGCGCGTGTATGCCGATGCCGGTGTCACCTGTGCCAAGCTGGCACGCTTTGCTGCCAGCCACAACCGTGCCGGTGCCGAATTCATGGCTGGTATTCCCGGCACTGTGGGCGGGGCGCTGGCGATGAATGCCGGTTGTTACGGCGGTGAAACCTGGCAGTGGGTAGACCAGGTGAAAACGATACACCGTAGCGGCAAGGTGCAGGTAAGGGACAAGGCCGAGTACCAGCCCACTTACCGTCACGTTGCGCATCCGGCAGCGGATGAGTGGTTTCTGGGCGGATGGTTTGCCGTGCCTGCTGGCGATGGCAAGGCATCGGCAGAAAAGATCAAGCAGTTGCTGGCCAAACGCCTGGCGAGCCAGCCACTGAATATGCCGAGTGCAGGCTCCACCTTCCGCAATCCGGAAGGCGACTTTGCGGCAAGGTTGATTGAAGCGTCAGGATTAAAGGGCACCACCATAGGCGGTGCACAGGTGTCAGAAAAGCATGCGAATTTCATTGTGAATCTTGGCAATGCGAGTGCAGCAGATATTGAAGCACTGATAGAGCGTGTCAGAACCACGGTGCGTGAAAAGCAGGGTGTGGAATTGATACAGGAAGTCAAAGTGATCGGGGAAAGCGTTTTAAAAGCATGAGTGCAACACAGCAAAAATTTGGCAAGGTCGCCGTGTTATTCGGTGGACGTTCCGGCGAACGGGAAGTCTCGCTGAAGAGCGGTTCCGCAGTATTGGCTGCCTTGCAGCGCCAGGGTGTGGATGCACACGCATTTGACCCGGCCACGCAAGAGTTGTCTGCGCTGAAAGCATACGACAGGGTGTTTATCGCCTTGCATGGCCGTTTTGGTGAAGACGGCACCATACAGGGCGCACTGGAACTGATGGATATCCCTTACACCGGCAGCGGTGTGATGGCATCTGCACTGGGCATGGACAAATGGCGTACCAAATTGCTGTGGACCGCTGCGGGCGTGGTCACCCCGGATTTTGTGCTGATGGACGATGCGACCACTACTGAAGAGGTGGTTACTAAACTGGGATTGCCTGTGTTTGTGAAACCGGCCAATGAAGGGTCCAGCATAGGGGTCAGCAAGGTCAAGCAAGCCGGCGATCTGGCTGAGGCTTATACCCTGGCCACAGCATCTGACCCTCTGGTGATTGCCGAACAGTTCGTCGGAGGTGGCGAATACACGGTGGGCATCCTCGGCGATACCGTATTGCCTATCGTGCGCATTGTGCCTAAAAACGAATATTACGATTACGAAGCCAAGTACCTGCGTGACGATACAGAGTACCGTTGCCCGAGTGGCCTGTCAGCCGACCAGGAAAAGCAGATCCAGGCCGAAGCGTTACAGGCTTTCAAGGTGCTGGGTTGCAGTGGCTGGGGCCGGGTGGACTTTTTGATGGATGACGCCGGCAAACATTATTTCCTGGAAGTGAACACCAGCCCGGGCATGACAGACCACAGCCTGGTGCCTATGGCGGCCAAAGCGGCAGGCCTGGACTTTGATGCGCTGGTCGTGCGCATTCTGCAACAGACATTAAAGGCGTAAACGGGAACGGGATAAACGATGTGGCATAGACCGACATTGCTGAACTGGACTGCCAACCTGCTGTTTTCACTGGCAGTGGTGCTGATGCTGTACGCCCTGCTGTTTGTGGTTCTGCACCTGCCTATCTTCCCGGTCAAGCATGTGCAGGTCGAAGGCAACCTGGACCATGTCAATCATGAGCAGATTCAATTGATTGTCAGCAAATATCTGAAAGGTAATTTTTATACGCTGGATCTGCCGCGTACCCGCACTGCGTTTGAAAAGTTGCCCTGGGCGCGCAAGGTGAGTGTGCGCCGCCAATGGCCGGACACCATTGTGGTGCAGATTGAAGAGCACCAGGCGCTGGGCCGCTGGGGCGGTGTGGCATTGGTCAACCGCCATGGCGAGTTGTTCCAGGCGGCATCGGATGAACAATTGCCGGTGTTTTACGGCCCCGGTGATGCGGTGAAAGAACTGGCACAGGGCTATGCCAGTTTTGCACAGACATTGTCGGTGACACCGTTGCAGATTCAGCAATTAAGCCTTTCCTCCCGCCGTGCCTGGGAGATCAAGACAGTGGATAAACGGCAAATGATGCTGGGGCGTGAAGCCGCCAAACAACGGTTACAACAATTCGTCGCTGCTTACACCCAGCAGCCGGCGATTGCGGAAAGTGATTGGCGGTATGCAGATTTACGCTATCCCAATGGTTTTGCGTTGCGTATGCCGCGTAATGGCGCTTAGGGGATGGCAGGAAGCAAGGAAAAAACATGAGTAGAGTCAGAGAAGATAAAAATTTAATCGTCGGTCTGGATATCGGCACATCCAAGATCGTGGCGATCGCGGCAGAAATCTTGCCGGAAGGCACCTTAAAGGTGATCGGGGTGGGCCATCATGCTTCACGCGGTCTGAAAAAAGGCGTAGTGGTGAATATTGATTCCACCATGCAGGCCATCCAGCGCGCCATTGAAGAAGTCGAGCTGATGGCGGATTGCAAGATCAACACCGTTTATTCCGGGATCGCCGGCAGCCATATCAAAAGCCTGAATTCGCATGGCATGGTGAAGATCAAAGAGAGCGAAGTGTCGCAAAGCGATATTGACCGTGTGGTTGAAACCGCGCGCGCGATTGCCTTGCCGGCTGACCAGCAGATCCTGCATATCCTGACCCAGGAATTCATTATTGACGGCCAGGAAGATGTGCGCGAGCCGCTGGGCATGAGCGGTATCCGTCTCGAGGTGCGTGTGCATATCGTGACCGGCGCCATCGCCGCTGCACAGAATATCGTTAAGTGCATCAAGCGCTGCGGCCTGGAAGTCAGCGACCTGATTTTGCAACCGCTGGCCTCCAGCGAGTCTGTGCTGACTGATGATGAAAAAGAGCTGGGTGTGTGCCTGGTGGATATCGGTGGCGGCACGACGGATCTGGCTGTTTTCAAGAATGGCGCCATCCGCCATACCGCAGTGATCCCTATCGCCGGCGACCAGATCACCAACGATATCGCAGTGGCTTTGCGTACACCGACCCAGTCTGCCGAGGAGATCAAGGTCAAGCATGGCTGTGCCTTGCGCCAGCTGGCAGATCCACGCGAAGTGGTGGAAGTGCCGGCGGTGGACGGACGCGAGCCTCGCCAGTTGTCTTGCCAGGCACTGACCGAAGTGATTGAAGACCGCGTGGAAGAGATTTATGAGTTCGTACAGCAGGAGCTGCGCCGTAGTGGTATGGAATCCATGATCGCCTCCGGCATCGTCATCACCGGTGGTGCGGCACAGATGCGCGGCATGGTTGAGCTGGGTGAAGAGATTTTCCATACCCCGGTACGCCTGGGTGTGCCCAGGGGTGTGGAAGGATTGTCCGAAGTAGTGGGCAATCCGCGTTATGCCACCGGCATTGGCTTGTTGCTGATGGCCAAACAGCAGGTGGAAAAACAGATGGTAGGTAACTTGCAATCTGGCTCGGTCGGCAGGTTGTTTGAACGGATGAAGAGCTGGTTTACAGGTAATTTTTAATGAAACACTCAGCAAATCGCTACGCGGGCAAATTGCTTTGTTGCGCGGTACTCGTAACCTCGCCGTACTTTTGTACTGTCTCGGTTGCTGCGTTCCGTGCGCCTCGCACTTTTTCCCGCTCGCGCATGTGCTGAGGGTTTCATAGTTTATTTTTTAGGGCGAGTGTGCGGGGCAAACCAATCACTCAAATAATTAGGCAATGGAGGGTTAGTATGATTGAGATTTTTGACAAAGAGAATGACGGCGCCGTAATCAAGGTAATTGGTGTCGGTGGTTGCGGTGGTAACGCGGTTGAGCACATGATGACCAAGAGCGTGACCGGTGTTGAATTTATTTGCGCCAACACGGATATGCAGGCGCTGAAAAAGAGCAATGCCAAAGTCGTGCTGCAAATCGGCTCTGATATCACCAAAGGCTTGGGCGCCGGCGCCAAGCCTGAAATCGGCCGTGAAGCAGCACTGGAAGACCGTGACAGTATCGCGGAAACCATTGATGGCGCAGACATGCTGTTCATCACCGCAGGTATGGGCGGCGGTACCGGTACCGGTGCAGCGCCTATCATTGCAGAGGTTGCGCGTGAAATGGGCATCCTGACGGTGGCTGTCGTGACCAAACCATTCGGTTTCGAAGGCAAGCGCGCCAAGGTGGCGGTAGAAGGCCTGGAAGAACTTTCACAGTATGTAGACTCTCTTATTGTTATCCCCAACGAGAAGTTGATGGATGTACTGGGTGAGGATGTGACCGTGATGGAAGCCTACCGCGCAGCCAACGACGTATTGCATAACGCCGTTTCCGGTATTGCCGAGATCATCAACTGCCCGGGTATCGTCAACGTTGACTTTGCTGACGTACGCACCGTGATGTCCGAAATGGGCATGGCAATGATGGGTTCTGCAGAAGCCAGCGGCCCTAACCGTGCCCGTATCGCGGCGGAACAGGCAGTCGCCAGCCCGTTGCTGGAAGACGTCAACCTGGCCAATGCACGTGGTGTACTGGTCAACATCAGCGCCAGCAGCAGCTTCAAGATGCGTGAATACTACGACGTGATGAACACCATCAAGGAATTCACTGCTGAAGAAGCCACCGTGATTGTCGGTAATGTGATGGACGAAAACATGGGCGACAACCTGCGTGTGACCATGGTAGCCACCGGTTTGAACGGTTCTGTCGGCAAGCGCCAGGCAAAACCTGAACTGAAAGTGATGACCACACTGCGTGACGGTACCACTAACCAGCCTATCTTCAATGCAGTTGAGGAAGACGAGCCGGCAGTATTTACCAGTAACAGCCGTCGTGCACAGGTTGAAGCGATGAAGAATTCCGGTATTGAAGAATACGATATTCCGGCTTTCTTGCGTAAGCAGGCTGATTAACTTGCGGCCTTGATTGTTCAACAATCATGGTCCGCAACAGCGATTGGCTTATAATAGTGTCAGTCACTAAATAAAAGAGAAAACCATGTTAAAGCAACGCACGCTTAAACAACCGATCAGCGCCACCGGCGTCGGGCTGCACAGTGGTGAGAAAGTCACCCTAACGCTCAAACCGGCGCTCGCTGACCACGGTGTCGTGTTCAAGCGCATCGATTTGCCCGATACGCCTGCCATGCGGGTCACCCCGACGGCAGTCAACGATACCCGCCTGAGCTCAGCCCTAGAGTTTTCAGGTGCGCGCGTTGCTACTGTGGAGCATCTGATGTCTGCCCTAGCCGGTCTGGGGGTGGATAATGTACTGATAGAACTGACGGCAGCCGAAGTGCCCATCATGGATGGCAGTTCGGGGCCGTTCATCTATCTGTTGCAAACGGCCGGTCTTGCCGAGCTGGACGCGCCCAAGAAGTTTGTGCGCATCCTGAAGCCGGTAGAAGTACAGGATGGCGATAAATGGGCAAAGTTTACGCCGCATCACGGTTTTAAAGCCGAATTTACCATTGATTTCGCACACCCTGTGTTCGAGTATTCCGGTAAAACGGTCACTATTGATTACGATAGCCAGAGTTATGTCGATGAGATCAGTCGCGCACGTACCTTTGGTTTTATGCACGAGGTCGAATACCTGCGTGCGAATGGCCTGGCAAAAGGCGGCAGCCTCGATAACGCGATCGTGCTGGACGAGTATAAGGTACTGAACGGCGGCGGTTTGCGTTATGAAGATGAATTCGCCAAGCACAAAGTCCTGGATGCGATTGGTGATCTGTACATTCTGGGATATCCCATCGTCGGCCAGTTTTCTGCTTTCAAATCCGGGCATGCACTGAACAACCAGTTATTGCGTGCCTTGCTGAAAGATGACAGCGCCTGGGAATACTGTACGTTTGATGACAGCCAGGCACCGGTTGGCTTTGTGCGGCAACGTGACTACTTCAGCCCGGCGCCGTTTTTACCCGCTGCCTAACCCAAAAGACTAGCCCATAAGATAGACAAGATCATGTGGTGGATACGCATATTATTTACAGTGCTGGTGCTCAGCACCCTGGTGCTGGCGCTACTGGGCTGGCAAACCGGTAACCCGCGCTACTGGCAATGGCTGAAGAAAGTATGGCGCTCCGGTTTTGTCGTATTGCTGCTGTTGCTGTTGTTTTTCTTTCTGAGTCGTCTGGCCAGAATTTGATTGTCACCTTCTGATACACGTGTTTTATTGGTGCTTTGCTGTTAGCGCCTGGAATGATAAAAGTACACGTGGGCAAAGAAGTACACGTGATTACATGGACTCATGAAGAATAAATTCCGTCATCTGCTATCCCTGAGTGCCTGTTGCCTGGCTGCCTGCCTGTTATGGACGGCGCAATCCGCCAGTGCTGCAGATGCCGATATCTATCTGCAGGCTAAACAGGCTTACCAGACCAAAAACCTGCCGCTGCTGACGGAGTCGCTGGAAACCCTGAAACAACGAAAATCGCCACTCGCACCTTATCTGCAATACTGGCAAATGATCCTGACCATGGATCAGTTATCCTATTACCAGGTGCAGGCTTTCCTGCAGGAAAACAACGAATCTCTGTTATCGCAGCGTGTGCGCGAGTTATGGCTGAAACGGCTGGGCCGCGTGCAGTTCTGGGACCAGTTTGTCGAGATCCGCGCGCAGATACCTAACTATTACAGCCTTAACGATACCGGCAACCAGTGTTTCCAGGTGCAGGCAGGCATTGCGCTGGACGACCCGATCGCCTACGAAGATGGCAAGGCATTGCTATATTCAGGGAAAGAGCTGCCTGCCGATTGCCAGGGGATGCTGGAAGCCTTACAGCAGATAGGCGTGCTCGATGAAAACCTGTTGCTCACCATCTACCGGAACGCCTTATTCGCCAACAAGACTGGCCTGGCCAAGGTACTGGCCAAATATAACCGGAAGACCGATGCCACCTTGCTGAAACAGATGGATGAAGCGGCACAAAACCCGGCGCTGTTGCTGAAAAAGAACAATGTGCAGGATAAAACCGCTTATGGCCGTGCACTGTATATGTTTGCCATCCATAGGCAGGCCAAGGCGGATATCGCCCTGGCGCAGACCAGTTACCAGAAATATAGCGGGCTGTTCAATAACGAGGAAAAGCAGCTGGTGCTGGCATACATCGCACTCGAGTCCGCCCGCAAGCATGAGCCTGAAGCGATCAGGGCGTTCGGCAGAGTGGATAGCAGTATCCTGAATAATGAGCAGTGGGAATGGTATGCCCGCAGCGCTTTGCGCGAGCAGGACTGGAATACCTTGCTGAAAATCATCAATAGCATGCCGAATGCCTTATCTGATGAGCATACCTGGCGTTACTGGAAAGCACGTGCGTTAAAAACCAAGGGGCAGGTGACAGAATCCAATCAGTTATTGGCCAAGTTATCGCAGGAGCGGCATTTTTACGGGTGGCTTGCGGCTGAAGAACTGGGGCCGGTGGCAGGCGAGCCGATGGCGACTTACCAGCCGGCCGATGAAGAGATCCGCCAGTTTGCCCGCCTGCCTGGCATCAAGCGCATAGAGGCGCTGTTCGATGCCGAAGCCCGCTATGAGGCCAGGCTGGAGTGGATGTATCTGCTGGAATCGCTGGATGACCCCTCCCGGATAGTAGCGGCCCAATATGCGCTGCTCAAGGGCTGGTACGACCTGACGGTGCTGGCTGCCGATAAAACCAGCCGTACGCATAATTTTGAGTTGCGCTACCCGACGCCCTACCGCGATTACCTGCAAAAAGCCTCCAAAGCGCGCGCGATCGATGAAGCCTGGGTTTACGGCATCATCCGGCAGGAAAGCCGCTTCATGCACTATGCCAAATCTTCAGTCGGTGCAGGTGGCCTGATGCAGGTGATGCCGGCCACTGCCAAGTGGATCGCCAAAAAACTGGGGTGGAGCAGTTATAACGATGGCATGCTGCACGACATCGATACCAATGTGAACCTTGGCACCTATTACATGCGCTATACACTTGATACTTTTAACGGACAGGAAGCGATGGCGACGGCCGCGTATAATGCAGGCCCCAGCCGCGCCCGCCGCTGGGCAGCAAATACGCCACTGGAAGGTGCGATCTATGCTGAAACCATCCCTTTCAGTGAAACGCGTAACTATGTGAAAAAAGTGCTGGCGAATGCGCATATGTATGCACCCAGGCTGGGGTTGCCGGTCATTACGCTTAAAAAACGCCTGGGGACCATCCCGGCCCGAAACTCTGGCACCACAGAGGCGGAAAGCGTGATCACTACCATCACCATCACGGATCAAGAGTAGCAGGACATTTTTCTGTACAATCTCTCTTAAGGAATCTGATGAAGGGCAACTTCTAAGTCAGACTAGGCGAGAGTAAGAGATTTTGACGCGGTATGTTTGTAATGTATAAGGAAAAATTTCTTATGGGCAACAACGTATGGCGACGAAGATGGGCTTAATCAAAGCTTTCTTTAATACGAACATGCATCAGGAACAAACGATATGAAGACAGTCACAGTATTGGGCGGTAGCGGTTTTGTAGGCAGTAGTGTCGTGGCCGGGCTGGACCAGGCCGGGTATAAGGTCAAGGTATTGACGCGCCGCCGGGAGCAGGCCAAGCACCTGATTCTGTTACCTTATGTGCAGGTAGTGGAATGCGATGTCAATGACCAGGCTGCACTCAAGACTCAGTTGGCAGGTAGCGATGCTGTGATCAACCTGGTCGGCATCTTGCACCAGACCGGCGATAATGGCTTCGAAAAAATGCATCACCAGCTGCCACGCCGCGTGGCACAACTGTGTGTGGAGCTGGGCGTTCCTAGATTGTTGCATATGAGCGCGTTACAGGCATCGGTCAGCGCCCCCAGCGAATATCTGCGCAGTAAGGCGGCCGGTGATGAAGCGGTCATGGAATACAGTAAAAAACTGCATGTCACCATTTTCCGCCCTTCGGTGATCTTTGGTGCCCGCGACCGCTTTATTAACCTGTTCGCCAAGCTGATCCAGTATGTGCCTGTGTTGGCACTGGCCATGCCGCAGGCCAAATTCCAGCCTATCTGGGTAGAGGATGTGGCGGCTGCGATGGTCAATGCGGTGGACGAACCGGCTACCTATGGTCGGATATATGAGCTGGGTGGCCCGGCGATCATGACCTTGCAGCAGGTGATGGAAGCCGTGATGAAAACCATTGGTGTGCAACGCCGCATTATCGGCCTGGGCCCAAAGTTATCCCTGCTGCAGGGCAGTTTTATGCAGTTGCTGCCGATCAAATTGTTGTCCCGCGACAATGTCAAATCCATGCAGGTCGACAATATCTGTCAGCAGCCGATGGCAAATGAACTGAAGGTAGTACCCACGGATATGTTTGCCGTCATTTCCGGCTACCTGGTGGAAAACAATCCGCGAGGCGCTTACGATGAATTCCGTGCCGCTGCAGGGCGCGTGATCAACGCCAGGCGCTAGGCGTCATTCCTGTTTGTCCCTGTTTATTCGTGGATAACTGCACATGCAAATCTATCAGGTAGGAGGCGCCGTCCGTGACGGCCTGCTAGGCTTGCCGGTCAAAGACAGGGATTATGTCGTTGTCGGCGCCACGCCGGAGCAAATGCTGGCGGCAGGCTACCGCGCGGTCGGCAAGGATTTTCCGGTGTTCCTCCACCCTGAGACCCGGCAGGAACATGCACTGGCGCGCACCGAGCGCAAAACCGGTAAAGGCTATAAAGGTTTTAGTGTGTATGCCGCGCCCGAAGTCACGCTCGAGGAAGACCTGGCCAGGCGGGACTTTACGATAAATGCCATTGCCCAGGCGGAAGATGGCAGCCTGGTGGACCCTTTTCACGGGCAACACGATATCGCAGAAAAAACGCTGCGCCACGTCACTGAAGCTTTCAGTGAAGACCCGGTGCGCATCTTACGGGCAGGGCGATTCCTGGCCCGCTTCACCGATTTCACCGTAGCACCGGAAACGCTTGCGCTGATGCGTGACATGGTGGCTGCCGGGGAGGTCGATGCTCTGGTGCCGGAACGGGTATGGCAGGAGATCGCCAAAGGCCTGATGGAAAAGCAGCCGAGCCGCATGTTTGAATTGCTGCGTGAGTGCGGTGCCTTGCAGGTGATTTTGCCAGAACTGGCCCGCTTGTGGGGTGTGCCGCAAACCGCACTTTATCATCCCGAAGTGGATACCGGTGTGCATGTGATGATGGTGATCGATTACGCTGCCAGACAAGGTTTCAGCCTGCCGGTCCGTTTTGCAGCCCTGACGCATGACCTGGGAAAAGGCACCACGCCGGCCGACGTGCTGCCACGGCATATCGGGCACGAGTTACGCAGCGTTGACCAGATCCGTGATGTTGTCGCCCGGCTTAAAGTCCCCAACGATTGCAAGGACCTGGCGCTGGTGGTGGCCAAGTTTCACGGCAAGTTGCATGCTGCCAGGGAGATGAAAGCCAGTACGCTGCTGAATTTCCTGGAAGAGCTGGACGCCTTCCGCCAGCAGGCACGCTTTGACGACTTCCTGCTGGCTTGTGAGAGTGACAGCCGCGGGCGGCTAGGGCTGGAAGATTGCCCGCTGGATGATGCAGTGCACCTGCGCAAAGCTTTACAGGCAGCGCAGACGGTAGATGCCGGTGCCATCGCCAGGAGTTGCAGTTCACGGGCCCAGATAAAGCAGGCAGTCGCAGACGCCAGAACACAGGCTATCGAAGCCGCGATCAAGCGTTGAACAGATTTAAAACTTAGTTGCTGCTGCCCTGCTTGATGCTGTTGCGTCCGGCATTCTTGGCCTGATATAACAAACCATCCACAAACTCAACGAATGCTTTAGGTTCATGATTGCCGGCCGGTATCGTGCTGGAAACACCCAGGCTGATGGTCAGTATCTGGCTGATCTCCGAAGCCGCATGCGGGATCTGTTCCTTGAAGATCAGGTTGCGGCAGCGCTCGGCAATCTTTAACGCAGAGGTTTCGCTGGTTTCCGGCAGGATCAGGGCGAACTCTTCTCCGCCAAAGCGCGCAAAGAAATCCTTGGCACGCAGGCCGGCGCTATTCAGGGTATGCGCCACGCGTTTCAATACTTCATCGCCTTGCAGGTGACCATACATATCGTTGTACTGCTTGAAGAAGTCTATGTCTATCATGATCAGTGAAAGGGGATGCTGATGGTGTTTGGCTGCCAGCCATTCCCGCTCCAGCACCATGTCAAACATGCGACGGTTGGCCACATCGGTCAGGCCATCCTTGTATGAATATTCTTCCAGCTGTTTCTGCAATAACAATAATTGCTGTTCGGTTTTTTTACGCTCGCTGATATCAAACATGAAACCGATCAGGGCTTCAGGTTCGCCAGTAGGTGTGCGGACCACATGCACCACATCCCTGATCCACACATAGCCGCCATCCCTGGTCAGCGCGCGGTAATCCGCTTCGTGGTCCATGCCATTGAGTGAGCGCTCTACGCAGAAGTTAACGATGCTTTCGCGTTCATCTTCGTGGATGCGGGTGGCCCAGTCTTCGACTGTTTTCCAGCTATCCTGCGACCAGCCGAGCAATTGCTCGATCTGCGGGCCTATGTAAGCAAACTGTTTGCTGGCCCAGTCAATCTTCCAGGGGATGGCTTTAGTGGATTCCAGCAGGGTTTTGTAAATGGTGCTGTCGTTATCGGGAATGGGTGTAGGCGTCGTCATTGCGAGAATCTTTATCACTGCATGTAATGAAGAGTACCTAACTGACCTGCACTTCGCAATAGCCCGGCAATGTCATTCCAGTTAGAAAGCGTTAACCTGGTTGCCAGTGCCGGCTGTCAAACTGGCATAGGGAAGAAGAATGATAGCGGTATGCACAGGGAATGGGTGGCTACCATCCTTTCTTCCGGCATTTTTGAGGATGGATTATGGTTGAATCTCGATCACATCACGATATACATGCCAGCTGGCATGGCCTGCTACCGGCATGGTCACGATCAGTCCAAGAAAGCTGGTGGCAAAACCTACGCCTATCAGTACTACAATGCACAGTGCCCAAAGAGACATCACCCCGGGGTTACGCAAGCAAACACGCAAACTGGCCCATGCGGCTGCCCCGGCACTGGTGTTGCTATCCAGCATCAATGGGATGGCAATCACGCTGATGGCAAACGTCAGCGCTGCAAAAACCCCGCCGACAGAAAAGTATACCAGCGTGAAAATCGGTTGTTTGAAGGACAGTACGTTAAATACAATATCGATAAACGTCGGCAACTGGTGGTTAAAGTAATAGGCAAAAATAATAAAAGACAATTGCGTCCAGGTGATCAGTGCCGCCAGGAGAATAACAGCGAACAAGGCAATGTTGACCAGGTTGGGACGCCAGGCGGTCAGGCTGGGCAAGAGGGAAGGGGGCTGGCCTAATGCGATGCGGCGGCTGATATCATAAAGTCCAGTCGCCAGAAACGGGCCAATCAGGAAAAATCCAGTGGTGAGGCCGGCTAACAGCCAGTAGTTTTCAGCAAAAAAAGCATGAATCAGTATGCCGGTAATGGTAAAGGCAAGACCATAAAACAGGCTTGCCCATCCTCCCTGGTGGGAATCTTCCACCCCCGCATGCAGCCAGTCGATCACCATGGCGGGATGTAGGTGCTTTTTAACTTTGACATGCACGCCCATATTGCCGGCTTCTATTACTCTGCTTCTGCTCATCACCTTGCCCCCACTTTACGTTCATGTTCCGCTCATGGCGCATTCTCGAACATCGTCCCAATGAGTCTGCGTCGCAGCGGGCGTTGCTAGTGCAATTGCTTACTTTAAATGTAACACATTTGTATCAGTGTGGTGCAAAGATGTGACACTGATTCATGGACTTGATGCGTGGTTTAGCGGAACAGTCAGGCGGGCGGTGGGATGCATGCGGCAGGTCTGCCTGCGGTGAGCACCTTAGCGGATATTTAAATAATACTGGATAACATATTTGGCGATAAAGCCTACCAGGCCGAGGGTGAGTGCCAGAAACAATGCAAAGGTGCCGGTTTTGCCTGCCTTGGATTTGCGGGCCAGGTTGCCTACAATCAGCAGCATCAGCAGCATGAGCCCGCCAATACCGTAGGTCATGCCCAGTTCTGTGATCTGGGCTTCATTCATGCCAAAAATGGTGGCTTCCATTGTGTTTCCTGCCTTAGATGACGCACAAGCGCGCCGGGTGATAAAAATACATGCTGCTTTTAAAGGGTTCAAGTGTGCTGGCGGAGCGTAACCATGGCCCTGGAAAAAGCCGATGGCTTGCCTATGCCGCCTTATATTGGAGCTTAGGTCCGGAAGCGCAAGAGCTTCATCCTGTCGTTGATAGTCATATGGGGCTAAACGCTTATTGTAAACTGCCGGTGATAAGCAACGCCAAATGCTGCTCAATCTGGTCGCTGGGCTTACGTTTAAAACCGCTCTTGGCAAAGCCGTGCCAGCGGCCAACCACAAAGCTGATCATGGTGTTCGCCGCGATACCGGCATTGGTGATCTTGTTGCCCTGCGCTTCGGCAATGCGTAACGATTGTTTGACGCTGGCTTCCAGGCGGTCTATCAGCTGGTTAATGCGCGCCTGTAATGCTTCGTCCTCATTGACCAGCGCATCGCCGATCAGCACACGAGACATGCCCGGGTTGCGTTCGGCAAATTTAAGCATGGTCGTGAGCATGAGTTGTACTTGCTTGAGGCCATCCGTTTCGTCGGTGGTGATCTTGTTGATGACACCAAATAGCGCACTTTCAATGAATTCGATCAGGCCTTCGAACATCTTGGCTTTGTTGGCAAAGTGGCGGTACAACGCTGCTTCAGACACTTCCAGCCTGCCCGCCAGGGCTGCGGTGGTGACTTTTTCGCCACGTGGCGTTTGCAGCATGCTCGCCAGGGTCTCCAGGATTTGTTGTTTACGGTTTGCTCTGAGTTCTTTGTTGGTGGTGGCCATGATGTGTACCGGATCCCGTCATGCTAGTGTTGTTGTTATCAGGCTATTTTAACCGGATTCGCCAAGGGCGGGAATGCATTAAGGCTGTTTTTTCAGTGCACTGTGAGTGAGTGCCAACACATGCGGCAATCTATATTGCACAAAGTTTGGTTTATGCAAACGGCGGCTGATCCACACAGTACGCATCCCCAGCCTTTTTGCCGTCATCAATGCCGGCAGGCTGTCTTCAAACAGCGTGCAGTCAGCGGCACAGCAACGCAGCTGGCGTAGCAGCATGCGGAAACCGCGCACCGACGGTTTGGCGTGGAAGCGTGAAGATTCCACACTGAAAATCAGCGTGAAACAGTCGCTGATGCCTAATACATCCAGCACCTTTACCGCATAGGCCCTAGGTGCATTGGTGAACACGCATTTACGTCCTGGTAACCGCTGCAACATCTGGCGCAACTGCCTGGTGGCCTGCACCATATCGTCGGTGAGGAAGGCATGCGTTTCCGCCAGGAAGTGGTGGGGATTGACGCCATGATGGCGCATCAGGCCTTTCAGGGTCGCACCATAAATGCGCCAGTAATGCTGACGCAGCAAATGGGCTGCCGGTTCTTCCAGGGCCAGTAACTTCATGATGTAGTGGGTCATGGATTGATTCATGACCGGGAAGATCTGTGCGGATGCGTTATGCAGGGTGTCATCCAGATCGAAAATCCATACCCTGGACACTTATTCAAGCTCCGGTCCGAAGTTAAGGCAAGGCGGCAGCGCGTGACTGCCGCAGACACTGCACATAGCACGGCAACGAGAAAGCGTAGCAGTCAACGCTGTATCAACAATGCAATGAATGGGTTATTTCGCTTTAATCAGCGTACCAACACCTTCATCCGTCAGCACTTCCAGCAACAAGGCATGCTCAACGCGGCCATCAATGATATGCACGGTTTTCACGCCGCTGCGCGCGGCATCCAGTGCGGAGCTGATCTTAGGCAGCATACCGCCGCTCAAGGTGCCATCGGCTACCAGGTCATCGATCTGTTTCGGCGTCAGCCCGGTCAGTAACTGGCCTTCTTTATCCAGTACGCCCGGGGTATTGGTCAGCAGGATCAGTTTTTCGGCATTGAGGATCTCTGCCAGTTTACCAGCCACCACATCGGCATTGATATTGTAGGTTTCACCTTCGCGGCCTACGCCGATTGGCGCCACCACCGGGATAAAATCACCAGTGTCCAAAAAGGTGATGATGCTCGGGTCTATGCCGGTAATTTCACCTACCTGGCCGACATCGATCTTTTTGTTCGGGTCTGTCAGGTCTTCCATCAGCAGTTTTTGCGCGTGGATGAAATTACCGTCCTGGCCGGTAAGTCCTACCGCTTTACCGCCGTGCCGGTTGATCAGGTTGACGATTTCCTTGTTCACCTGGCCGCCCAGTACCATTTCCACCACGTCCATGGTTTCTTCGTCGGTGACACGCATGCCCTGGATAAACTCGCCTTTTTTGCCCAGCTTGTCCAGCATCTCGTTGATTTGCGGCCCGCCGCCGTGCACCACCACCGGGTTCATGCCTACCAGTTTCAGCAACACCACATCTTGTGCGAAACATTCTTTCAGTCGGTCGTCTGTCATGGCGTTGCCGCCGTATTTGATCACTATCGTTTTGTCGAAGAAACGCTTGATATAAGGCAAGGCTTCGGACAGGGTCTGGGCTTTTTGAGCGGCTTTGGAGATATTCATCATAGGATTTTGCAGTTGATAATATGAGTATTTTATCTGCTGATGCTTAAAAACAGTGAATGATCAGGCGCATTTTTTAATCAGGGATATGCATAAGAAGTATATTTGCCGACTTTGTTCAGATTTTTGACGAATAAATGTGCCGGGAGATAGCCGGTTGAATGCGTGCAGGCAGGGGGTGAATCACAATGGCTGACACACTGGTCAGCCATTGTTGTGCCCCAGGTTTTTCCCGCCAGATGGCGAAATCACCAGGACTCAGATCAGTGCCTTAACGAACACCTTGGATTTGCGTTGCAGGTTATACAGCTGCTGTTTTGCCTGTGGTAGCTGATCCACACTTTGCTCGGTAAAGCCACGTTCCAGGAACCAGTGCTCGGTGCGGGTCGTCAGGCAGAACAGGGTGGTGTTGCCCATGGCTTTTGCCTGCTCCTGGCAGAAGTTGAATAGCTTGTCGCCACGGCCACCGCCGCGGTAGGCCGGGTCAATCGCCAGGCAGGCAAACTCCACCATTTTTTCTGCAGGGAACGGATACAACGCTGCACAGCCTATCACCCGGTTGTCATGTTCCATCACATAGAAATAGTTGATCTCCATTTCTATCCGTTCACGCCCGCGCCGTACCAGTATGCCTTCGTTTTCCAGCGGCTCGATCAGCATCAGTATGCCGCCCACATCATCAATATTCGCCTGGCGCATGGTCTCCAGCGGTAGTTCGGTGATCATGGTGCCTATACCCTGCCGGGTGAACAGTTCCTGGATAATGGCACCATCGATATGCCTGGAGATCAGGTGCGTCCTGGCAACGCCATGTTCACAGGCCCGCACTGCAGCCGGCAGGTAGTAATTCACGTCTTCCGAAAAGTTGATCGGTTCATCGCTTTCCTGCACATTGCGCAGCAGGTTTTTGGCTTTGGCAGAGGTCATCTCGCGCAGCAATTCTCCGCGCAGGTTGTGTATGCCTTCTGATCCCATCAGGAAAATCAGTTTTTCCGCATCCAGCGCGATGGCGGCACTTACTGCCACATCTTCCAGTGTCAGGTTGAATATCTCACCGGTCGGCGAATAGCCCATGGGCGAAAGCAGCACCAGTTCGCCATCGTCCAGCCGTTTCTGGATACCGATAGCATCGATCTTGCGTACTTCGCCGGTGTGTTGCAGGTCTACGCCATCCCGCACGCCCAGCGGTTTTGCCGTGACGAAATTGCCGCTGGCCACGCGGATATCGCTACCCGCCATCGGTGAGTTGGCAATCCCCATAGAAAGCAGCGATTCGATCTCAACCCTTACCGTGCCGTTGGCTTCTTTCACCGCTTCCATTGCCGTATCGTCGGTAATACGCAAGCCATTGTGCATTTTGGGGATCAGGTCGTCGCGTTTCAAGCGTTGCTCGATCTGCGGGCGGGCGCCATGCACCAGCACCAGCCGTACTTCCAGGCTGGCAAGCAGGTTCAAGTCATGTGAAAGGGCGACGAATTGCTGTTCGCTGACCACTTCACCGCCAAACGCAATGACAAAAGTACTGCCGCCAAACGCATGGATATATGGCGCTGCCGAACGGAACCAATGTACGAAGTCTTTGCTGTTGGCACTGGATAGGATGGCCGGTGGTGTATTGGTCAGGTTGCTGGGCGTCAAATCGGCGTCGTACAGGCGACCGGGAGTGGTGCTCAATGCCTGGGCGGCAGCACGTAACAGTGCTTCGGAAATGCCGATTTCCCCACGTTCTATGCGTGACAGATTACTGGTATCCGTACCCATGCGGGAGGCCAGTTGCTGCAAAGTTAGATTTTGCGATTTTCGCAAATTCCTGATGTTGGAGCCAATCATTTAGTGTCATTTCCAATTTAATTTGCAAAACAATAATTGAATATGGATTATTATGCAAATTAAACATAAAAAATGACGGCCTGAGCCGTCATATTAAATACTACAGAGAGAGACAACGTTTACATCAATGGCTGGCAGAAGGACGTATTGAGCGGTAAATGCGGTTGCTCTGCCGCTTACTCAGTACCAGTTGCCAAAGTTGGCCTTGCCGCGAGCGGAAATACCCGGCGCAGCACATCAGGTAGTATTTCCACATGCGGTAAAAACTTTCGTCATATTTGAATTGCAGCTCTGGCCAGGCACGGCTGAATTTATCCCACCATGCCATCAGGGTGCGGTCATAATCCGGTCCGAAATTGTGCCAGTCCTCGATCAGAAATTTTTCTTCAAGTGCAGTGGTGATTTCACTCGCAGAAGGTAATTTGCCATTGGGGAAAATGTAGCGGTCTATCCATGCATCGGTATACAAGGCTGTTTTGTAATTGCCTATGGTGTGCAGTAAAAACAGGCCATCGTCTTTGAGCAGGCGATGCGCCGTTTCAAAGTAGACCGGGTAATTTTTTGGCCCTACATGTTCAAACATGCCTACAGAGACGATCTTGTCAAATTGCCCTTGCAGTTCGCGGTAATCCATCAGCTGGATATCTACCGGTAATCCGGCGCAGCGTTCCTTTGCCAGCGCCTGCTGTTCGACAGACACGGTAATTCCCACCACTTCTACGCCGTAATGTTGTGCCATGTGCCTGGCCAGGCCGCCCCAGCCACAACCGATTTCCAGCACGCGTTCGCCAGGCTGCAGATCCAGTTTCCGGCATATCATATCCAGCTTGTGGGCTTGCGCTTCTTCCAGCGTCTGCGCATGCTCCCAGTAGGCACAGGAATAGCTCATGCTGGAATCCAGCATCGCTTCAAATACGTCATTACCGATATCGTAATGGAGCTGGGCTACCTGATAAGCCCGGTGCGGCGTCTGCAGGTTGAATAAGGCATGCCGCAGGATGTCGCCTAATAGCTGAAGTTTGCCCCAGCCGCCCATTTCCTCATCGATATTGGCGCGCATCACACGGGTAAAGAATTCATCCAGCCGCGCACAATCCCAGCGGCCTTCGATATAAGCCTGCCCGAAGCCCAGCGTGCCGCGGGTCAGCACATCCCGGTAAACGGTTTCATCGTGAACCTGTACATCCCACGGCGCATGGCCATTGATTGTGATACCTGTTTTCTCCAGCAGCCTGACTAGGGTTTCCGGGGGTGCCGGAGGTCCTGGTGGTGCAGGCTGATGTTCCACATAATGATCGACACTAGATTTTGGCATCGCGGTAAAACTCCTCCAAAACGCATACAAATCAAATGAAGCAGGCTCTTTTAAGCAATATCTTAAATAGAGGGCCGGTAACTGAATACTCGTTATATAACGTATAAGGTTGACCAGCCTTTTTAAAATTTGTTCTATCGTCAAAAAATTGTATGAACAGGGCGCACAAGCCTGGGGAAAGTTGCGCAAACAGAGGCGGGAAAGTCTGGAAAAAGTTGGAAGAAGCTAGTGCGAAAGAAACTGGAACCAGGCGGGCAGGGTGAGGATACTGAGCAGGGTGGTCGAGAAAACAGCAGCGGCATACAAAGCGCCGTCCAGGTGGTAACGTTCACAGATAATGACACCAAATACCATGGTGGGCATCGCACTCAACAATGTCACGGCTGTCAGCGTATGACCACCCAGGCCCAGATATTGCGCGACCGTCATCGCTGTCAGCGGCGCGACCAGCAGGCCGATCAGGCATACCGGCAGCAGTTTCGGCAGCAAAGCGATTTTAAAGGTATTCCAGCGTATGCTCATGCCCAGCGCGATCAGCATCAACGGCACCACGCCACCAGCCAGCGTATGCAACGCATGGCCCAGCATTTCAGGTTGCGGTGTTTTCGTCAGGTTAAGTACACAGGCAACCACCAGTGCCCATAATGGCGGCACGCGCAACAGCTCGCGCAGTGGATGGGGACGCATTTCATTGTCACCTCGCATACCATAAGCCTGCCCCATCATGATGCCCAGCGAAAGCAGGATAGGGGTGCAGGCAAACAGATCGAATTTCAGCACCATTTCCTGTGCCCAGTCTCCCAGCACTTCGCTGGTGACCGGCAAGCCCATATAAGTGGCATTGGGGAAGGTGGCCGCCAGCATCAGCGCCCCCTGTTGTGCGCCTGAAATGGGGCGCACACGGTTGAATACCTGCAAAACCAGCCACATCAGCAAAGCGGCTGACACCAGCCGCGAGACTGCCGTCAGCTGTATGCTGAATGTATCCGCATCCAGCGGTGCCTGCCACAACACATCAACCACCAGTGCCGGCAGCAAAATGTAAAACACCACGTCTGTCAGGGCGCGCCGGTGCGAGGTCGCAGAGATATGGTCAGGGGCAAACCGCTGCCAGACGATGCCAGTGGCGATCAGCAGGGCCATTTGCAGCATGACATTAAACATAGGTAACAGCTTCCGTGTGCATCAGCTGAAATCGCCCCATAGCGTTTGCATGCTGGCAATCGCCGTCAGGGCCGCCGTTTCGGTACGCAATATCCTTGGTCCCAGTACAATCGATTGAAAGTGGTGCTTGCCGGCCAGGGTGATCTCTGCCGGGCTCAGGCCACCTTCCGGGCCGATCAGAATATGGATGTGACTTTCGGGCTTTTTAAGTTGAGCCAGTGTTTTTGCACCAACTGGGTTCAGCAGCACATTCAGGCTTGGTAGCGTGTCGTGCTGGCCCAGCCATTGGGCGAGGGTGAGTGGAAAATGTACTTTAGGCAATATGGCACGCCCGCTTTGCTCACAGGCGGCAATCGCCACCCCTTGCCAGTGTTCCACGCGCTTCTCGGTGCGGTCACCACTGAGCTTCGTCACACTGCGTTCCGTGCTCAACGGGAAAATCTCGGTCACGCCCAGTTCTACCGCTTTCTGTATCGTGTAGTCCATGCGATCGCCACTGGAAACCCCTTGCAACAAGCGGATATTCAGCGGCGATTCATTAGTGATCTCCGCCTGGCTGACTACTTCCACGCTTGCGGTTTTTTTCTCTACACTGACCAGTGCACACTGGTAGTCCATGCCATCGCCACAAAACAATGTGAGTGTGTCTCCCACCTTCAGCCGCATGACACGGATTGCATGTGCCGCCGCGTTTTCACTCAATGCTGCCGTTTGGCCTATGGCTAGCGGCGTCGGGCTATAGAATCGTAAATTGCTCATGAGGTACATTGTAACCAAAATGGCGGGCGCTGACTTCAGTGACCACCATTCACGGATAATGCTTAATCACGTACCATAAGGGTTTGATCGTGATGAATGCTGGAGAATCAAGATGGCGAGTATTAGCCCACCCGTATGTGATTTTGGCTCCGGCCGCTTCGCTTAACATCGGTTTCACCGAGTTAGCCTTCGCCTAAATTGCACAAAGTTATATAGTGAAGGTCTAGAAAGTTTTTGAAAGGAATCACATGGCTAGTATCAATCCCCCAGCATGCAATTTTGGCTGGAAAGCCCCCGAATTTAAGCTGCCGGATATCAATGGCAAGCTGGTAAGCCTGCAGCAAAGCATGGGCCCAAAAGGCCTGCTGGTGATGTTTATCTGCAATCACTGCCCGTACGTGAAAGCGATTCTGCCACGACTGATTGCCGATATTACTGAACTGAAAACCCTGGGTATTAATACGGTCGCCATTATGTCGAACGACCCTGCGGATTACCCGGAAGACAGCCCTGAGAACATGAAGAAAATCGCAGAGGAAATGGCATTTCCGTTTCCCTATCTTTTGGATGAAACACAGCAGGTCGCCAAAGCTTATGATGCCGTGTGCACGCCGGATTTCTTTGGGTTTAATAAAAACTTTGAGCTGCAATACCGTGGTCGCTTTGATGAAAGCCGCAAGGAAACGGCACCGGAAAGTACGCGTGACTTATTCAAAGCCATGAAGCAGGTATCGCAAACCGGTCATGGGCCAAAGCAGCAGGTGCAGAGCATTGGTTGCTCGATCAAGTGGAAAGCGTAATCAACATTCCCATGATATTGAGCGGCGCTTAAAGTCTGATTTAGCCTGGCATTCCATCAATACGTGGTTTGCCTAGCATCGGCCAATACACGATAAAAAACCAGGTAAATGCGGCTATCCAGCAACCCGCTGCCAGCATGACAGATATGCTGTAAGCTTCAGGCAGCACTAAAGGCATCATTACCCTGAATAAGGTAGCGGCAATACACAGGCCGAATATCCAGAAAACGCTGCCTGGCGGCTGATGGATATTGCGGCCGGTATGTCCCAGCGAAACACGCGCCATCATCGCCAGTGTGATCACACCGATACCGCCAATCGCCCAGCAATGAATCGCCAGGATCAATGACACGCTGCTAGTGATAAAGCTTGCGGCATACAGGAAAAAGCCGGCATTGATCAGCCATAACCCGCAATAAAAACTCCACAGCAAAGGCACGCGCCAGATGCCGGGCGTATGCCAGCACAATAACCGCATGCTGCTGATAAAGCCGATAGTGAGCCCTAACACCAGGTTGGCGATTGCGGCATCTATGGTCAGGATATTCAAGAGCAATGCCACCAGTGCCAGCATGATGATGCGGTCACGCCAGAGGGAGTTTTTCAGGAACACTTTTTCCTGTACGCCGCGTTCAATAAACCCTGGCAAGATGCGGCGGCTGATCACCAGGATCAGGCTGATATTCAGCAAAAGACCTATCCACAATGCAGCGTGGGCGCCGCTCATGGACCAGCCCAATGCTTGCGCATAAAAAGCGATATTGCCCATGGTCAGCAGGGTCAGTTTGGTTAACACGCCCAATTGCCGCCATTGCTTTACCGAGATGATAGGGTGTGCCACGGCAGCGATCAGCCACAGGTTAAAAATCACATCCAGTATCGCGGCAACGACGATACAGTCCGGTGCAAGCAGCATCACTGCGCGTGCGCCTGCCCAACAGGCCACCAATCCTGACAATGAGCAGCCATGCAAGGTCTGTATCCCGGTCCAGTTCTTCACCGCAGTCAGCATAAAGCCCGCGATCACGGCAAATGCAAATCCGTACAGCATTTCGTGCGCATGCCATTGTGAGGATGAAACGTAGAATAAAGGCGGCAAGCTGAATTGCAGGTATGACCACATCCAGGCGGCGATAGAGATCGCAGCAAAGCCAGCTGCCAGCAGGAAAAATGGCCGGAAACCAAGATTAAATAAGGCGAATCTTGAGGAGGGTATTTTTTTGCCTGGGGACGATATTTGAATAAGCTGCTGCATATAAAGCCTTTCTGACTGCTGATGCAGGTGTCTGAATATAGCTTCGATTTTCCTCTGTTGTATTGAGCTAGCGCAAACCGGTGCCATCCCGGTGTCAATAGGGAAGTGTGATCCAGCTCACATAAGCAGCATTTTGGATATCGACAGCTATGTTTGACGGGGAATAAAGATGCGAGGTGGATGAAAAAATGAAGCAAGCGTTAGCCACACTGTGCGTGCGCGCCTGACGCTTGCTAAAGGAGGTTGCGGTTAACGTTATTATTATAAATGTCTATTTTCACGCCAGCTTTTTGATACGGCCTATAAGCACCAGACCAAACAGCAGCAAGCTATATATAGCTGGTTCAGGCACAGGCGTGACTCGCCAGGTTGCCACCACCAGGAGCTGGTTGCTGTATAAATTGTTTAATTGCAGCCTGGTGGCAGCCTGGTTACCGCTTAGCATGAACAGGCCATCATGGAAAATGTCACTTTCTCCGACAACTGTCGTTTCTTCTCCCAGGCCAATCTGGGTGCCATCATAGTTACCGCCGATCACGGCCAAGCCTTTGGCTGCGCCATCAATAAACGCCAGCCTGTCGAATGTATAAGCCGTGCGCCAGAATGCATAGCGGTCTGCTGCAGCAAGATCTACTTCCACCCGCCCACTGCTGTCGCCTACATAAAATACCGACATCGTCGCGCCATCCAAACCCAGCAAAGCGCCATCAAAAGATAATACCGGCGCGGAGCCGGTCGTTAAGCCGCTGTTCAACAAACCCTCAACGCCAGCGGTAAAGCTTGCATCATCGCTACCATTCAATAGGGTACGCAGCACCGCTACTTCGGTCGCCAGGTCCTGGGTGGAAAAGGCTTCGCTGGTGCTACCCGCCAGGTTGCGTCCCAGGGAAGGCTCCGCCGTGGCGGCAAGGTTCCATAAGTGTTGTGTCAGCTTAAATGAAGTGTTGAAGCTGGCAGGTGGTGTATTGCCGGAGCTCAGTATGGTTGCACTGTCGCGGGCAATGGAGAGCAAGCGGTGTGCGGCTTCAAGTTCAGGTGTGTGGCCGGCTTGGAGGTCCTTGCCGACCGCCACATCTGTCCAGCTACCATTACGCAAAGCATGAATATCACTCGCGGCAGCACCCCAACGTGCATTGCCTGTGCTGCCAGAGGTGGCAGCCAAAGCATCGGCTACATACTGTGTAGCTGTTTTAGCTGTATAAATTGCATTCACCTGCAATGAGCCATCGGCATGCAGTTTGATGAAGTTGAGTGTGTAGAGCTGAGCCAGCGGAGTCACGGTGATGCCGGATTGCACATGGATAGGCGTTAACAATGAGGCTTTGTCAGCAGGAAGATTGAAGGTTTGAGTACTGCTTTTGCCGACTCCGAACACTTCATTATCGTTACATTTCAATACAGTGTTAGCGCAGTGCCATATGGTCCCCATGTTCAGGGAAACCGGTTCTGGGAGTAATGTGCTGCTTGCGGTTGCATTGCCGGAGACGCGGAAAAAGTCCCTGCGCTCGTCTGGAAGGGCAGGCACGCCCGGGTCATTAATCGAAACACTGTGGTTTGCATTCATTGTGAACACGACATTGCCACCGCTGAGTGTCCCCAGTCGGGTGTTCAGCACGCGTGCATCTAATTTCGTCGCATCGAGGGTAATGAGTTTGTCTATGCCAAGGCTTAAATCGGCAGTTTCATTGAATGAAAGAAGAGTATTGGTGGCGATTTCGCTGGCATTGGAAAAGGCAGGTGCCAGCAGGCTTAATCCGAAGCCGAGGCTAAATAAGCCCTGACTGAAGAATGGTATGAACTGCCTGATGGTGGCAGGATTCTTTGTTTTTAGGTGCATTCGCCTTCTCCCTTGCAAATGTAGCGGCTTACATTATCAAATTTATTTGCAAGGTTAGAGGATTCAAAGGCAATCGTGCACCCCCTGAACTGGGGGTGTTGCCTGACGCTTTTGCTGCCGGGTTAGGTTAAAAAGAGTCGGCCTTTTTATGAGTGATCATTCGCCGGGGGATGCGCACATCAAGTGTTAATCCACCAGAATGACGCGGTGAAAAATGGACTTCGCCGCCAAGGAGGGTGGCGCGTTTTTTTATATTACTCAATCCCCTACCAACGGATTTACCATTTTCCTGCAAGCCATTGCCATCATCCTCAATGGTCAATAACAAATGGCTGTTATTCAGCTGGAATGTCACCATGACTTGCGTTGCATGCGCGTGCCGGATCACGTTGGAAATAGCTTCGCGGATGATCCTGCCAAGATTCAATGCTTGCGGCTGGGTAAGCAGCCAGGTATCGTCGTCGATCCGATTATCCCAGACTAGCTGTATCTGCACATCACCCAGGCGTTTTTCGCATTCGATCCGGTAATCGGCCATGATGTCACTGAGGGCACTGCTTTCATCACCGGCGCGGGAAACCACATCGCGCAAATCCTGAAGCGCTGACCGTGCCAGTTCGGCATTATTGGCGTTTTGCGCGCGGTAGACCAGGGTCAGCAATTTCGCGCCCAGGTCATCATGCAGGTCCTGGTAAATGCGTTCCCTCTCTTCCAGCGTGGCCTGTTCTTTCAGGCTGGTTTGCAATTGCTGGAAGTTATCGTTCAGTTCCTGGTGTTTTGACACCACGCGCTGTTCCAGTTGCTGGTTAAGCTGCTCATAGTTGTTGAGTGCGCCTACATAACGTGAGGTCATCATCAGCCCGACGATCAGGAACAATACCGGTGCGGAGAACTGCATCAGGTATTCCTCTTCCGTGATAAGCCAGGCATTGATGCCTGGCACGTTGGTATGGATCAGCCAGTCATGAAACGCGAACAGCAGGATGATGCTCAGTGTCATCAGTAATAGTCTGGCGTCTTTGTTGCGGTCGACAAAGCCGGTTTTTGCCAGCAAGGCCAGGCCGAAGATCACCACTGCCATGGTCAGCAAATGCCAGAAATCAGTGGCATAACTGAAGTAAGCGGATGGCGTCAGCAGCAATGTCACTGGCGCCAGGATCATGATTGCCCACAGTAATTGATTAAAACGCTTTAAACGGATGCCGACAAAATCGAGCAGGGAGATCAGCCACAAGGTAGCGATGGCCTGAAAACTGACATTGACCAGCATCTCCCATACCGCAGTGGGCAAGGGGGCAGTGATAATGTAGAAATTGAGGGATTGCAGCGCCCAGACGAACGCCGCCAGCCCGAACAGGCCATAAGCCGTATCCTGTTTCCTGCGCCACCACAGGCTGAGCATCAGCAGGCCGATACCGACGATCAGCAGACTGGAGGTCTGGTTGAGGGTGATGCGGATGAACCTGGCTTTTTCGTATTCGGGTTGCAAAGTATGCAACAGGTTGATTTCAGGCGGGTAGAGCATGCCTTGCGAATACTGCGGGGCGATCACCCGGATATACAGTGTGTTACCCGTGGCTTTCAGTGTGTCAGGCGGAATGGTGAATAACAGCGGACGGTTCCAGTTTCGCGATACCGGTTCGGTGAGTGCACCGCCGGAACCGATCTTCTTGCCATTCAGGTAGGCTTCGGCATTCAGGCTCAGCCGGGAAAGATATAAGGCATAGATTTCATGCGTATCCAGGTCTGGATAGTCAAACTGAAAGCGGTACCAGCCACTCCCGAACGCATCCGGATGGTTGAGTTTCCACAGGTCAGGCAAGCTGGCTGATGACCAGGCCGCCTGTGCGTTGGGAGGCGTATCACTGTCGCTAAGGACAAACGCTCCCTGGCTTATTTTCACCCCGTTTGCCGCAGGCGTGGTGGCAGTGCCTTCAGCTAGTGCAGGATGTACGCAAAGCAACAATCCCAGCACCCAGCCAAATGTGCATGTCAGAGAAAGGGATAGGGTGTGCTTTTTCATTTGAACAGAGTGATCACTTGCAGGTAAATATCCTGCACATCGACAAAGTTACGGCCGGCATAGGTATCCTGGAATTCCAGTTTTACGATGACCGGTAAAGGTAGTTTTCCCTGCTGCCATGCCTGTACCCCGCTCCAGGTGGCGCTGACACGGTACTGGTCTGCGCGCCTGTCAGTGTAAGCCTCCAACGAAGAGGTATCCGTGCCCAGGCTGGAACGGTAGTCATCGGATTTTTTGTCGAAGCGGTGCCAGGTCGTTGCGAACCGCCAGTTCGACCAGCGATAGCCTAATTCGATATCTGCTTCGTAATAATCCCCCAGGTCACGATCCAGTGTCTGTTTCGAGCTTGCCAGCGCCAGCCCCTGGCTGGATGCGGGGATCCGCATGCGGGCAGTATCTGAAAATTGCCAGTTGTAGTCAGCGAGTAAGCGCAAGTCGAAATTGGCGCCCAGGTCATAAAAATATTCCGCCCGGGTACGAATGTCGGTGCTGCCATCCCCTAGCGGCGTATCCACCAGATTGTCCGGGTCATCTTTTTTAGCCAGTCCCAGTCGCAATCCCAGGCCGAGGATCAGGCTTTGGCCCGGTGATTTCATGGCGCGCCATAATGCTCCCAGTGTAGGGTCACTAAACCCTTCGCTGCGGCTGTCTTTTAATGCTTTGTACTGGTAGCCAAAAGCCGGGTTACTCAATATGTTCTGCACTCCCGCAGTCCCCATCGGTGCAATGCCGCCACCAGCCGGCGCAAATGGAAAGTTGCCCGGTCCTATCGGCTGGCTGGCGTTGAAAGCCGGGTTAAAACCCACATTGCCGCCATCCACATTAAAATTCACGCGTGATTGAGAAACCCCATAAGGGATAATCGCGCCTACGGTCAGGTTGGGTGTCAGGCCATAGCCTATCGTCAGGATACTGACCTCGGTATCGGTTTTATGAGCAAAGCGTGTGGTGCCCAACGAGGCACCAAGCCCAAGCGCCGCCAGTGCTGGAAACGTACTCGCATTCAGGTTCAGGCGATCAAAGTCACTGCCCAGCGGCGATAAATGCCCGCGGTCATCGTAACGTGCATCGAAACGATTGTGACGTTGTTCAAAGCGGATGGCCCAGCTGCTTTCGGGTGCCATGGTATCCAGTGCAAAATAGGAAGCCGTGGGAATATTCTCGCTGGCAAAGGCATGCGTTGCAACGATGGAAGAGGCGCATAACATCAGCCACGCGGGCGGATGATTTTTCAATGCGTGTGGCAATAGGTAAGTCATGGTGCAGGTTATTTTTGTTGTTAGTATCTGAACCCCCACGTTTGCGGGAGTGTATTCGTTTTAAATTCGTATATAGTCACTCTAATTTCTTTGAGCGCATGCGCACAAACTACCCAATGAAAACCGCTTTCATACTTGAAGATACACCGGAGTCTCAGCTGTGGTTATCAGAAGTATTACACAATAGCTTTCCCGAAATCGTGATCGGCTCGGCGAATAATATTGCACAAGCGATCGCCGTCATTTCTACCAGTCCGCCTGTGGACATTGCCTTGATAGATTTAAGTCTACCAGATGGTAGCGGTATTACGGTGATTGAATGGTTTAACCGGCATAGTCCGCATACTATTTGTGTAGTTGCCAGCATTTTTGATGACGATAGGCATATTTTCCCAGCATTACGTGCCGGTGCGCATGGCTATTTGCTGAAAGACCAGCCGCAGGATGCGCTGGTGCAGGCATTGAATGGCATTGTGACCGGGCAGCCGCCGTTGTCGCCCGCGATTGCCAGAAAGTTGCTGCGGCACTTCCATGAGCCTTACAGCACACAGCCGCAAGAGTTGCTGACCGAGCGTGAGAAAGAGGTGCTGTCGATCATTGCCAAAGGCATGACCATGGCTGAGACTGCCAATATGCTAGGACTCAAGCGCAATACCATTGCCGGCTATGTTAAAGAGATCTACCGCAAGCTGAATGTATCCTCACGTGCTGAAGCGGCCATCACCGCGCAGAAAATGGGCCTGATATAACTTTCTTTGGGCACTAACGTTCACCCGCTTTTGTCTTTCCTTGAGTATGCCGAAATACCCAGGCATTTTTTGCGGGGTATAATCGGCCAGGATTCAGAACAAGAGGAAGATACCCATGACTACAAAACTCAACTGGGGCATTATAGGTGGCGCCCGCGTCAATGAGCGCTTGCTGCCGGCCATCGTGGAGGCCAGAAATGCGCAACTGGTAGCGATAGGCAGCCGGCGTGCTGGCGCCGCCAAAGCCACCCTTGATAAACACGCGCCGGGCATTAGTGGCGTCACCTGTTATGACGATATGGATAGCCTGATCCATGACAGTAATGTGCAGGCCATCTATTGCCCGATGGCGAATGAAGAGCATGCCGAGTGGGCGCTGAAGGCGATTGAAGCGGGCAAGCATATCCTGATCGAAAAACCGATGGCGACCAGCCTGGCGGATATCAGCAGGATAGAAGCGGCGGCCAAAGCCAAAGGCGTGACGGTGATGGAAGGCTTTATGTACCGCTTTCACCCGCAGCAAGCCAAGGTGCGCGAGCTGGTTGAGAGTGGCTTGATCGGTGATGTCTTATCCTGCCGCGCCAGTTTCTCTTTCCTGATGGCGCCTGCACGCATGTACCGCATCAGTCGCGATATGGCGCATGGCGGTGGTGCGATGTGGGATATCGGCCCTTATGCCATTCATGCCCTGCGCTGGTGTTTTGAGCGCAACGGCGAGCCGGCCGAGCCTATCAATGTCGTCGCCTATGGCAAGCTGAATGAACATGGCGCCGATGTCGTCGCCAGCGGCATTCTCGATTTCGGGCCGGATGCACAAGGCCGTGCGAAATATGGCCATTTTGACGTGAGTTTTGAACGTGGCCGCAAGGCCGAATATGAGCTGATTGGCGATAAAGGATTTATCCGCTGCCATAACATGTGGAGCTATCCTACCGATGATCCGGTGATCACCTGGGAGGCTGGCGGCAAGTCAGAAACAATCGTATTACCCAAGGCTAATCACTTTAATCTCGAAATCGAGCATTTCAGTGACTGTGTGCTGAATGGCAAATCGCCGTTGCTGACGTTCGCCGATGCCAAAGGCAATTGCCGGGCGATCGAGATGGTGATTTCTGCGTTAACGAAATAACAGAAGCGACACACAAAAAAGGATGCCACGGCATCCTTTTTGTTTATGCGTAAATGGCTAGATTAAATCTTATTGTCCAGACCCATCTGGTAATACTTGTGCACGATCTTCTCCTGATTTTCCAGCAGCCAGTCTATGCTGGGTTCATGGCGCAGCGCTTTCTGGATCGCCTTGAACGTCGCTTCGCGGTGAATATCAAACAGCGCCTTATGGTCTATCTTCTCCTGTTCCAGGATCGCCGGGCTTAACCATACGGAAACGATGATGCCGAGGTCATTGGCTTTTTCCCTGGGGATATCGCCGCTACGCACCGCATCCAGCACGCCATTGGCGATTGCGCCCTGTACGGTCCCCATCAATATGTTGGTGTAGCGCGGGTCCTTCACCGTCACCTTGCTCACCATCAGCGTCGCCGGGCGCACCATGATGTCGGTGTTCATGATCGCCAGCACGCGGGTGTGACCCTTCACCTGGTCGCCCAGCAGGTTGGCAAAGGCAGTGCCCATAGGGCCGTTCATTTCACCAATCGCCACTTCTGGTTCGGCGGCGGTTCCCGGTGGGCCACCGGCAACCAGGGCTTCACCAACACGCATAATGATTCTATCGTCTGACATTTAAAAACTCCTTTGTGATCAATGCTTTTTTACATGGTAGGGGAAAACGTAAGGCATGGCTATCGCTGAGACCGGTTTATCAGCTTTTAGATTTCACTGCTACCGTTGCCCGCGAGAATTAAATGGCTTTAACCCTTGATGAAAAACGGGTTCTAAGGAATAATCTACCCTTTCCGTAAAAGGGCCGGTTTCGCGCCCTTTTTAAAGAATTCAATCAAGGTTTTGCAGCTTTTCGTGTAAGACCGCTCTTATTTTCATTTGGGAGAAAACAATGGCAACTCGTGTCGACTTGTGCAATGCGATCCGTGCTCTGAGCATGGACGCTGTACAAAAAGCAAACTCCGGTCACCCAGGCGCACCTATGGGTATGGCGGAAATTGCTGAAGTATTGTGGAACCATAACCTGAGCCACAATCCAACCAACCCACAATGGGCTAACCGTGACCGCTTCGTGTTGTCAAACGGTCATGGCTCCATGCTGATTTACTCCTTGCTGCACCTGACAGGTTACGATGTAACGATTGACGACATCAAAACTTTCCGTCAATTGCATTCACGCTGTGCAGGCCACCCTGAGTTCGGTTACGCACCAGGCGTTGAAACCACTACCGGTCCATTGGGCCAGGGTATCGCTAACGGCGTTGGTTTCGCAATGGCAGAAAAACTGCTGGCTAACCAGTTCAACAAGCCAGGCCACGACATCGTTGACCACTACACATACGTGTTCCTGGGCGACGGTTGTATGATGGAAGGCGTTTCTCACGAAGCATGTGCACTGGCTGGTACTTGGGGCCTGGGCAAACTGGTTGCTTTCTGGGATGACAACGGTATTTCTATCGACGGCCACATCGAAGGCTGGTACACAGACGACACAGCAGGCCGCTTCAAAGCATACGGCTGGCACGTTGTTTCTGTTGACGGTCACGACCAGGACGCTATTCAAAAAGCAATCGACGAAGCTAAAAAAGTTACTGACCAGCCTTCATTGATCTGCTGTAAAACCATCATCGGTAAAGGTTCACCGAACAAGTGCGGTTCACACGACTGCCACGGTTCTGCATTAGGCGACGCTGAAGTTGCTGCAACCCGTGAAGCTATCGGCTGGCCACACGAGCCATTCGTGATTCCTGCTGACGTATACGATGGCTGGAACCAAAAAGTGAAGGGTGCTAAACGCGAAGCTGACTGGAACGAAAAATTCGCAGCTTACGAAAAAGCATTCCCAACAGAAGCTGCAGAGTTCAAGCGCCGCATGAAAAACGAACTGCCAGCTAACTGGAAAGCAGAAACAGACAAGATCATCGCTGCAATCAACGAAAAAGCAGAAGGTGTTGCTTCACGTAAAGCCTCACAAAACGCTATCGGTGCTCTGGCTCCATTGTTGCCAGAATTCCTGGGCGGTTCAGCTGACCTGACTGGTTCTAACCTGACTTCAACTGGCAGCTTCGTACACGTAGATGCGAAAAAACCAGGTAACTACATCTCTTACGGTGTACGTGAATTCGGTATGGCAGCGATCATGAACGGTGTTGCACTGCACGGTGGCCTGTTGCCATTCGGCGGTACATTCCACATGTTCTCTGACTACATGAAGAACGGCATGCGTATGTCTGCGTTGATGCATCAACGTGTGATCTACGTGCTGACCCATGACTCTATCGGTCAAGGCGAAGACGGCCCGACTCATCAACCAGTTGAAAACACCTCTGGCCTGCGTTACATCCCACGTATGGATGTATGGCGTCCAGCTGATGCAACTGAAACTACAGTAGCCTGGGTTGCTGCAGTTGAGCGTTCAGAAGGTCCAACCAGCCTGGTACTGTCACGTCAAAACCTGCCAGGCATCAAACACGATGCTAAAGACTTTGACCTGATCCGCAAGGGTGGTTATGTATTCTCTGACGTCGCTGGTGCACAAGTGATCATCATCGCTAACGGTTCCGAGCTGGATCTGGCTGTTAAAGCTGCTGCTGAGTTGAACGCTGCCGGTACTAAAGTGCGTGTGGTTTCCATGCCATCCACTAACGTATTTGACCGCCAAGACCAGGCTTACAAAGACAGCGTTCTGACTCCAGGCGTTGTTCGCGTAGCGGTTGAAGCTGCTCATCCAGACTTCTGGCGTAAGTATGTAGGTCTGGAAGGTGCAGTTGTAGGTATCGATACCTTCGGCGAATCCGCACCAGGCGGCGCACTGTTCAAACACTTTGGTTTCACAGTAGAGAACGTAGTGAACACAGTGAAATCTGTTCTGTAATCTAGAACAGTAGCTGTATAAAAAACCGCTTCCTTGTGAAGCGGTTTTTTTTACGTCCGCAGATTTTGAGCAAGATTGATGAATCACAAAGTCATTCCATAATAACCCTGTAAAATATGCGGCTTTATTGTTTGCCTCACGAAAGCCACTATGTCATACCCAGCCTGTCCGAAATGCCAATCCGAATATACCTATGAAGATGGGGACAATTACGTTTGCCCGGAGTGCGCTAATGAGTGGAGCAAGACTGCGGCGGCAGATTCGGAAGAAGTGAAAGTGGTACGCGATGCCAACGGCAATGTACTGCAAGATGGGGATACGATTACCGTGATCAAAGACCTTAAAGTTAAAGGCTCTTCATCAGTGGTGAAAGTCGGTACTAAAGTAAAAAATATCCGCCTGGTCGATGGCGATCATGATATCGACTGCAAGATCGATGGTTTTGGCGCGATGAAGTTGAAGTCGGAGTTCGTGAAGAAGGTTTAATAAAGTCCTCCCAAGGAGTGTTGTGGCGGTTTATGCAACTATGGGGAGTTAAGTAAGGCTGAGTATAATAAGCTCAACCGAGGAGATAGCATGAAATTAAATAGCCTGAGCGATATATTTGAGCGTCGCCTATTGCGTATTCCTGATTATCAGCGGGGTTATGCCTGGAAGGAGCATCAAGTTGAGGACTTTTGGGAAGATATTCTTCAACTTGAAAGTGATCGCATTCATTACACTGGAGTGATTACACTTGAACCTGTGAAATCCACTTTTTATCGGAAGTGGGAAAAAGACCTGTGGCTAATCGAAGGCGTAGGTTTTAGGCCATTTTATGTTGTCGATGGACAACAGAGGCTTACTACATCAATGATCCTGCTTCAGGCCATATTGGAGTCTGTACCAAAAGATGAAGAGCTTAATTATCAATCAATTGTCTCAATTCGTAAGCAGTTCATATTTTTTGAAGCGGACAATAAGCTGCAACAAAGCTTCATCTTCGGTTACGAAAAAGATAATCCTAGTGACGAATATATGAAAACCAAAATATTCGGTGAGTATTCTGGTTCTAATCAATTCGTGGAAACACTTTACACTCGTAATCTTAGCTTTGCTAAACAATACTTCAAAGACCGTTTGAAAAAGCTCTCTCTGGATGAAGTTGCTTTAATATATAAAAAGTTAACTCAGAAACTGAAGTTCAATTTGTATGAAATCGATGAAGAAATTGATGTTTTTGTTACATTTGAAACAATGAATAACCGAGGGAAGCCATTAACTAGTTTAGAGCTTCTAAAAAACAGACTTATTTATCTATCAACTTTGTTCAAAGATAACGATGGGCGAGAGCAGCTTAGGATAAATATTAATGATGCATGGAAAACCATGTATGAATATTTAGGTAAAAATCCAGACACTCCATTGAGCGATGATCTTTTCCTTCGCAATCATTGGACAATGTATTTTAAATACACTCGTGAAAAAGGTGATGATTACATTAATTTTTTGCTTGATGAGAAGTTCAATGCAAGAAATGTAACACATCCAAAATTGCTAAGTGATGAGCTAAAAATTGAAGAAATATCAGATTATGTAAGAAGCTTGCAAAAATCAATTATTTACTGGTTTTACATTCATAATCCCTACTACACACAGTCTAATGAGTTGACGGATTCTCAGCGAGTTTGGCTTGATAGGCTGGATCGCCTGAGCTTTAGGTCATTTAAACCATTAATTCTCTCAGCTTTTGTTTCAGCACAAGATCCAAATCAGATTGCAGCGTTATTAAAAGCTGCTGAAAGATATAACTTTACTTTATTTAATCTAAGTCAGAGAAGGGCCAATACTGGTGATACCGAGTTTTTCAGTATGTCACGGGACTTATTAACAGGTGATAAAAGTATTTTAGAGGTTCTGGACTCTATTAATCGCTGGATTGAAAAATATTACGATCCTAAAAATTTCTCGGCCCATATTAAAGAAAAGTACGATCTTGATAGATATGGTTTCTATCATTGGGATGGGATTAGATACTTTTTATTTGAGCATGAACAATGGCTTAGAGAGAAAGGTAGGCACTCTACAGGCAAGCTCTTATGGGAGGTTTTGAAATCCAATAAAAAGGATCATGTGACACTCGAACACATATTTCCACAGACGCCCGATAACGACTATTGGAGGACGCATTTTGATCATTTGAATGAGATGGAAAAGCGCTATTTAACGCACTCTTTGGGCAATCTGCTTCCTCTTTCGCGTTCAAAGAACTCTGTATTACAAAATGACGGTTTCCCCCAAAAGGTTAATAACGGTGATGGCGTTGGTTATTACAATGGTTCAGTATCAGAAAACGAGGTGGCTCAGTGCCCACACTGGGCGCCAACTCAAATTCTTAAACGGGGGCTGGAATTGCTTAGCTTTATGGAGCAGCGATGGAGTATTGTGTTAGGTGATTCTCAGTTTAAAATAGAGTTACTTCAGCTTGCTAACATCGACTTTCCTGATACTGAATATTTGCGATAAATAGCAGCCAACTTCGATACAGATTAGAGTTGGCTTTCGAGCCGAAACGTTATTAAACCATCCCACATTAACCTAAAAGACAACGCCGAAATCTATCTAGTGACTAACAGCAATAAGCTTTAAATTAATTTCCACTTTTCCTACACGGTTTTCAGCAACTGTCTGATACCGCGATCTGGCTTAAAAACTATTATTTAACTGCTTATAAAAATTAAATTAAGGAGGCTGTATGTCATCGTTCGTTCTGTATCTTATCGGGTTCGCTATTCTGATCGGCGGTATCGCATGGGCGTTGGTAGAGGCGGGTGTACCGCATCTATATATCATCATTGCTTCAGTGATTCTCACAGGTATCGGCATATTGAAAGCGGTGTCACATACCAGGACTAAGGATATTTCCCGGAACTAAGGCGACTCACAGGTTTCAATCTAGTTTACTGTCGTTTGAAGTGAGTGCAATGAACAATCTACATAAAACAGATTTACAGCTTGATGGGCTGGATATCGCCGGGCTGTATTTGGAAGATGTCTTTTCGGTATGGGAACATTTCGATAAAAACGCAAATAAGTACCTTACCGTTTTCATGATTAATAACTCGCGTATTACCGTGCCTGCTACCGAAGCCAATGTGGCTTTGCTTTATCAGGGTGGGCAGCCGGTGTCTGAGTTTGTCGTTAACGATGGCATTGTTGATGAGATCGAAGTTGCAACTCGCCAGCCAGTAGCTGGTTAACGCCGCTACTGAATCACTGATCATTCCCCGTAAGGACTCTCAATGCCATTTGTTACCAAGCCGTTTTTCAATGGGCGATATTTATCCAATATGCCATCTATTAAATTCGGCCTGGTCATAGGCATAGGCATAGGCGCATTGTTAAGTGCGTCGGTAGTTAATGCGGAAGAAGGTAAGGTTGCCGCCAAAGTCGCTGTGCCTTTACAAAGCTATATTCTGCAGCCTGCTGAATTGCCGCCGCCTTCTCTAAATGAGCTCAAAGTGCCTGCTGGTTTTTCCGTGACCAGGGTAGCGGAGAACCTGGGTAACGCACGCATTCTGGCAATCTCTCCGCAAGGTCATCTCTATGTGACCCGGCGTGAGCAGGGCGATGTGTTGATGCTACCCAAAACCGGTGACACCTTTGGCAAGCCTGTGCGCGTTGCCAGCCGTTCCGGCATGCATGGCATCGCTTTCCGTGGCGATACGGTTTATCTGGTGACTGTCAAAGAAGTGTTCACCGCACCTGTGCTGGCGGATGGCCGCTTTGGGCCGTTAAAAATGATCATTACTGATTTGCCGGATGCGGGACAGCACCATGACCGCACCATCGCCATTGGGCCAGATGACATGCTGTATATTTCAGCCGGCTCAACCTGTAATGAGTGCATAGAGACCAACATAGAAAACGCGACCATGCTACGCAGTACGCTGGATGGTAAAAAGCGCGTTATTTTTGCGTCAGGTTTACGTAATACTATTGGTTTCGACTGGAGCCCGCAGACCGGCGAGCTATGGGGTATGGACCATGGCATAGACTGGCTGGGCGATGATGTGACGCCGGAAGAGTTGAACAAGATCGAGCAGGGTAAGCGTTATGGCTGGCCCTACATTTTTGGTAACAATGTCGAAAATCCACGCCTGATACCTTCCGGCAAGCTGGAGAAATCGGAGTGGAAGAAAACCAGCGTGCCTATGGTGCTTGGTTATACCGGGCACGCGGCACCTATGCAGATGGCGTTCTACAATGCCAACCAGTTTCCTGCGGAATGCCGTAATGATGCGTTTGTCGCCATGCACGGCTCGTGGAACCGCCAGACACCTTCCGGCTATGAGATCGTACGTATTCATTTCGAGGAAGGCAAAGCGGTCTCCATCACGCCATTTCTCACAGGTTTCGTCAGCAATAAAGGCCAGAGCGGCCGGCCTTTCGGCCTGGTGATCGACAAGCAGGGAAGCCTGTTATTCAGCGATGACGTCAATGGTGCCATTTATAAAGTGAGTTACAAGGGGGATAGCAAAGCTGCCACGACTCCGCCGTCAGTGATTCCTGCCGATAGTATGAAGCAGCAGGCAGCGCAAGGCTCCGGCGTGCAGATTGCCACTTTGCGTAGTGAAACCGAGATTGCGGGGAAACAACCTGCCAGGCTGAATGTCAGCAGTTCTGCGTTTAAAAACGGCGAAAAAATACCGGATATACATTCCAGCTACGACCAGGATGCCAGCTTCGATTTAAGCTGGAGCAAGGGCCCGGCAGCCACGCAATCGTATGCTATCATCATGGAAGACCCGGATGCCAAACCCATCACCCCGGTAGTACATTGGGTGGGGTGGAATATCGGCAAAGAAATCACCACATTGCGCGAAGGCCTGCAAAAGCAGGACAGGCTGGAGGATAAAGCCGAAGGTATGGATGGCCTGATGCAAGGCCAGGCAACCACCGGCAAGATCGGCTATGTAGGCCCCAAACCACCAGCAGGTGATCCGCCGCATCATTACCATGTGCAGGTATTTGCACTGGATACTGTGTTACAGATTCCACCCGGCGCTAATCGCGATACCTTGTTAAAAGCGCTGGCAGGTCATGTGATTGCTAAAGGTGAGCTGGTGGGTACATTCCAGCGTCCTGATAGACCTGTTAGACCTTAGTAATTTTAGTCACAGAGATAGGCCTAATATTTACTGCCTATCTCTGCCTGCTATTATTTCATTAGCCTTCGGCGAGGCATTGACAATCATTCCTGAAGGGATATACTTAAAGTATATACTATCTGGAGGTAGTTATGAAAACTGCCAAATTGTTTCAGAATGGCCAAAGCCAGGCCGTGCGATTACCAAAAGAATTCCGCTTTGAAGGTGATGAGGTGATCATAAAGCGTTCAGGGAATGCGGTTATTTTGTTACCGGCTAATCACTCTTGGGATGTACTTGTGAATAGCCTGGATAAGTTTAGCGATGATTTCATGACTGATCGGGCGCAACCAGAGCAACAAGTCCGTGAGGACCTTTTTTAATGAGGGTAATGCTGGATACCAATATCTGCATAGCCTTGATTAAGCAAAAACCTGCCAATGTGGTAAAGAAGTTTAATGATTTTCAGGTTGGCGAAATTTGTATATCAACCGTGACCTTGGCTGAATTGCGATACGGTGTTGCTAAAAGCCAATATCAGGAAAAAAATCAGGCAGCTTTAGATGACTTTATTTTGCCACTGGAAATTGCTGAATTTGATGAAGCCGCGGCAAATTATTATGGCGTATTACGCGCAAGTCTCGAAAAAAAAGGCACACCGATTGGCTCTATGGATTTGATGATAGGCGCACATGCCCTAAGTCAAAATCTTACTATCGTCACTAATAACGTCAGGGAATTTAACCGTATCCCTAAGTTGGTTGTCGTAGACTGGTTTAATGATTAAACCAATTCCCCGGTTAAAACTCTCAAATATAATCTCTACTAATACTTAATCCAGGTCAGCCCATGAGAACCGAAAACGCTGTTGCGCCAAAAACCATTTACCTCAAAGACTACACACCGGCACCTTACCTGGCTGCACAGGTGAATTTGAGTTTTAACCTGTTGCCAGCAAAAACCATCGTCACGTCTGAAGTGAAATATGTGAAAAACTCGGCGGGCGTTTCGCATGACCTGGTGCTGGATGGTGAAGACCAGAATATTCTTTCGGTTGCGTTGAATGGTGAGCGGTTTGATAGCTATTCGATCGCCGACGGGCAAATGACCATAGTGAATCCTGGCGATGAATTCACGTTAACCATCATCAGCGAGATCGATCCGGCGGCGAATACGGCGCTGGAAGGTTTGTATCAATCGCAAGGTTCGTATTGCACGCAGTGCGAGGCTGAGGGCTTCAGGCGTATCACCTATTACCAGGACCGGCCTGATGTATTAAGCATTTTTACCGTGCGTATTGAGGCAGATGCCAAAGCGTATCCGGTATTGCTCTCTAACGGCAATTTGCAGGATGCAGGCAGTTTACCGGATGGCCGCCATTACACCGTCTGGCACGACCCTTTCCCTAAACCCTGTTATCTGTTTGCGCTGGTGGCGGGCGATCTTGTTCGCGTAGCTGATACCTTCACAACTATGTCTGGCCGCAAGGTGGATCTGCATATTTATGTGCGTGCCGGCGATGAGAAGCAGTGTGACCATGCCATGGAGTCCCTGAAAAAATCCATGAAGTGGGATGAGGAAGTATACGGCCGCGAATATCAGCTCGACTTGTTCAATATTGTTGCGGTGAGCGATTTTAATATGGGCGCGATGGAAAATACCTCGCTGAATATTTTCAATACGGCACTGGTGCTGGCACATCAGGAAACTGCGACAGACAGCGATTTTATGAGTGTGGAAGGCGTGATCGGTCACGAGTATTTCCACAATTGGACCGGTAACCGCGTGACTTGCCGTGACTGGTTTCAGCTGTCGCTGAAAGAGGGCTTCACTGTGTTCCGCGACCAGGAGTTCAGCGCCGATCTGAACTCGCGTGCGGTACAGCGTATCGACGATGTGAACGGCTTGCGCCGCCTGCAGTTTCCTGAAGATGGCAGCCCGCTGGCGCACTCGGTGCAACCTGACCAGTTTATCGAGATCAGCAACTTTTACACCAAGACCATTTACGAAAAAGGCTCAGAGCTGATCCGCATGCAGCATACCTTGCTCGGCGCCGAGACTTTCCGTAAAGCAACAGACCTGTATTTTGACCGCTATGACGGCCACGCGGTGACTTGCGATGATTTTGTGCAATGCATGGCAGATGCCTCTGGCCGCGATATGTCGCAGTTTTTCCGCTGGTATAAACAGGCCGGTACGCCGACTTTGCAAGTCAGCAGCCAGTATGATGCGGCGCAGCAAAGCTATACGCTGACCTTCAGGCAATCACAGCCTGATACGCCTGAGCAAACCAACAAGCAGCCACTGCATATTCCAGTCGCATTTGGCTTGCTGGATGGCCAAGGCAAAGAGATCTTGCCAACCCGCGTGCTGGAAGTGACCGGGCGTGAACAAGCATTCACCTTCGTTGATCTGCCTGGCAAGCCTGTGCCTTCCTTGTTGCGCGGCTTTTCGGCACCAGTGAAGCTGGAAACCGATTTAAGCGACGATGATCTGCGCTTGCTGCAAGTGCATGACACCGATGGCTTCAATAAATGGGAAGCAGGCCAGACACTGGCGCTGCGTACTATCCAGCGCGTGATGGAAAAACCGGATACCGATATCTCGCAATTCGTGGCTGATGTCGGCACCCTGATCGAACAAGGCCTGGCCGGGCAGGGCGATAAAGCCTTACTGGCACGGGCATTGAGTTTGCCTATGCTGGGCGTGATTGGGCAGCATCAGGCCGTGGTTGATCCGGCAGCGATTGATGAGGCGCGTACGGCCATCCTCAGGCAGATCAAAAGCACGCACAAAGAAGCGCTGGCGGCTTTGTATGATGCCAACCGTAACACCGGTACTTTCTCGATCACGCCGGAAGCCATGGGCCGCCGTGCCTTGCAGCATGCGGTATTAGAGATACTGACTGTAACTAATGGCACCGGTTGTGCATCACGCGCAAAAGCACATTACGATGCGGCAGATAATATGACCGATCGCGTAACCGCGCTGGCATGCCTGGCAGACAGCAGCCAGCCACAACGTGCGGAAGTGTTTGCGGATTTCTATGCGCGCTTTAAAAATTATCCATTAGTCGTGGATAAATGGTTTTCGCTGCAGGCGATCGCCAATCGTGAGCAGATATTTGATGACCTGGCGATGTTGCGCAGCCATGCAGATTTCAATATCAAGAACCCCAACCGCGTGCGTTCACTGTATAGCGCATTTGCCATTAACAACCCGGTGAAATTCCACGACCCTAGTGGTAAGGGCTATGCCTTTTTGCGCGATGTGATTATTGAGCTGAATGCGATCAACCCGCAAATCGCCGCGCGTATGGTGACGCCACTGCGTGAGTGGAAGCGTTACACACCTGCTTTGCAGGCGCATATGAAAGCGGCTCTGGAAGCGATACAGGCGACGCCTGATTTGTCAGGGGATGTGTTTGAGATTGTCAGCAAGAGCTTGAAAGGCTAACAAAAAAGCGGAGTTAGCTCCGCTTTTTTATTTCGCTGCTTCAGCGCATGCTTTTTTTGAGCTGGTTAAACCCTGAGTTGACTCAATAAAGCTTACTTGAACTCAATAAAGATTACTTGCCCATCGCTTCACCAAGACGTATCGGTTTGCATGCATGCCAGCTTTCATTAAAGCTCAGCACGTCTTTTTCAAATAACATCACCACGGTAGAACCCAGCAGGAAACGGCCCATCTCTTCGCCTTGTTTCAGGCTAATATTGCGGTCAATGTAATCCCAGTGCAAAACCTTGCCCGGACGTGGCGGGTTGATGATATGGTCTTTGGCATCGTGCCACACGGTCGCCATGCTGCCGACAATGGTGGCGCCTACAAGCACCAACACAAACTTGCCGTGCTGCGGTGATTGGAAGGTACACACTACGCGCTCGTTGCGGGCAAACAGGCCTGGGACATTAGCTGCGGTTTCCGGGTTCACCGAAAACAAATCCCCAGGTACATAAGTCATCTGCAACAGTTTGCCGTCACAAGGCATATGGATGCGGTGGTAATCTTTTGGACTTAAGTACAGACAGGCAAAGCTACCGTTGTCGAAATTGGCTGCTAATGTCGCATCGCCGCCCACCAAAGTCCTGGCGGTGTAGTGGTGACCTTTGGCCTGGAAGATCTGGCCTTGCACAATATTGCCAAACTGGCTGATACAGCCATCCACCGGGCAGACAAACGCATTGTTTGCTAGTGGCCTGACGCCTGGTTTAAGAGGGCGGGTGAAGAACTCGTTAAAGCTGCGGTAGCTATCAATGTCACCGTTAACGGCTTCTTCCATATTGACGTGGTATCTGCGCACAAACCAGCCAATGAATGCGGTGGTGAGGCTTCCGGCTTGCCAGTGTGCAAGTTTGCCGGCAGCTGCAGTCACTAATTGTTTAGGTGCGATGTATTGCAGCAGAATGGAGAGTTTCAATCCAAATATCCTTTTTAGCTTGAGCCCACTGTGTGGCTTGATCGTCATTCTCAAATGATGGGAGCAACGTCTTTTAAATTCAATCTGATCTGGTTATAAAAAAAGCACAGGCGATATTACATCTACCTGTGCTTTTTGCCTATGATGGATTTATTGAGTTTTATGTTGCGCTGGGCTTAACTCAATTCACCAAAAACAGTTAGTTTTTAGACTGATCAACCAGTTTGTTTTTCGCAATCCAAGGCATCATGGCGCGCAGTTTGTTACCTACTTGCTCGATTGGGTGAGCAGCGTTCAAACGACGGCGTGCAGTCATTTCCGGGTAGTTGGTACGGCCTTCCAGGATGAACTGTTTAGCGTAGTTACCGTTCTGGATGTTAGCCAGGCACTGACGCATTGCATCTTTAGACTGGCTGTTGATCACTTGCGGGCCAGTCACGTACTCACCATATTCCGCGTTGTTGGAAATGGAGTAGTTCATGTTGGCGATACCGCCTTCGTACATCAGGTCGACGATCAGTTTCAGCTCGTGCAGGCACTCAAAGTAAGCCATTTCAGGAGCGTAACCAGCTTCAACCAGTGTCTCGAAACCGGCTTTCACCAGTTCAACCGCACCGCCACACAGAACAGCCTGTTCGCCGAACAAGTCAGTTTCAGTTTCTTCACGGAAGTCAGTCTCGATCACGCCACCTTTGGTGCCGCCGTTAGCGGCAGCGTAAGACAATGCGATGTCTTTGGCTTTGCCGGAAGTGTTCTGGTAAACCGCGATCAGTGAAGGTACGCCGCCACCTTTCAGGTACTCGGAACGCACGGTGTGGCCTGGACCTTTGGGTGCGATCATGATCACATCCAGGTCGGTGCGTGGCACGATCTGGTTGTAATGAATGTTGAAGCCGTGGGCGAATGCCAGAGCAGCACCTTTTTTCAGGTTAGGCGCGATTTCGGCATTGAAGATTTCTGCCATGGTTTCATCCGGCAGCAATACCATCACAACGTCAGCTTCTTTCACTGCTGCTGCGATTTCCAGTGTTGTGTGGCCGGCACCTTCAGCTTTAGCCCATGAGCCGCCGCCTTTACGCAAGCCGATAGTGACGTTGACACCGCTGTCACGCAGGTTGGCAGCGTGTGCATGGCCCTGTGAGCCGTAGCCCACGATAGTCACTTTTTTGCCTTTAATGATGCTTAAGTCGGCGTCTTTGTCGTAATAAACGTTCATGTCTGCTTTTGCCTTTCAATACAAATGCTTAGATTTATAGTAAAAATTAGATGTATATAAAATATGTCGATTAAACCTTGAGGATGCGGTCGCCACGACCAATGCCTGACGCGCCGGTACGCACGGTTTCCAGGATCGCGCTGCGGTCTATGGCCTCAATGAATGCATCCAGTTTGCTGCAAGAGCCGGTAAGCTCAATGGTGTAGCTATTGTCGGCCACATCGATAATACGGCCGCGGAAAATGTCGCACATGCGCTTCATTTCGTCTTTATAAACGCCGGTGGCTTTAACCTTGACCAGCATCAATTCGCGCTCAATGTGCTTGCCATCGTTGAGGTCCAGCACTTTGACCACGTCAATCAACTTGTTGAGTTGCTTGATAATTTGTTCGATCACGTCATCGGAGCCGGTGGTGACGATCGTCATGCGTGACAGGGTCGGATCTTCTGTCACGGCAACCGTGAGTGATTCAATGTTGTACCCGCGCGCCGAGAACAGGCCTGCCACGCGTGACAGGGCACCGGCTTCGTTTTCCATCAGCAGGGAGATAATGTGGCGCATTATTGCTCTCCCTTCAGGCGTGAGCCGCTCAATGGGCTTAAGACCATTTCTGACAACCCTTTGCCGTTCTCAACCATGGGGAATACGTTCTCAGCCTGGTCGGTTAAAAAGTCCATGAACACGAATTTATCTTTTCTGGCGAAGGCCTCTTTCAATGCACCTTCCACGTCTGCGGGGTTGGTGATCTGCATGCCGATATGGCCATAAGACTCAGCCAATTTAACGAAGTCAGGCAGGCTGTCCATATAAGACTCGGAGTAACGGTTCTCATAGAAGAACTCCTGCCATTGACGCACCATACCAAGGTAGCGGTTGTTCAACAGGATCACCTTGATCGGCAAGCCGTATTGCGCACAGGTCGACAGCTCCTGGATATTCATCTGGATACTGCCTTCACCGGTAATACAGGCGACTTGCGCATGCTTGTCCGCGAACTGACAGCCCATCGCATAAGGCAAGCCCACACCCATGGTGCCCAGGCCGCCGGAGTTGATCCAGCGACGTGGCTTGTCGAATTTATAGTATTGCGCCGCCCACATCTGGTGCTGGCCAACGTCGGAAGTCACGTAGGCTTCACCGTTTGTGACCTCCCACAGCTTCTGAACCACATATTGCGGTTTGATCACGGTGTCGGAGTAGGTGTAATCCAGCGATTGCACGCCGCGCCACTCATTGATCTGGTCCCACCAGTCGGCAGTATCTGTCGTTTTGTTTTCTTCCTGCGCCAGGATGTCTACCATGTCGGCAAGTACAGACTGTACGTCACCCACGATAGGCACATCCACTTTTACGCGTTTGGAGATACTGGAAGGATCAACATCGATATGGATGATGGTACGTTTCTGGCCGGCAAAGTGTTTCGGGTTGCCGATCACGCGGTCATCAAAACGCGCGCCAACCGCCAGCAGCACATCACAGTGTTGCATCGCCATATTGGCTTCATAGCTGCCGTGCATGCCGAGCATGCCAACAAATTGTTTGTCAGTCGCAGGGTAGCCACCCAGACCCATCAAGGTATTCGTCACCGGGAAATTGAGCGCTTTAGCCAGTCTCACCAGTTCAGCAGAGCCGTTACCCAATACCAGGCCGCCGCCGGTGTAAATCATCGGACGTTTGGCGCCCAGCAGCAATTTCACTGCTTTTTTGATCTGGCCGCTGTGACCTTTCAAAATCGGGCTGTAAGAACGCATCTCTACCGTTTTCGGGTAGATAAAGTCGGCGATATGCGCAGTGATATCTTTAGGGATATCCACGACTACCGGGCCTGGTCGACCCGTTTTAGCGATAAAGAACGCCTTTTTAATCGTGGGAGCGATATCTTTAACGTGTTTTACGAGGAAATTGTGCTTAACACAGGGGCGGGTGATGCCCACCATGTCGACTTCCTGGAAGGCATCCATGCCAATCGCCGGTACCGGTACCTGGCCGCTGATGACCACGAGGGGGATAGAATCCATGTAGGCAGTGGCGATGCCGGTCACGGCATTGGTGGCGCCAGGGCCACTGGTCACCAGGGCAACGCCTACCTCGCCAGTCGCGCGTGAATAGGCATCTGCAGCATGTACGGCAGCCTGCTCGTGGCGCACCAGAATGTGCTTGAAGCCATTCTGTTTATATAAGGCGTCATAAATATGCAAGACAGCACCACCCGGATAGCCAAATACGAATTTGACTTTTTCTTCATTCAGGCAGTTGATGACGATATCAGCACCAGTCATAGATTTGGTGTGAGAGTCGGTCGCAGAGTGGGCTGAAGAATCCATAAAATCTTGATTATTATGCTAATTAATGTTGAACCCTATACATTAACTTGCTTTGATAATTTGGTCAAGAATATCGCAGGAAACGCTGGATATTTAAGAAAGTAATTGTTTGGCGGGAAAATAGTTTGCAAATAATTGTTGACTTTCTAAATGAGAAAGATTATCATTTGCAAACTGATTGAAGAAAGTAATCGAAACGATGCGAGCCGATTTAGCTGCCAAAGCAAGTGATCTGTTTGATCCGGACCTGCCTACTGCCAGTGCCGTGCTTGTATCGTTGAGTTGTGTGGCAACACGCTACGCGGTCAATCCTTCCGAGGACCTTGCATTGTTGGGATGCAGTCTGGCACAAACTTTAAATGCGCCGGAATATGCGGAAAGTGAATTGATCGAGTCGGCTGCCAGGCAGTTGTTGCGGGATTGGCAAGCGCTTTTGCAGGCGCATCGTGAATTTTCAATGCAGCAGAAAATCACAGATTTTGTTACCCCCTCTGCAATTTTACAATAATACGCTACAATATAGGGTTTACTAAGTTAGTAGCGACTAATTTTTTCATTTCAGATTTTAAAGGAAAGGCTTTTAAACAATGAGAACCACAGGACCAAGATTAAAGATCATGCGTGCATTGGGCACTGAATTGCCCGGTCTGTCACGTAAGTCTATCGAAAACCGTCCAAACCCACCTGGACAACATGGCAATCAGGCAGCGCGTCGTCGTCGTTCTGACTTTGCGGTGAAATTGGTGGAAAAACAAAAGATCCGTTTCAACTACGGTGTGAGCGAAAAGCAAATGCGCGGTTTGATGCTGGAAGCGCGTAAAGGTAATGAGCCTACAGGCGAAAAATTGATGTCTCTGCTGGAGCGTCGCCTGGATAACGTGGTGTTCCGCGCAGGTTTTGCACCGACTGGTATCGCAGCGCGTCAACTGGTGAGCCATGGCCATATCCTGTTGAACGGCAAGTCAGCGAACATTCCTTCTATCCGCCTAAAAGTGGGTGATGTGGTGACGCTGAAAGAGAAAAGCCGCAAGATCCCAATGGTGGTTGAAGCGTTGGCAACCCCAAGCCTGGCGATTCCTGAGTGGGTGTCAGTGGATACTACAACTGCATCTGTGAAAGTCGGACATTTGCCATCGATTGATGACGTACCGTTCCCACTGGACGTGCAGCAGGTTGTTGAATACTACGCTAACCGCGTATAAAAAATTCGAGCAGTCAAGTGACTGCTCGTATAAAGAGTTTGAGCAATGCTCCTAACCCCAACATGTCATTGCTCAAATAGGCGTTGTTTTTTATGCGCCAAATACCCCTGGTAAGGGTGTTCCTTGAAATCTGATGCCGCTTTGCTTTTGCATGTAAGTCGGCTTTTTTTTGGGGCTCAATCATATACGAACGAATAGCCGATTGCAATCTTTGTCTGGCTATCGTTGGTCACGGGTATACGTTTCAGGCAGGCATTTTTAACCAGTAGCGTTGGCAATGCCCGCAATCTGAGTCAGATAAAGTGTGATTCATCTAAAAAATCTGCTCACTTTATTTCTAACCTGGCTGTGTGTAGGGTCAGGTTTTGATGGCAAATTTGAAGATAGATTATAAAGTATCGCTAGCCGAATTCATCACTGGGCGTGACTGCAGCCAGCACACGCACTGAAGCTTGATCAAAGTGGTTTTGTTGTTTTGAGGGGGGGTGGGGTGTGATTCTCAGTTACCGCCGACTGCAACAATCCCAAGTATTGCCGAATTAATTTTTTTAAAAGCTATTTTGACAAAGCTCAAAGTAAGGCTTAGAGTAAATTGATATGATAATGATGCGCATTAACTTGCCTTCTGTTGTTTGCAAAATAAGGATGTGTGGATGTTACAGCGTCAATCACTAAGAGATTTACCTTTAAGGCCTGCGCCGACACATACGCATGTCTCCAGGGTGCCTGCCCTTAGCCTGCAGCACCGACAGAGGACGCCATTGTCAGCAGCCTTCCGCTGGTCTTCATTGGCGGCTGAAGCATGGTTAAGCCGCGCCAGGTCACAACGCTGGTCCGGCCTGGGTATGATTGCGGTCATCCTTTTACATGCAGCATTGGTGTGGTGGCTTTTCGTACATGCTGAAGCACCTATCCAACCACCCAAGCCAGAGCCGATGACGGTCTCACTTATCACGTTGCCAGCCAAAAAAGAAGAAGCTCCGGCACCGGAAGTGGTGCCTATCATCAAACAGAAGCCGGTGGTCAAACCTGTTGTCAAGCCAAAAGAAACTCCGGTCAAACCGGTTGAACGTCCAACACCGGTAGTGGATCGCATCGTTGAGCCAACCTCTGATGTGCCACGTTTTGAAGCCAGCACCCAGCCGGAAGCGCCGCCCATGGAAGCACCAGCCGCGGCAGCTGCCAAACCTGCACCCGCTCCTGCAGCCCCGCCCAAGCAGGAAGTCGTAGAAGAAAAAGAAGAGCCGCCGAAATTTGGTGTCGCTTACCTGAACAATCCTGCCCCTGAATATCCCAAGCTGGCCAAGCGTGCCGGCGAGGAAGGGCGCGTATTGCTGAAAGTGCTGGTATCGGTTGAAGGACGTCCTGAATCTGTAGAGATTTCAAAGGGGAGTGGTTTTGAGCGGCTGGATACGGCAGCCATGAATGCGGTAAAACAATGGCGGTTTGTACCTGCCCGCAAAGGTGAAAAAACAATCAGCGCTTATGTCATGGTGCCATTGGCATTTACATTGAATTAAAGAGTAAGTTTGTACTAAATATTGAAAGTTTGATTGGAAAGGAAATTTTTTAATGCAATCCACGAGCGGCTTGGCCTTTATTACCGAAGGCGGCGTTGTGTCAGTGCTGGTGGCACTGATTTTACTGACCATGTCGGTATTGAGTTGGTATTTCGTCGTTGTCAAATCCTGGCAGGTATTCAAGCATAAGCGCCAGGTGTCAGCTTATGTGCGCCAGTTCTGGCGAAAATCCACCTTGCAGGAAGCGCTGCAGGAAACACAACCGCATTCTCCGGCATATAAGCTGGCACAGACTGCTGTGGAGTCTACCCAGCATCACCAGCAATATGCTGCGCAGTCATTAGGCGCTGCCTGCAGCCAGGATGAATTCATCGCCAGACAGTTACGCCGCACCCTGTCACAGGAGCAGGCTTTACTTGAAAGCGGTTTGTCCGTACTGGCTTCTGTTGGTAGCGTCGCACCATTTGTAGGCTTGTTCGGTACCGTGTGGGGCATTTATCACGCGCTGACTGCGATCGGTCAATCCGGTGTCGCCACTATTGATAAAGTCGCCGGCCCGGTCGGTGAGGCATTGATCATGACAGCGATCGGCCTGGCGGTGGCTATTCCGGCAGTGCTGGCTTATAACGCGTTCATCAAGGCCAACCGCGGCATCATGGCTGAGCTGGAAAGCTTTGCCCAGGACCTGCACACGCTGCTGACGACGGGGGCGCCGCTTATGATAAAGCACGGTAATAAATCCAATGTCACCGATATTCATGCAAGAGCAGTAAACAAAGGTGGCAATCCATGATGGGGAATAATCCCTTCAGTGCGGGCGAGCACACCCAGCCGATGAGCGAGATCAACACCACGCCGCTGGTAGACGTGATGCTGGTGTTGCTGGTGATTTTTATCATTACCGCGCCGTTGCTGACGCATGCGGTGAAAATCGATTTGCCGCAGGCGACTTCACAACCACTGGAAGAAAAGCCGGAAGTCATTGACCTGGCGGTGGATGCCGATGGCAAGATGTTCTGGAACGATGCGCAAATAGACCAGGCTACCCTGGTGACGCGCATGAAAGACGAAAGCGCTAAACAACAGCAACCTGAATTGCAGATCCGCGCAGATAAAAATACCCGTTACCAAGTGCTGGCAGAAGTCTTGGCGCAAGCGCAAACGGCGGGTATGAAAAAAGTCGGGTTTGTCAGCCAGCCCCAGCAGTAACGAAATTCCAGGTAGTTTGATATGACACAGCAATCCATCCGGCAATGGGCCTGGATCCACAAATGGTCCAGCCTGGTATGTACAGTATTCATGCTGTTGCTATGCCTGACCGGCCTGCCGCTGATTTTCAGCCATGAGATCCATGACTGGCTGGGTGATCATATTGCCACACCCGAGGTCCAGCACAGCGGCCCCATGGCCAGTATGGATGCGCTGGTTGCCACCGCAAAGAAACAAAATCCCGGATATGTGCCTTTGTACATGTACAGGGACGATGACGAGCCATTGCAGTGGACCATCAGCATGGCAAAAACCACCGATGCGAATAGTGGCTTCAAATATGTCGTGATGGATGCGCGCACTGCGCAGGTGTTAGGCGAGCCACCGGCAGAAGAAGGCTTTATGTACATCGTCTTCAAGCTGCATGTCGACCTGTTTGCAGGTTTGCCCGGCATGCTGTTCCTCGGCTTGATGGGCTTTCTGCTGGTGATCGCCATCATTTCCGGCGTGGTGGTGTATGCACCGTTCATGCGCAAACTACCGTTCGGCGAAATCCGCCATCAGCGCGGTGAAAAGCTTAAACGGCTGGATATCCACAATATGCTGGGCATTGTGACGCTGAGCTGGTTCCTGGTAGTGGGCGCGACTGGCGTGATCAATGCCTGGTCCGACTTGCTGGTGAAATACTGGCAGTTTGACCAGATGTCACAAATGATCGCACCTTACAAGAATTTGCAGCCACCTACACATTTTGCTTCGTTGCAGCAATCACTCAACGTGGCACAAAAGACCGAGCCCGGCATGCAATTAGGCTTTATCGCTTTCCCCGGCACGGCCTACACCAGCCAGCATCATTACGGTATCTTCATGCGTGGCGATAGCCCGCTGACCAAGCGTTTATTCAAGCCGGTATTGATAGATGCTCAGAATGCGACATTGACCGACAGCCGGCCTTTGCCGTGGTACCTGGTCGCTTTGCTGGTTTCGCAACCGCTGCATTTTGGCGATTACGGCGGCACTACACTTAAATGGATCTGGGCGGTGCTCGATGTACTCAGCATCATCGTGCTATGGACCGGTTTGAAGTTATGGTGGCGCAAGCGTCATCAGTACGTACCTGATATCAATACACGCATCGTGCTCAACGAAGCTTATTAGAAGTTTATGACGGGCGGGGCCGAACATGGTGACGCATTTGTTTATGCAAGCAAAAACATTACGACAGATTTTTTTATGGCCTGCGCTCATTGCAGTGCTTTCATTAGCCGGATTGATTTCTGCGCTTATTTACGACGATGTGCGTGAACTGATCTCAGATGCCGCCATTGCTCTGCCTATATTGATCGCTTTTTATCTTTACTGGCTAAAGCCCAAAAAGCAAAGCGCCCATGAAGCAGCCCGGCGGAGAAAATAACTAACAGGCTGCAAATAGTTTTTTAACCCTTAAGCCAGCCAACGAGTTTACCTCTAGTAGCCAGCTAATTTTAATATCAATGAAACGGAGCGAGTCATGAAATTGAAAGCGAAGCAGTGGTCACAATTATTGGTAGTTATGGGCGCAGTATGCTTGTTGCCACAACAGGCACTGGCGGCTGATAAATGTGAAGTTGCCGTTGAGGCAACGGATGCCATGACTTTTAATACCAAAGAGATTTCAGTGCCTAAAAGCTGTAAATCTTTTACCATCAATCTGAAGCATACCGGTGCCATGAAAAAAACAATCATGGGTCACAACCTGGTGGTGAGCAAGCAGGCTGATGAGCAGGGCGTATTGCAGGATGGCAGCAAAGCAGGCCCAACCCAGTCATACGTTAAACCGCAAGACGCACGTGTTATTGCGGCAACGACAGTCATCGGTGGCGGCGAGAGCGCAAGTACTTCTTTTGCACCGTCCCAGCTGGATGCTGCAGGTAGCTATGTATTCTTCTGCTCATTCCCAGGCCACGCTTCCATGATGAAGGGTACACTGAAGTTGATCTAACATTTAAGCTATTTGCCTAGCTTGCATACGAGGGCTGGTTGGGTTTAATCCCTGCCAGCCCTTTTGCGTTCAGGAAAGTAATTGCAGCAAAAAGCGATTTTCTGCTTGAATCAGGTGTCACAGGAGTGAATGGCAAATTTTCAAACACTGCGGCAGCTAGAAGAGATCACGAGATAGGCTCTGCCGGGCAAAAGTATTAAGATCAATTCTTTTCTGTAAATGGTAATGATTATCATATAGAATATGGGAATTACGTTTGTAAGGTGTTCCAAACCGCCTTCCGGACAATAATTTTAAGCAATATGTGTTTGTTTCATTCACGGGATATATTGCATCTACTCTGGAGAGGAAGACTATGAGCGATGAAAAGCTGCAATCTGTTGGTGAAGAAGCGATTGCATTCAAAGGCTTATTTAAAACACTGCAGTTGGCCAGCGTAAACAAACAGGGCGTGCCTGAGGCAAGTTATGCCGCTTATGTAGAGCGCGATAACAAGTTCTATATCTATGTCAGCGAACTGGCAACGCATTGCACCAACTTAAGGGAAACTGGTTTGTGCTCTGCGATGTTCATCGAGAGCGAGAAAGATGCAGGACACCTGTTTGCCAGAAAACGCCTGGTATTCAAATGCACGGCCCAGGAAATCGAAAGAAACACGGCCCAGTTCGATGAAGTGATGGCGCTGTTCTATGACAAGTTTGGCAAATTCATGGATGCGATTGGCAAGCTGACCGATTTCCATATGGTGGAGTTAACGCCAACGCACGGCAGTTATGTTGCCGGGTTCGCTAAGGCCTATCACCTGAATGGCCAGGACTTGTTACAAATCACCCATCGCAATGACCAAGGCCATGCCGCGCCGGATGCTGCTGCACAACAAAAACTGGATGAGCTGGCTTAACCATGGGTGATTCCGTGACAAACGGCAACTTCGCCTGGATACGCGAGCAGTTCGCCAGCGAGCGCCAGGCAGGTAAGCGCCATCGCGATATCGCAGAAAAACTGCAAATCTCAGAAGGCGAACTGATTGCTGCCCATGCCGGGGTGGCAGAAGATAGCTTATTGCGAGCAACCAGGTTGCAAACAGAATGGCCGGCATTGATCAAAGCACTGGAACCGCTGGGTGAAGTGATGGCGCTCACGCGCAATATTTCCTGCGTACACGAAAAAACCGGCGTTTACAGCAATGTGAGCGAAACCGGGCATGTAGGCCTGGTGCTGGGTGGCGATATTGATTTGCGCGCATTCTACGGCTATTGGGCACATGGGTTTGCCGTGTCAGAGTCAGTCGAACATGGCGTGCAGCAAAGCCTGCAGTTTTTTGATAAGCAAGGTACCGCCATCCACAAGGTATTTATCAAGCCACAAAGCAATGTGCAGGCTTATGCAGACTTCGTCGAACGCTACGCCAATGAAGATCAGCAGCCAGGCATACAGGTGTTGGCTGCAACTGCACCGCCAGCAGATAAAGCGGATAGTCATATCGATGTGGCCGGTTTCCAGGCGGCATGGCGTGTCCTGCAAGACACACATGATTTTTTCGGACTGCTGAAACAGTACGGCGTTTCCAGGCTGCAAAGCATGCGGCTTGCCGAGCAGCAATATGTACAGCAAGTGAATGTTGATAGTGCCCGCCAATTACTGGAAACGGCTGCCAGTGATCAGGTGGCATTGATGATTTTTGTGGCAAACCCCGGAATGGTACAGATTCATTCCGGCATCGTCAGAAAAGTGGCGGTGATGGGGCCGTGGCTGAACGTGCTGGACCCCGGCTTTAACTTGCACTTGCGCGAAGATCATATTGCCAGTGCCTGGGTGGTACGCAAACCGACGGTGGATGGCCTGGTGACGTCGCTGGAACTGTTTGACCGTGATGGCAATGTGATTGCGATGTTCTTCGGTGAGCGTAAACCGGGTAAGCCTGAACTTGGCGAATGGCGATCCCTGATGGAAATGCTGCTCAAGGACCATGAATTATGTCTGAATTAAATAACAATATGAATGAGTTGGAAAATATGCAGGCACGCCGTAAATTCCTATTACAGGTTAGCGCATTGGTCGCTGCCAGCAGCCTGCCGCTGTCGCTGGTCTGGGCAGCAGAAACCCAGAAAAAAACCGCACGCCGCATTGTCAGCATTGGTGGCGGCCTGACCGAGATTATTTATGCACTAGGCGCCAGCAATGAACTGGTTGGCGTGGATACCACCTCGCTTTACCCTGAAGCTGCGACCAAGCTACCCAGTGTGGGTTACGCACGAACCTTATCCAGCGAAGGCATACTGGCATTAGCACCTAACCATGTATTGGCGACCGAAGATGCCGGGCCACCAGCGGTATTGCGCCAGATCAATGCGGCAGGTGTGCCAGTGACCGTGCTGGCAGCCAATGACCGATTTGACGGTGTGCTGGAGCGCATTACCCGCATCGGGGCATTGATAGAGCGCCCAACACAGGCCAGCCAGCTGATAGAAAAACTGAAAGCAGACTGGCAGAAAGTGCGCGAGCCTATCCTGGCACGTAAAACACCGGCGCCACGTGTGCTGTTCGTGCTGTCGCACAGCCCAGGCCAGATCATGGTCGGTGGCAAAGGCAGCAGTGCTGAAGCGATGATGCACTATGTAGGCGCTCAAAATGCCGTGCAGGGATTCAAAGGTTTTAAACCGTTGACGCCCGAGTCTGTCATTGCCGCTCAGCCTGACGTGGTGCTGTTTACCGATCAGGGCCTGGAAGTGGTCGGTGGCATTGATGGCGCGTTGAAATTGCCTGGCCTGGCGCAAACGCCTGCCGGTCAAAAGCGGCGTATCGCTTCGCTTGAAGCCATGTTCATGCTGGGCTTCGGTCCACGCTTGCCGCAGGCTGTGGCTGCACTTGATAACGCCCTGGTGAAAGCGATGAACGGATGACTGCTTCGACCAGCGTGATGCCGTTTTCATCACGTTTAACAGCTGGTCTGATCAACAGGCCAGCTTTGTTTTTATGGGTGGCTCTGATCATATGTATCGGGGTGGCGGCATGGGCAGGGGCAGTGAACGTAGTCCCTGCTGATTGGCTGGCACTGCTGCAAAGCGGCAATGATCAACCTTTAACCGGCGGCGCATATGTACTGTGGAACCTGCGCCTGCCGCGCATCCTGTTTGCGGCACTGATAGGGGCTGCATTAGGGCTATCAGGTGCGCTGACACAAGGCCTGTTCCGTAATCCATTGGCCGACCCGGGTTTGCTGGGAGTGACCAGCGGCGCCGCTTGTGCCGCCGCCTTAACCATAGTGCTGCTGGCGAATAGTGGTATCAATGTACCGGTTTCCTTGCGCTATTGGGTATTGCCAGTGACTGCATTTGCCGGTGCGATCGGCGTATGTTTCCTGCTGGATACGGTGGCGCGCTGGCTGACTGCAGATTCGATTGCAGGACTGTTATTGACCGGAATCGCACTGAGTGCCCTGGCTACCGCAGTGATAGGCTTATGTACTTATTTAGCCACTGATGAACAACTGCGCAGCCTGACATTCTGGACCCTGGGTTCACTTGCCGGCGCCAGCTGGCCTTTGTTGCTGGCATTGCTGGCTTTATTACTGGCTGCTCTCTGGTATGTAAGACGGTTGGTCAACCAGATGAATGCCCTTGCGCTAGGCGAAACCACCGCAGCCCACATCGGTGTCAATGTGCGCCATCTGCGCGCGCGCGTCATTGTGCTGGTTGCTTTGCTATGCGGGTTTGCCGTTGCCTGGTGCGGCATGATCGGCTTTATCGGGCTGGTTGCACCGCACATTGTGCGACTGGTGCTGGGCCCTGACCAGCGCCGTCTCGCTCCACTGGCCATGCTGGTCGGTGCCATTATCCTGCTGGTGGCGGATACCGCCGCGCGTACGGTGGCGATCCCGGCAGAGATCCCGGTAGGCATATTCACCGCTTTGCTAGGCGCGCCATTTTTCCTGGTGCTGCTGGCCGGCATCCGCAAGGCAGGGCAATGATGTCCATCCCCAATGCTGATCAATCCCTGCTGTCCCTGCGTGATGTCACCATTAATCTGGGTAAGCGCACCTTTGGCCCATTCAGTTTATCGATCGATGCGGGCGAACGCATCGCCGTATTAGGTCCCAGTGGTGCAGGAAAATCCACATTGCTCAAATTACTGGCGCGGGAGTTAATGCCAGCCGCAGGTCAGGCGATTTTTTTCCAGCGCAACCTTAAGCAATGGTCCCTGGCGGACTTAAGCCAGCGTCGTGCCATTCTGCCGCAATCACACGAAGTCGCCTTTGGCTTGCCAGTTGACCTGATCATAGGCCTGGGCCGGGTCGCTCGTGCCTATGACCCCGACCTCAAAAAAATCGTACGCCAGGCGGCTGATCTGGCGTGTGCAGGCCATTTGCTGGAGCGTCGCTTCGACACCTTGTCCGGCGGCGAAAAAGCCCGCGTGCAAATGGCCAGGGTGTTTGCACAGCTGTGGGATATCGAAAAAGGCTTGCTGCTGGTGGATGAGCCGCTAGCCGCATTAGATCCGGGGCTGCAAATCAGTTTGATGGATGCGATTTTTGCGTTTGCATCCCAGCGCGGCCATGCCACTCTGGCGATCCTGCATGATATCAACCAGGCGTTGCAGGGTTTTGACCGGTTGATCCTGATTAAAAACGGCATGCTGGTCGGCGATTACCCACATAGCCAAATCACCATTCCTTTGCTGGAATCACTCTATGACGTCCGGCTGGTCAGTGCGGTCACCAGAACCGGCGAAACCATTGTCGCTCCAGACCTCAAGCAAAAAATGCCTGCTTAATTCATACGCGTACAATATACTCCTCCCTTGAAATATTGAATGATAATGGTTATCATTCAATATTTAGAATGCCTACAGCAAGTTAGCTGGCAATGTATTTAAGGGAATCTTGTGTACTTAAAATTAAAACATTCAATTCGACCTCATCGTTTAATGGCAGCGTTGGTATTTGCTTTTCCATACCAGGGTTTTGCGGCTGATGCCTCATCGCAAACAGAAAAAGTAGATGCCTTGCCTGAAGTGAAAGTCACTTCCCAAGCAGAAAAAAACCAGCCATCGGAAAAAACAAAGTCATACACGGTTGAGTCTACTTCAACCGCCACTCGTTTGAATACCAGTATCCGCGAAACGCCACAATCGGTCTCGGTGATCACGCGTGAGCTTCTGGATGATTTTCGTGTGTTCAGCGTGAATGATGCTTTGTCTTATGCAACGGGTATCAAAGTAGAACAGTTTGAAACGGACCGTACCGAATATACGGCCCGTGGTCTGACGATTACAAATTTTCAGATAGATGGCCTCAGCACGCCTATCAGCTTTAGCGGTACCAACTATGGCGATCTGGATGTGGCGTTGTATGACCGTATTGAAGTCTTGCGTGGTGCCAATGGTTTACTCACAGGGATAGGTAACCCGTCTGCCACGATTAACTTTATCCGCAAGCGACCCACAAGAGAGTTCCAGGCTAAAGCAAATGCCTCTGTGGGTTCATGGGACAACCGTCGTCTGGATGCCGATGTCTCTGGTGCACTGAATGGAGATGGCAGTGTGCGTGGTCGCCTGGTAGTGGCGAATCAAAACAGGAACTCTTACCTGGACCGTTACAGCACCGAAAGAAATGTGGCTTACGGTGTGATCGAAGCTGACTTAACCGATAGCACAAGTCTGGCTATCGGGCACACATACCAGCAGAACAATGCTAGCGGTAATAATTTTGGCAGCTTGCCATTGCTTTATACCGATGGCAGCAAACGTAACTACAACGTGTCCGCTTCCACTGCACCGGACTGGAGTTACCGAAATGTAGGTACTAATATCAGCTTTGTCGAGTTAACGCATGAGTTTGATAATGACTGGAAGCTGAAAGGGCAGTTAACCCACAAAGACGTCAGCTCAAAAGGACGTCATCATTACATTGAAGGTAATGAAGACCGCAGTACAGGTTTGATTACATTCAAGAGTTTTCCTTTTATTTACGACTTTGTAACGAAGGATCACGTGGCTGATATATATGCCAATGGCCCATTTGAATTCGCAGGCCGTAAACATGAGCTGGTTGTGGGTGCCACTCTCAGCAGAACCTATATGAAAGAGTATTCGCGAGAGGGAGACACTATTTTCGTTCAAGCACTCAACAATACTTTTACCAGTAGTTTTGATGATATAGGTAACTTTCCGTTGCCAACGTTCGGTGCTAAAACAACGTCGTCAGATTATAAAAGTACAAACAGCAATATTTACACCGCCGCTAAACTCAATCCGGCAGATGATCTTAAGGTGACAGTGGGCGGAAGCCTGTTAAGTTATAAACTAAGCGGTATCAGTTATGGTGCACCACAAGAAGCCAAAGATAACAACAGGTTCACCCCATATATGGGTGCCGTCTATGATTTGGATAATACACATTCTTTGTATGCGAGTTATGCGGGTATTTATAGGCCGCAGGTGGAAAAAAACCTCAGCAATAGCTTGCTTCCACCCTTAAAAGGTAAGAACTATGAGGTAGGTGTTAAAAGCGAATGGTTTAATAAAACATTGAACAGTTCGTTTGCACTGTTCAAGACCGTGCAGGAAAACCAGGCCCAGTTTGCCGCTCAAACGGCTACACAAACACTTTACGAGCCTATCAAAGCAACAACTAAAGGCTACGAGTTTGATGTGTCCGGTGCAGTGACTGACAGATTGAATATCAACGCCGGCTATACGCGTCTGATGAGTGTAAAAGATGATGACGGGCAAAATGTGAATCCTTTCATTCCTAGGCATCTGGTTCGTGTGACTACTGTGTACAGCGTACCGTTTATTGAGGATCTGAAGGTGGGCGCCAGCGTTAATTGGCAAAGTGATGTGCATGTAGATATTGGTGCAGTGAGGTATAAGCAGGATCAATATGCGGTTCTGAATCTGATGGCAAACTACAAGATTGATAAACACTGGAATGCAGCCGTCAATGTATACAACGTTACCAATGAGAAATACTTATCCAGCTTAAGGTATGCAGAAGGTGCGCAAGCTTACTATGCACCGCCGGCCAGTGCTTTGGCGACATTAACATGGGTATACTAATGTCTCAAAGTTAGGTTTTTATACAACATTGGTTATCGAGGTAAGTGATTTTAAGTAAAAGTGATTGCTGAAAAAAATGATAATTATTATCATTTATCCCAATTGATGGCCAAATCTAAAAAGAAGGCTGCTGATTTCTCAGTAGCCTTTTTCTATTGATATTTTTAATTAATGAGAATTTGAATGACCTTTATGAATAAGCGTGGTTACAGAGTGCAGCTGACGCCAAAAAAAGCCGTAATTGCTGTGATGCTGGCTTGTGCAGCTACTCAAGCATTTGCCGAAGAAAAGCAGTCCGATAAAGAAGGGACTGTCGAACTGGAGGAGGTGAAAGTGAATGCCTCTGCTGATGCAAATGCAAAAGGCTTGATGAAACCTTATGCCGGTGGGCAGGTTGCTAAGGGTGGCCGTGTCGGTATATTGGGTAATAAGGATGCAATGGATACCCCATTTTCAATCAATGCTTACACTAATTCGCTTATTCAGAATCAACAGTCCAGAAGCGTTGGAGATGTATTGCTAAACGATCCATCCGTGCGTGTTGCACGCGGCTTTGGTAATTTCCAGGAATCATATTTCATCCGCGGATATATCCTGGGATCTGACAGCGTTACTTATAACGGCCTGTATGGCATTCTTCCGCGCCAATATATCGCTGCGGAATTATTTGAACGCGTAGAAGTTTTACGTGGAGCATCTGCTTTTTTAAATGGTATTAGTCCAGGTGGCGATGCTATTGGCGGTTCTATTTCATTATTGCCGAAACGCGCGCCAAATGATCCACTGAATGTATTCACTGCTGGCTGGAGCACAGGTAATCAGCAGTTGTATTCCGCTGATGTTGCCAGACGTTTCGGGCCGGATGACCGTGCAGGTGTGAGATTGAATGTTTCAAGACGCGATGGCGGCACCGCAATCGATAAAGAGCATGCGCAAGTGGATCTGGTATCACTTGGATTGGACTGGCGTGGGGAGAAACTGCGATTGTCCGCTGACTTGGGCTATCAGGATAACAAACTGAGACAGACTCGTACCAATGTGACACTAGGAGCGGTAACCTCCGTTCCGCGTGCGCCTAGAAGCGATTCCAACTGGGCACAGCCATGGACATTCTCCAATGAAAGGGACACTTTCGGAACCCTGCGAGGGGAGTATGATTTAAGTGAAAATCTCAGCGCATACTTTGCTGGTGGCTTCCGTGAAACTAAAGAAGTAAATTCTCTGGCTAACTTAACCGTCACCGATTCTGCATCTGGCGATGGAAATATGTCACGATTTGATAATAGCCGAGAAGAAGCTGTCAGAACAGGTGAGGTTGGTTTAAAAGGCAAGTTCGAGACTGGTACAGTTGGTCATGATGTTGTCCTAAATGCCAACATTTATCATGCCGATAGAAAAGGCTCGTATGCATGGGATTTCTTTAATACCTTTCCTACAAATCTTTACTCTCCAACTTATTACCCTCAGCCTTCTTTCTCAGGAACCGCATTTTTGGGCAATGTAAATGATAGGCAGAAAACCAATAAAACCATATTACGTAGTATCGCATTGGGCGATACATTATCGATGTTGAATAATCAGCTATTACTGACGTTGGGCGTTAGACATCAACAGATTAACACTACTGACTACGCCTGGAATACGCAAGCCGCTACAGGATACGATAAGTCTAAATTAAGTCCTATGGTTGCGGCAGTGATTAAGCCATGGGATGGAATCTCGTTGTATGCGAACTACATTGAGGGTTTGACAATTGGCCAGACAGCACCAAATCAGGTTAATACAAGTTTAGGGCCTATAGCAGTAATTAATCGTGGTCAAGTACTTGCTCCTTATGTATCTAAGCAAAAAGAAGTAGGTGCCAAGTTTGACTTTGGTAAAGTGCGGTTGACAACAACCTATTTCACTACTGAAAAACCTCGTGGTGCAGTAGACGCTTCAGGTTATTTTTCAGCACGGGGTAGCGAAGACCATCAGGGTGTTGAAGTTATGACTTTGGGTGAGCTAGTGCCCGGAGTTCGTTTGCTGGGTGGTATTACTTTCTTTGATACAAAACAGAAAAACACAGGTGATCCAGCTACGGAAGGCAAGCAAACAATAGGTATACCTGATAAACAGGCAAATTTGGGTGTTGAATGGGATGTCGCAGGTGTATATGGATTAACATTTGAAGCACGAGTAATTGCGACAGATAGTGTTTATGCAGACTCTGCCAATAACTTGCGTGTGCCTGGATGGACTCGCTTCGATCTTGGAGCACGTTATGCCACTGATATCAAAGGACATCTGGTGACCGTGCGTGGTCGTATAGATAATGTCGCAGATAGAGATTATTGGGCTTCCAGTGGTGGTTTTCCAGACAATGGTTATTTGGTGTTAGGAGCTCCACGGACTTTCACAGTAAGTGCCCAGCTTGATTTTTAACTACGCACTTGAATAAAGGAATAGTGATTACAAGGCAGATTTATAAAAATAATTGCAATCTTTAATAAGAATTATTATCATGTAATGATCTACAATAAGGGGCTGCTATTCAAAGGCAGCCTTTTTCTTTGTTCCAATCCGGTTGACAATTATTATTGTCAGCAATAACCGATTGCTTATTATTAAATATATAAATGCCATTAAATAGACCTGCCAAAGATTCATTACGGAAAACGTTAATTATTTGTCACCGGTGGCTTGGTCTGGCGAGCGCCCTGTTCTTATTAATCACCGGACTTACCGGCGCCATCATTTCCTGGGATCACGAGCTGGATGAATTGCTTAACCCAGCATGGATGCATAGCGACTCGGTAGGGCCGCATCAATCTTCTCTGGTACTCGCCAAGCAAGTGGCAGAGCGCTACCCCCAGGTACAGGTAAGTTCGATTCCGCTAAAAGTGGAAGAAGGACATACACTTTCTCTTGGTGTCAGGCCGTTGCCAAACCCGCCTGATGGGCTGGAACCTGTCAAATTCAACCAGGTGTTTGTGGACCCGGTCACCGGTCAGGAGCTGGGCAAGCGGGAGTGGGGTGCCGTCTGGCCGGTAGATCGCACCAATGGGATTTCTTTCCTGTACAAGCTGCACTACAGTTTGCATCTGCCGGAAATGTGGGGCGTAGATCGCTGGGGAATCTGGCTGATGGGTGGTGTGGCGATCATTTGGCTGATAGACAGTTTTGTTGGGTTATATCTGACATTGCCTAAATCCACAAAAAAACCGCAAACACGCTTGCACAAAGCCCAGGCGATACGTTCGACAAACCAGGCTTCCTTCTGGCAGCGCTGGTGGCCTGCATGGAAAATGCGCTGGAACAGCAGCACGCATAAACGCTATTTCGATATGCACAGAGCATTTGGGTTATGGACCTGGATATTACTGATTATCCTGGCCTTCTCGGCTATGGCTCTCAATCTGCGCCGCGAAGTCTTTATGCCGGTGATGACCTCTGCCTTCACATTGACACCTACACCTTCTGATATGCGTCCGCGTTTGCCTCCAGCCAAGCAATTGCCACCCAAGGTAGATTACGAACAGGTATTGGCATTGGCGAAAAATGATGCGCGTGCGCAAGGCTGGCAAGAGCCTGCCGGACGCATTTCTTACATCGCGGCTTACCAGTTATTCAATGTCGATTTTTACTACCCTGAGGCGGATCATGGTGTGGCTGGTGCTGGTCATAAACGCTTGTATTACGATGGGCTGGATGGGCACTACGTTGGCAAACGTATTCCCTGGGATGGCACAGCAGGCGATGTCATTGTGCAGGCGCAGTTTCCATTACACTCCGGTCGTATTTTAGGCATTCCAGGACGTATCCTGATTTCTGTCATGGGGCTTGTGGTTGCGATGCTCTCGGTCACTGGCGTGTATCTGTGGTTGAAGAAGCGTAAAGCACGCAAAGTATCTGAAGCGATCGTAAAGAATGGCAAGCCGCAAAATGACATACCTAAAGTTCGGCCACCTGATAAGCTGGGAATGCCTGTTTAATATACATCGCGACGGTAGCGTCCTGCTGCCGTCAGGTTAGCCAGTGTATGGTCGCCCAAAATTTGTTGTAACTGGTTGTGAACGGCAGGTGCCATGCCAGTGGCACTACCGCATACATAAATCGCTGCCCCAGCTTGCACCCATTCTTTGATTTCTGCTGCCAGAGACCTGACAACATCCTGCACATAGTTTTTTTCAGCCTGGTCGCGGGAAAACGCAGTGGCTAGTTTTGTAAGCGAACCCTGCTCGAGCCACTGGTGTAACTCATCCCTGAAATAAAAATCATATTTCTCGTTACGCTCGCCAAAAATCAGCATATTCTGCAGCTTGCCAGAAGCAATACGTGCTTTCAGGTGTGCTCTTAAACCTGCAATGCCGGTACCATTGCCGATCAGGATCAACGGGATATTTTGCGCTGGAGGATGGAAAGCACTGTTCTCGCGGATGCGTAAGGCAATTTCATCGCCAACAGCCGCATGCTGCGTTAACCAGCCGGAACCTATCCCTAACCTGCCATCTGCATAGTGGGTTTGTCTGATCAGTAATTCGAGCTGATCATCCTGCGGGATAGACGCAATCGAATATTCGCGGTGCGGCAGGTTTTTCAACGTGCGCAGAATACCTTCAGCATCGAGGCCGGCGAATGTTTTCCAGCTATTCTCGTCATGAGGCAGCAGTTTTTCGAGCAAGGCTTGTACAAGGGTGGTGCTTCCGCCATTCACCGGTAAGGCGCCATCCAATGCAAGTCTTTTTAAAAAGCGCGAGACAGCATCTTGCGAATTGCGGGGGCCGATTTCTGCAATGTCGCCGGCTTGCCATTGCATGTCTTTCTTTTCAGTGGAAAGCTTTAAATGAAAAACCGGCGCCCCGGCACTACCGTCATTCACTTGCGATCGTGCAATCAGTGTCCATGACTGGTAAACAGGAGTTTCCCAATCCGGCATTTCTGTATTGTGTGCCAGCAGCCCCAGCTGGTATTGCCAGTGCCTGAGGGCGCCGTCATCCAGATGGTCTACTTCGATTAAATCAAATAATGGCAGGGCATGCCTGCGTTGCAGCCAGGCATCCAGACCATGCCCGAATCCGCAAAAGAATGTATAGCTTGAGTCGCCTAAAGCCAGTATCCCATACTGGAGATGAGACAGATTGATATTGCTCTGCATGAATGTCTGCTGGAAGTCAGCGGCATTGTCAGGAGCATCGCCTTCTCCGGTGGTGCTGACCACAAACAATATCCGGCTAAAGTCTTGCAGGGTGGTGGCATCAATCGCTGATAACGGTAAGGTTTCTACTGATAAGGCAGCGGTTTTAAGTGATGCTGCCGTTTTCCTGGCGATTAGTTCAGCATTGCCGGTCTGGCTGGCATAAGCCACCAGTATGCTATGACTATTGCGCAGGGGAGTATCCGCCTGAGCCTGCCGGTTGAGTGCGTTTTTTTTCCTGTGCCGCCAGATAATCCATCCGCAGAAAGTCAGGTACAGCAAAATAACGCCGGTTGCTTTGACGGTATAGGCACGTTCAAAGTCGGACGCAAACGCATGGACAGGGGTAAGCAGGGCACATAGTGCCAAGGGCAGGTAGTTCATTCCAGCATTGCCGTTAATTCAGGGGAGAGATATTCTTTGAAGCCATCGGGTGTTTGCTCTATCAGTAATGTGGCAATCTGATGTGTTTGCGCATAATCAAGCGCAGCCTGCACACCCATGACAGTGAAGGCCGTGGCCAATGCATCGGCCTGCATGCATTCTTCATGAATGACGGTGACCGAGATCAGTGCGTTGATGCTGCGATCGATCGGGTAACCATTGCGTGGGTCTATGGTATGCGCGTAATGATGATTTTCGTGATCGAAATAACGGCGGTAATCACCGGAAGTCGCCACGGCAATGCCGCACACAGCCGCAATCGACTCGGTGGCGACGGAAGCTATGCCCGGAGGAATCTCAAGCGCCACCCACCATGGCTGACCGTCAGGCTTGATACCGGCACCGTATAACTCGCCACCCACTTCTACCAGGTAGTTATCTATCCCGGCGTATCGCAATGCTTGCGAAACCCTGTCTACCCCATAGCCTTTGGCGATGCCTGAAAGATCGACATAGGCATTACCAGGCTGCAGCAATTGCTTATTCTTGGCATCCAGTTGCAGGCGCTGCCAGCCGCTACTCGCCTGTAACCGTTTGATTTCCTCTGCATCTGGCGGGGAGGTGCGGTGCCCATGCGGGCCGAATCCCCATAAATTAACCAGCGGTCCTATCGTCGGATCAAATGCGCCGTTTGTTTCCGCGGCTATTTTCAGCGCGCAATCCATCACAGTGAAAAAAGGGTCAGGCAGCGGGTACCACGTATCGGCTTCAGACTGGTTGAACAGGCTCAGGTTAGAATCATCCTGCCATGTGCTCATCTGCCTGACGACCAGGTCCAGTTCCTCTTGTATCAGGGCGCGTACAGCGTGCTGGTCATGATGAGGCGCATGAATGTAGCGGACAGTCCAGGTCGTTCCCATGGTCTGCCCGCTCAGGGTGAATTGCTCCCCAACCGGTAATTGTTCAGGCAATGCCGCCAGATGCTGGGGAATCAATACACGTTGCATCGCTTGGTGGCTTACTGGAAAGTCTTTATTGCGGCAATACTTCCAGTGTCAGCACGTAAGACAGCGTGCGTTCTTTGGCCAGTTTGTTAGAAACGCGGTTGTCTTTGAAGTCAGCATCCAGCCAGTACATGCCGGCCTGGTCAAACGATACTTTGATTTTGCCGTTTTTGTCTGTCTTATAGTTTTTCTCTTCAGGATTATTGCGGTACTGAGTCTGGCCGCGCACGATCGTCACTTCAACATCAGCGGTTGGCTTACCGTCTACCAGGAATGTCAGCTCGACCGGTTCGCCGGATACAATGTCGTTAGGATGGGTAGCCGCCACAAGCTCAAGTCCTTTGTTGCTTGGTGTGAGTGTGGATGGCTTGCCAACAGTGACATAGTTTTCCAGACGGCTTTCAGTTTCGGACACTTGCAGGTCTTTCGCATCGGCGGGCACTTCTTTGGCCAAGGCCTCTGCGGTGCCCATGAAACGCTTAGGTTTGTTCTCGCTATCTTTCCAGTTTGCGCGGAACCCGGAACGCACCAGTTCCACGCGGTAGGTACCCTTTTTATCGAATTTCGCATCAAATACCGTGCGCAATTCGCCTTTGAGGATATTCACCGGTGTGACCTGGCTGCCATCCGGCGCAACAATCACAAGACCATCAATTGCCAGCGGGCGGTGGTTGATCTGAAACGGGTCGTTGGAAACGGCGGCATCAAAAGTGACGAACTGCGACGCTGACAGCACAGTGCTGGATGGCAAGATCCAGAAACCATGTGCCTGTGTATGAGAGGCTGCCATGCCGAGTGCCAAAGAAACGAAAGCAACAATGTTTTTCATCTGTGTATTCCTCAGGATTATTCTTAAAATCAGGGCTTCAGATCGACAATAATGTCACCCAGTTCATGCTGTCCGGTGGCTTTAGCCTGCTCAGCTTTTTGCGCCGGCCAGTTGAACGGTACACGGATGATTTCGCGGCCACCTTTTTCACGTGCAGCTTCAACGGCGATATTGTATTGACCAGCTGGCAATGTGCCCAACGGTTCTTTGCCTTCGGTGAAGCTCAGTGTCTGCTCGCCGACCGGGCGGGTGGCACCGGATACGCCATCGATAGGTAATGACTGTTCACGACCACTTTTACGCCACCATTGGCGCAGATCTTTCAACCATTTGTTGCCTTCATCACCGTTGGCAGCTTTCTTCTGGCTATACCAGGCAGCCAGGTTCTTTTGCACACTCTGGTCAGGTTTTTCGATCCAGACGGCGACATAAGGGCGGTGGTATTCTGCGGAGTTGATCTGCGGGATCGTCACTTTGATATTGATTTCTCCGGCGGTTGCCTGGTTGGCAAACAAGCCGGCAATCAGTGTTGGAATAAGCGCAGGTACCCATTTACGCATTGACGAACCTCCTAATAAATTAATGAATGAATAAAATAACCAGCACCAGCGGGATCACCACACCCAGGCCCACCAGAGGCCAGGTCGATGGCCGGTTGCCGGCATGCATGCTGAGCATGAACAGGCCGGTGATGGAAAATACCAGTGCAGCAATGGAGAAAATATCGAGAAACCAGCTCCAGGCGAGGCCAGTGTTTCGCCCTTTGTGTAAGTCGTTAAGGTAAGAAATCAAACCACGGTCCGTGAGCTCGTAGTTCACTTCGCCGCTCTCGCGGTCTATGACCAGCCACGCGTCACCACCAGGCCTTGGCAGCGATACATACACTTCGGCGTCTGACCATTCGCCGGCCTGGTTTGCTAAATTCACACCAATGGCATTTCCTACCCAGTCGGCAGTCGCCTTGGGTAAGGCTGCCTTGTCATCGGCAGGGTCAGTCTGAATCTGTTTCAACAGTGGGGCTGGTACGGTGGCGGTTTTTTTGGAGACGACGGGTAATGACTCGATGTGGCTGGCGTTATTCAAGGTGATACCGGTGGCTGCAAATAGCAGCATGCCGACCAGGCATGCTGCTGAGCTGATCCAATGCCAGCGGTAAAGATGTTTAAGCCAGAATGCCCGGTTAGAATTAAGTTGTATTTGCATGTCTGGCAATTATTTAATGGATTCTCAACCCAAATACGATTTTTCGCTGAAACCATCCCCTTTTCAAGGAAATGATGGAAATGAGAACTAGTCTCATTATAACAGAGGCGGCTCGCAGCTTACCAGTCACCAAGGTAATGCAATGTATCTTTTTGTATCAGAAGAGCACGGGAAGCAAGCAGGAATGGATTGCTAGCGAATTCCATTCACAAGTATTTCAGCGTTAATGGCTTCCCATGTCTGGCAACCGGTCAAAGCCATGGCGATTTCAAGTTCTTCCCGTAACAAGCGGATCAGATGCGCTACACCGAGTGCGCCAGCGGTAGCCAGCGCATGAATATAAGGCCTGCCCACCATCACTGCTGTGGCACCGAGCGCTCGTGCCTTGAGGATATCCGTCCCGCGCCGGATTCCGCCATCGACAATCACTGGGATCACGCCCTGAATGGCAGACACTACTCCAGGCAGTGCCGAAAGGGTGGATGGCGCCGTATCCAGTACCCGGCCGCCATGGTTGGACACGATAATGCCAGCAGCGCCGGCGCTGACCGCTTTTGCAGCATCCCCAGGGTGCATAATGCCTTTCAACAGCACCGGCAGCGCGGTTTGCCGGGTCAGCCATTCCACATCCGCCCAAGACGGAGCCAGCGTCATGAACCCATCAAAAACTGGGCTGGAATGTTCATCCAGGACCGGCAGCCTGAGCGGGGCAACATTGCTTTGCGCGATGGCGGGTGGTACAGAAAAACCTGCGCGCTGTTCGCGATTGCGAGCGCCTGAGACAGGTGCATCGACTGTCAGTACCAGTGCACGATAGCCTGCCGATTCTGCACGCTTGACCAGTGCAAGCGTCGCTTCCCGATTCGCCTGCCAGTAAAGCTGGAACCATAATGGGCCTTGCGCCTGACTGCTCACTTCTTCCAGAGGGACAGATGCTTGTGTCGAAACCACCGCCAATCCCCCCATCACGCCTGCGGCCAATGTGGTTGCCAGTTCCCCCTGCTCGTGAAATAAACGCTGGGTAGCCACCGGTGCCAGGATAACAGGATGCGCCAGTTCATCACCAAACAGCTTGCAGCGCGTGTGGCCGCCGGCCACCGATGTCAGAGCGCGTGGCCACAATTTCAAATCACGCCAGGCAGTGATATTGGCATCCAGGGTCAGTCCATCCGCAGCACCGCCTTGCAGATATGCCCAGGCCGGATCTGATATGTGTACGCGGGCGTACCGTTCATAATCAGCAGCACACACGATATCCTGTGGGATCGCTGCCAGGGAGGATGGCCTCGACATCAGCGGCTCCATTGCCTGAGAAGGTTGTGGTAATGGCCGGTCAGTGCAACGATCTCTTCCGAGTTGCCGATCTGGCTGCGCAGTTTGATCAATGTCATGTCCAGATTGAACAGCATGCTGCGCTGCCAGGCATCCGGCACCAGGCTTTGCACCCATGAAAAGGCGGCAATACGTTCACCTGCAGTCACCGGCTCTACCCTGTGCAGGCTGGAAGAGGGGTAAATAATGGCATCACCTGCCGGCAGTTTCACTTCGTGTGCACCATATGTATCTTCAATGATCAAGTCGCCGCCTTCGTAACTTTCAGGGTCTGATAAAAACACGGTGACGGAGATATCCGTGCGTAAACGCTGGCCGGTATTCCTGTCAGTCTGTATGGCATTGTCGATATGGTCACCATAGTTGCCGCCGCCGGTGTACCGGTTGAACATGAATGGCAGAATAAACTGTGGCAATGCCGCAGAAAGAAAAAGAGGGTGGCGTTCCAATGCAGCGGCGATGGTTTTGGCGAGTGATGGATATTCTGCTGACTCGGTAGAAAATTGCAGGTTATGCTTAGCTTCAGCCGCCAATGGACCGGCGCTCGCAGCGCCATCAACCCATGGCCCCTCCTGCAAAGCTTTGCGCAAGGTTTCCACTTGATCAGGATTGAATATTCCAGGGATGTGCAACAGCATGATGACTCTCGCGTACAAATAAAAAAGCCCGCCAGAAATATCTGACGGGCGTTCAGTTTAATGCATTTAGAACTTAATTTCTGCAGTTGCCATCGCGGAGCGAGCTAATCCCAACTGAACACGGGCACCACTGTTGTTCATGGCGTTAATATATTCTTTGTCGAATAAGTTATAAACGTTCAGTCGCAGATTCAGATTCTTGTTCACTGCATATGCCACCATGGCGTCGAAAACAGTATAAGAAGGAATCTCTGGCATATTGTTAACACTTGCTGCGGTGTTGGTTGTCACCAAGCGTTTTTGCTCACCCATGTAACGTGCACCACCACCTATAGTGAGGTTGTCAAAGGAGTATTGCGTCCACAAAGTAGCGCTGTAATCGGGCACCCAGCGTACGGCATTTGTGTTCACGCCGGTAGCATTCTGCTGGTCAAGTGCTTTCGCGTTCAACTTGGTGAAGCCCGCACTGATCTGCCAGTTCTCGGTGATCTGGCCTACAGTGCCTAATTCGTAACCACTGACACGTGTTTTACCCATTTGGGCCGGGTTACCCAAGTCGTCAAAAGAAGTTTGTTTGTCATTCTCGGTCCTGAAAACAGCTGCTGTCACATTCAATTGGTTATTTAACACATTCCACTTCGTGCCTAACTCGTAATTATCCGTTTTTTGTGGATCTAACGCACCGTTATTTTGGTTGTTAGCCGTACCGGATAGTGCAAAGTTAGCACTTGCCGGGGGGGTGTATGAACTGCCATAAGCGAGATACACACTTCCGTTAGAAGCTGGTTTGTACAATACACCGGCTTTATAACTGGCGAGGTTGTCCGAATCACTCAAATTGAATGGTGTTAAAGTTGTCACCGCAGGAACAGGGTTGCCAGTTGGTAGTATTGATGCACCCCGGGCTCTGGTGTCATAACGTTCAAAACGTACACCACCATTCACTTGCCATTGATCGTTCAGGTCTATGGTATCAAATGCATATACTGCCATGGTTGAGGTGCGGCCATCTGTATCTGCGCCATTAGCATATGGTTTGCCTAGCGAATCATTTTCATTCGGGTTGTATAGATTGGCAGGCGGGTTGGAAATGGCAGTGTAAGGAATTCCACTAGTGGTGGTCGTTGCAGTACCAAAGCCTTTACTCTTTTGCCTTTCGTAAATGAATTCGACACCACCGGTAAAGGAGTTCTTGAAACCGGCAATGTCAAAAATGCTGTTCAAGCTGGTCTGGTTAATCAATATTTCGTCATCGCGGTCAATGCGTTGACGTGATCTTGCAATCGTCCAGCTGTTCGGATTGCCAGGTGTTACGGCAGTAATTCCATTCACGCCGGTAAGGATACGGTCGATGGATGTCTGGCCATAACGAGTAATGTTGCGAAGTGTGGTTTTCTCGGATAAATCGTATTCAAGCTTGGCAGTGAGCATATCGGCATCAATGCGCTCGTAGTCGTTTTTGCTGCCATAAAAATTTTCACGGTCTGTTTTGGCACCATTGCGGATCGCTGCATTCGTATTATAGAAGCCGCTCATCCCAATAGAGGATATTCCGCCATCGGGGGTATTGTCTTGGCGAATGTGCTGCGTATAGAAATAACCACGGGCATCAGTGCCTAAACCAAAGGCAATAGACGGGGCAATCGAAAAGTTTTGGTTGTCGACTTCATCACGCTTAGGCACATTGCCTTCACTGATCACACCATTGATGCGAACAGCAGTCGTTTCATCAAGCGCCTGATTAATGTCAATGGTGGCGCGTTTTCTTTGCGCTGTGCCGTAACCCACTGTTGCATAGTTTGCATTAGTCAAACTAGGCAATTTTGTGATCAAGTTGATATATCCGGAGGCGGCGCCGCGACCAATATCCGCGCCTGCTGGTCCTTTAATCACTTCAACCTGCTCTGTATTGAAAATATCGCGAGTGACAGCGCCCAGGTCACGAATACCGTCCACAAATAACTGGTTGGAAGCGTTAAAGCCGCGCATCGAGAATGTGTCGCCGGCGGATGTGTTACCGTTTTCACCCTGCTGAACAGTGATCCCGGGTGTGTTGCGCAAGGCATCAACCAGGGTAAATACCCCTTGTTCTGTCAGCAGCTCTTTTTTGATAACCTGTACGGTTTGCGGCGTATCGATCAGTGGCTTGGTGAATTTGGTGTTGGCTGAACTATCCGCTTTGAACGGTGCCACTTCTTTTTTTGATTTAACAGCTACTTCAGGTAGCTGGGCTGCTTCTTCTGCTGCAATGGCAGTCATGGAAAAAGTGGCCGCGACTAATGCTGCGATGCGCGCTGGATGATGCTTGCGGCTGCGAATATGACTCATTTTCTTTCCTCAATATTGTTTTCGCTGGCTTCAGGGAAGCTTTTGAATAGCACGATGGGGCTTTAATACGACATTTATTTTTGGAGTGAGCGCGATACAAATCCTTACAAAACGTCTTTGCTTATGGCTATACAAGCAAGGGTTTTTAAGGGATGATTCGCGCTTTGTTGCGAGGGTCGATTTTTACCTGGTTTTAAACATAACTATGTTTCAAATCAAGCATTAAAGACTCGCTGCATCCTGTTCATGGTTGACTGGCATTCATGGGAATGAATGCTGGTTTTTCGAAATGTATCAGAATGTATAAATATGTATCAAAGAGATAATGATAACGTTTCTCATTTATAATTGCAAGGTGTATGCAGCGCATAAATTTCGGGCGGCCGGCGGTATTCTGCTGGCTGCTTTGGTTATTAACAGATTGAATTGGTTTAACAGTTAAATGAACAGGCATTTGCTTTTAATCGCTTTCATGGGTTTGAGCATGTTTGTGCATGCGGAGGAATCCATCTGGTACAAGGATGGCGATCCGCTGAACACCCGGATTGAAACATTACCCCGGATCCCGGAAGGTTATCGCGGGGTAGGTTCGCCTTGCGCCCAACTGGATCTGAACAAGCCGTTAACGCTGGCGGAAGTCGCGGATGCCAGTTTGTGTAACAACCCGCAAACCAGCGAGATCTGGGCGAGTGTCAGAGTGCAGGCAGCGCAATTAGGTGTTGCAAAATCAGCCTATCTGCCGACGGTCACCGATAATGTATCTACCAATTTGAATGTACTTAATCCGGAATCTTCCACACGTAGTAACCCGTCAGTCAATTTGAGTAACAGCCTGGTTGCCAGTTATCTTTTATATGACTTTGGCAATCGAAACGCCAATCTCGAAAATGCCCGCCAGTTATTACTCTCGGCCAGTGCGAGTCAGAGTAGCGTGGTGCAGAATGTATTGCTGCTGGCTACGGTGGCTTATTACCAGGTGCAGGCAAACATAGCCGCCCTGAATGCAGCGCGAGAAGCAGAGCGTGCAGGGGAAGAAAGCTATAAAGCGGCCAGTGCCCGTTACCGCGCCGGGGTGGCAACGCCAGCCGATATGTTGCAGGCGCAAACAGCATTTGCACAATTCACGCTGGCGCGTATCACCAGTGAAGGTAACCTGCAAATCGCTTATGGCAACCTGGTGAATGTCATGGGCCTGCCTGCGCAGCAAAAAGTGGAGTTGATCAGTGCTGCGAACGATGCACCGCCTACGATTATGGAGGATGTCGGTACATTGATCGAGCAGGCTGGTTTACGCAGGCCCGATCTGGTTGCCAGTGAAGCACAGGTGAGAGCTGCGGAGGCCAGCATAGAAGCCAGCAAGGCAGCGACCAAGCCTACCATTTTTGTGTCAGCATCCAATGGTTTGCAGGATGGCTCACAATTAAGTTCTAGCAAAAACTCTACGTTGGGGCTGACAGTGTCCATCCCCATTTTTGCTGGCTATGCCCCTACTTACCGCATCCGCGCTGCGGAAGCCACCGCAGACCTGCGGGCGGCACAGCGTGACCGCTTGCGGTTACAGATTTCGCTGGAAGTCTGGAATGCCTACCAGAACCTGCGTACTGCGTTGCAATCGATTAATGCCACCAAGGTATTGCTGGAAAGCGCAGAGCAATCCTACCGAGTGGCTCTTGGGCGCTACAAGGCAGGTGTCGGCAATATCATCGATACGCTGAATGCACAAAGTGCGCTGGCAAACGCACGCCAGCAAAACATACAGGCCGGGCTTAATTCGAATATTGCCCGTGCAACCCTGGCGCAAGCGATGGGCGCTCTCGATAGCGCGATGATCCAATCCTTGCCGAATGCCACTGTCCCGGCCAACAATTAACCAGAACTTCATCCATTGTCATCACTATGAAATTACTCAAAAAAATTGTTGTGTTTATTGTATTGGTAGCGGCAGCTGCCGGTGGTTATTACTACTATCAGCAAACACACCAGCCTAAACCGGAAGACCTGTACCGCCTGGATGAAGTGACGCGGGGCGATATCGAGCAATCGGTATCCGCCAATGGCACGCTGAATCCTGTCAGCCTGATCAGCGTGGGTACCCAGGTCTCGGGCATCGTGCGCAAACTGTATGTGGACTTTAATGACCAGGTCAAGAAAGACCAGGTGTTGCTTGAACTCGATAGCGCATTGTTCAATGCCCAGATCGTACAGTCGCAAAACAGCGTGCGTAACAACCAGGCCAGCGTCGAGCTGGCAGTGGCGAACGAAAAGCGTATGCGTGAATTGTATGAACAGGATTACGTATCCAGACAAGAGCTGGATACCGCAGTGCAAGTGATGAAATCCGCCAAAGCACAACTGGAAAGCGCGCGTGGCCTGCTGGCCCGTGACCAGACCAATTTGAATTTCACCATCATCCGCTCGCCGGTGTCGGGGGTGGTCATCAATCGTGTGGTGGATGTCGGCCAGACGGTGGCAGCCAGCTTCCAGACACCTACCCTGATCCAGATTGCGCAAGACCTGGCCAAGATGCAGATTGACACCAGTTTTGCCGAGGCGGATATCGGCAAAATCAAGGTAGGGCAGAAGGTCAGCTTTAATGTGGATGCTTTCCCTAGCCGCAATTTTGAGGGGGTGGTGAAGCAGGTGCGCCTGAACTCGACTAACACCTCAAATGTGGTGACCTACAATGTGGTGGTTTCTGTCGATAACGAAGACCTGACGTTGTTGCCGGGCATGACGGCGTACGTGAATATTGCCGTGGAGCATGTGAAGCAGGCGATGCTAGTGCCAAACGCAGCATTGAGATACAAGCCAAAACAGGATACTGATGCCGGAAAAGATGACAGGCAAGAAGAAAACGCCAGTGACAAAAAAGGCGATGCGGCCGGCGAGAAAAGAGGGGGTCCGGGCGGTGAAAATCGTGGCGAGTGGAGCGGCCGTCGTGGTGAAAATGGAGGTGGCGCAGGACGCTGGAACCGTGGCGGGCCAGGCCGCGGTGAAGGGAGTGGCGGCGGTGAAGGTAGGGGTGAGCGCCGTGGCAAACGTCCGGGGGGCGGTAATAACATGGGTAAAATCTACGTACTGAGAGAAGGTAAACCGACCATGGTGAGAGTCCGGGTGGGTATTACCGATGGCCGCTCGACAGAGATTCATAGCCGGGACCTGGCCGTGGGTGACCAGATCATTGTCAGCGAGTTGCAGCCGGATAACCAGCAAAAGCCGGGTGGCAATAACAATAATCCCCGCGGACCCAGAATGTTCTAAACAGGTACTGGTATGACGCAAAAAAACGTGATCGAGGTCAGCCATCTGTATAAGGAATACCAGACGGCTGCGGGACCCTTCCCGGTGCTTAAAGATGTCAATCTGCGCATCGCGCAAGGCGATTATGTGGCTATCATGGGGCCATCCGGCTCAGGTAAATCCACCTTTATGAATATCCTCGGGTGCCTGGATAAACCCACTTCCGGCAACTATGTACTGGATGGACATGCGGTGGCAGCCATGGAAGCCAATGCGGTGGCCGGGGTACGTAACCGGACCATAGGTTTTGTGTTCCAGGGATTTAACCTGCTGGCTCGCTCAAGCCTGCTAGATAATGTCGGACTGCCGCTGGTGTATGCCGGTGTTGAAAAAGCCGAACGGCATGCGCGAGCCAAAGTGCTGCTGGAAAAGGTAGGGCTAAGCAAACATATCCATTCGCGCCCCAACCAGATATCAGGTGGCCAGCAACAGCGTGTGGCGATCGCACGTGCGCTGGTGAATACGCCCAGCCTGATCCTTGCCGATGAGCCTACCGGCAATCTGGACAGTGTGACCAGCGAAGAAATCATGGCTCTGTTCGGGCAGTTGAATAAAGAAGGCATCACGATCGTGCTGGTGACGCATGAAACTGACATTGCCGAACATGCCAAACGGCAAGTGCGCTTTCTGGATGGCGAGATCGTGCAGGATACCTTGACCGTAGCAGAGGAGGCAGGCGTGAGTGGCGATGAACAGGATGAATAAGATCGGCTGTCACCGTTCTGCCATGCAGCAAATGAATACTGAAATGAAAAAAATAAAGCTTAATTCTTACTCCGGCTGTCACGCCTGCCTTGTGCAAGGAAGCTGCCATGTTTAGCGCCATGCTGGGAGAAGCATGGCATGCCATGGGTGCCAATCGCTTGCGCACTTTCCTGACCATGCTGGGCATGGTGATAGGCGTAGGTGCCGTGGTATTGATGATGGCGATAGGGCAGGGCGCCGAAGCATCGGTCAAGCGTTCCATCAATGCCATGGGTAGCAACCTGTTCGTGGTGCTATCCGGCCCTCCACGCATGGGTGGGGTGCGTTCTGCTACCGGCAACGCGCCTTCCCTGAACGTGAAAGATGCCAATGCGCTTGCCGAGCTGGGCGATGTGGCTGGCGTTGCACCGGTGACCATGGGCAAAGCGCAAATCGTCTATGCCAGCAATAACTGGAACACCGATATCATAGGCACCACCCCCAGTTATTTTGATGTACGTTCTTGGAATATGGCGGACGGTTATGCGTTCTCTGATTCGGATGTGCGGTCTGCGACACGGGTCGCATTGATCGGGCAAACGGTGGTGCAGAATCTTTTCGGGGACGATGTAGAGCCAGTCGGCCAGACCATCCGTATCAACCAGCGGCCTTTTGTGGTGTTGGGCGTGCTGGCAAGCAAAGGGCAAACGCTGGATGGTCGTGATCAGGATGACACTATCATCGTGCCGTTAACCACTGCCCAACGGAAATTGTTTGGCAATCAGCTACCGGGTAGTGTGCGCCAGATCATTGTGCAAGCCAATTCGGACAAGGTCATGGGCATGGTTGAAGAATCCATGAACAGCCTGCTGAACCAGCGGCATAATATCCGCGAAGGCGCAGACAGTGATTTCTCTGTACGCAACCTGACGGCCATCGCCAATTCCGCTGCAGAAACAGCGCGTACCATGTCGCTATTGCTGGGCGCGATCGCCTCTGTGTCATTGCTGGTCGGGGGTATCGGTATTATGAACATCATGCTGGTGTCGGTGACTGAACGTACGCGTGAAATTGGCATACGCATGGCGATCGGTGCGCGGGAACGTGACATCCTGCTGCAGTTTTTGCTGGAAGCTGTGATGATCTCTATTGTAGGTTGCCTGATCGGGATCGTGATCGGTGTGGGCGGGGCGGTACTGGTCAGCGTACTCACCCAGGCGGAAGTCATTGTTTCCAGTGATTCAGTGCTGATCGCGTTTAGCGTGGCCGCTACCATCGGTATTTTCTTCGGCTTTTACCCGGCAAGAAAAGCTGCCAAACTGAATCCTATCGAAGCATTACGCTACCAGTGATACTATCCAGCTTCTGTAAAAGCCCAATTTCCACCGGCGGGGAGGCCTGGCTGGAATTAATCCATTTCAATCGGTGGTGCGACCTTTAATACTTCTTCTACCGTCGTCATTCCGGTGGCCACCTTCTCTGCACCGTTAAGCATCAGTGGCTGCATTCCCGCCTTGGAGGCTGCCTGACGCAGTTGCAACAAGTCGGTTTCCGGGGTGATCAGCTTGCGGAGCGCAGGTGTCAGGGTCAGCATTTCATAAATGCCGGTACGGCCACGGTAACCTGTCCTGCGGCATTCCTGGCAGCCCACTGCCTTCATGACCTTGGCTGGCTTGGCCGCCTTGAACGGGCGGGTTACGCTGGCCCATTCGGCATCAGAAATCTCAGCTTCGGTTTTGCAATGCGGACACAACGTGCGCACCAGGCGCTGCGCCATGATGCCGAGCAGGCTGGAGTGGATCAGGTAGGCGGGTACACCGAGGTCTAACAGGCGTGTAACGGCAGAGGGTGCATCATTAGTATGCAAGGTGGAAAGCACCAGGTGACCGGTGAGTGCTGCCTGGATCGCCATATCTGCCGTTTGCTGGTCACGGATCTCGCCGACCATGATGATGTCCGGGTCCTGCCGCATCAGTGTGCGTATGCCTTCGGCAAACCCGAGACCGATATTCTGCGTGACCTGCATCTGGTTGAATGCAGGCTCTATCATCTCGATTGGGTCTTCTACCGTACACACATTGACTTCATCGGTGGCCAGTTGCTTGAGGGTGGTGTATAGCGTGGTGGTTTTGCCCGAGCCGGTCGGGCCCGTGACCAGAATAATCCCATTGGGATGACTCGTCCATTGCGCCCAATGTTCGCTCTGGCGTTTGGAGAATCCCAGCATCTGGAAATCCTGTACCAGCACATCCGGTTTGAAAATCCGCATGACGAGTTTTTCACCAAAAGCGGTAGGCATGGTCGATAAACGTAATTCGATTTCCTTGCCATCGGTGTCCACGGTTTTAACGCGGCCATCCTGGGGGCGGCGTTTTTCTACCATGTCCATACGGCCCAGCAGTTTAATGCGGCTGGTAATTGCATTCATGATGTTGCTGGGCAACTGGTAAACCTGGTGTAATACGCCGTCGATACGTAAACGCATCAGGCCGATATTGCGTCTGGGCTCCAGATGGATGTCACTGGCGCGTTGCTCAAATGCATATTTAAATAGCCAATCCACAATATTGACCACATGCTGTTCATTGGCATCAAGCTGGCGGTCTTTGCCAAGCTCTATCAGCTGTTCAAAATTCTGCACGCCGACAATCTGCCCGGCTTTAGCTATGTTGGCCGACTGGATGGCCGAAGACAACTTGTATAGTTCAGGCAGGTATCGCTGCAAATCCAGTGGGTTGACCATGACCACTTCAATCCGCAGATTGTGTATGCGTTCCAGGTCAAACACCCAGTTCTGGTGGAAGGGATCGGCAGTCGCGATTTTAGCAACCCCGTCTTTGACCGAGATCGGCATGATGCGCAAACGTTCGGCGTAAGCCTGCGATACGATCTGGGTAGCCGAACTAAAGTCGAGTTTCAGGGGATCTATCTGATAGAAGGGTACCTTTGCCTTGTGAGCGACATAGCGGCTAAGGTTATCCACCGTTAATATTTGTCCCGGCTCCCGCTGGTCCTGCCACTTTTGTTCGGCGACCACTACAATCGGGTGCGTCTTGGAGCTATCGCGCTTGCGGTCTTGATGCAGTTTTTCTGCAAAAGCCTTTTCGATGCGTCCGTCTGAGACCAGCATGCGCAGCAAATCACCGAGTCGCAGGCTTTCTAACGATTTAGGGAGTGAGAATGGGGCTGGACTTTTCATCATGCATCTAGACAATATATCAGACTAAAGGTGCAAAAAGCATGCCACTGAAATATGGCAAAAATGGTCACGTGGTCTTGCCTCAGTGCTTATCAAAGCTGCATCTGGATACGCATACTCAAATCAACCGCCTGGATATGCTTGGTCAGTCCTCCAATCGAGATACGGTCAACGCCGGTTTCTGCGATCGCCCGCACTGTGGTCAGGTCTATATTACCGGAAGCTTCCAGCAACGCGCGGTGTTGATTGATGGCAACTGCACTGCGTAAATCATCCAGCGCAAAATTATCCAGAAGAATACTTTTCGCTCCTGCATCCAGCGCCTGTGTCAATTCATCCAGTGATTCGACTTCTATCTGGATATTCTCTGTTTCGCCTATCTCAAATGCGGCCTTCAGCACAGACGCGATAGAGCCTGCGGCGGCAATATGGTTCTCTTTGATCAAAATACCGTCGTAAAGCGCCAGCCGCTGGTTGGCACCTCCGCCGGTGACGACAGCATATTTCTGGGCCAGCCTGAGACCTGGCAATGTTTTCCGGGTATCTAATATCTGGGCGGGCAAGCCTGCAATCGCGTCTACATACTTTCGGGTATGAGTGGCAACTGCAGAAAGGGTTTGCAGAAAATTCAGCGCAGGACGCTCGGCGCTGAGCATGGCTCGTGCATCCCCTTCAATTGCGACCAGTGGCTGATTGCGCTGCACAATGTCCCCATCGTTGACATGCCAAGTAAGATTAATGCCAGTATCCAGTTGCTCAAAGCATTGCTGTACCCAGGCTGCGCCACATATGACCGCGCGCTCACGGCTGATGATAGTGGCAGATGCCCGCGTGCTGGCTGGGATCAGGGCGGCGGTAAGATCACCTTCGCCCATGTCTTCCACTAAAGTAGCCTTGACCTGTTCGGCTATCAACGCTGCATTCAGGTAGGTTGGCAAGTTTTGATAAAGCGGAGAGTGTGCCATGCGGATATCTATATGATTGAAAAATTCTGCACAGGACCATTCTAAGCCCATGCCAAAAGCTATTATAATAAATAGCGACCGGGACATCAGTTTTGTGACCGGCTTTTTTTTCTGAAACAGAACCTATTCATCGGCAAACTCACTATGCAGCTTTTATATACGGTTAACAGTCCTTATGCACGCAAGGTGCGCATCGTCGCCATCGAAAAACATATAGACCTCACCTTAACCAGTGTAGTGCTGTCTGCACCAGACTGTCCCGTCAGCCAATACAATCCGCTGGGCAAGGTGCCTGTGCTGGTGCTGGATGATGGTGAAGCCCTGTATGACTCACGCGTGATTGTGGAGTACCTGGACCATCGCACGCCGGTGGCACATCTGATCCCGCAGGATCATTCAGCCAAAATCAAAGTGCGTCGCTGGGAAGCTTTGGCCGATGGTGTCTGTGATGCCGCAGTAGCCGTGATGCTGGAACAACGCAAACCTGAAGCGCAGCAAACTACTGCCTGGATCGAAAAGCAACTGGCTAAAGTGACCGCTGGCCTGACCACGCTGGATAATGACCTGCTCAAAAAGAAATGGTGTGTCAACGAGACCTTCAGTCTCGCCGATATTGCCTTGGGTACTACGCTGGGATACATCGACCTGCGTTTCAAAAATGCGCTATGGGAAGGGAAATACTGGCAAGAAAAATTTCCTAACTTGGCTAAACATTACGGGGTGTTGGTCAAGCGCCCAAGCTTCAAGCAGACTATGCCACAGCCTTAATTCTTGCCAAGTTAATCACAAAGGCTACAGGGTTATGTCTGCATTTACCCAGTAAAGCCACTCTTCCCTGACCTAAGTCTCCAATTGAATGCAGCTACTCTCTAGCCAGTCGCGATAATGCACGCATTCGCACGTTAAATAGTGTAAAAACTTCCATTGAGCACTATAAGTCTTTAATTTTGCATTGATAATACAAATGATAATTGTTATCATTTAAAAATATAATAACAAGTGATTTAATCTTCATGTCCGACGCTAGTGTGCCCCTGAAAACAAGATTGATCGAATTGCTCGATGAACTCATTGCGCACGACGGCTTTGGCAGTATCAAAGTTGATATCCGGCTTCTCAAGCGCGGCCAGAAGGAAGTCATTCTAGATTGCGGTAAACAATACCGATATGTGGTTGATTTTGAGGCTAACACGGAGAAGCAGGCCTCGTAATCAAGCAGTGTTTGTCCATGCGCAATGCATGGAAGTTGGAATACTCGACGGTGCGGGTCCGTGAGACTTAAATTTTGAGGTTAGCGCTATCGCCTTCGCGAGGAAGGGTCTCAAAAGCGCCTTAGAGGAGATTTACAAAATGAAATTATCAGCTTTGGCTTTGGCTTTAGGTATTACTTTCAGTGGTTCTGCATTTGCAACCCAGGCAGTGTGGGACACCACCGCGCCATGGGGTTCAGCTACTACTTCACAATATGCAGAATGGAATGTATTCAATAGCACGAATGATACGACTCCAGATGTCGCTTTGTCTGCAGCAACTACTGCTTCAGTAAGGGAAACCACAGGATCTTCGTTTGTAACCGGTGGTGGCAATATTTACAGCTTCGCTGCTGCGACTGCCTTTACAGCAACTTTGAGTGGTACTACAGGTGATCTTTTTGATGTATACCTGCGTATTTCGACTGTTGGCACACTGGCAAATACCACTGCAACTCTAAACGGCGTGAATGCAACTTTAGTCAGCCAATTGTATGAGTCTCAAGGCGACTTTGGCGGATTTGGTACATCGTACGAGCAAGAGGCATACTGGAAATGGAGCGGGGTGACTGGCTCATCATTGTATACCTTCCAGTTCAGTTCATCGGGTTCAAGTTTGAGTCTGGATCAGGTGGCATTAGCAACTGTTGCCGTGCCAGCTATAACGCCAGTTCCGGAACCTGAAACTTACAGCTTGATGGCTTTAGGTTTAGGTTTGATGGCATTTGCTGCACGTCGCTTTTCCAAAAAATCCTAATTTCATAAGTTTGTAAAGTAATCACAAAGGGGCTGCTTAAGCCCCTTTGTTTCTCTGTGCTCTCTAATAAAAACACTCAAAATGGAATGTCTTGATAGGTTGCGACAACAAGGAAGAAGTAAAGGTTACAAGTCACTAGCTACTTTCGTTGTGCCATTTTTCATTATTTCGCTTGTAGGTTTGTTCAATAACTCTGTCTATGCGGAAAATGAAACCAACGTACCGGCTTTCGATGTAAGAGGAGATTCGGACACAATAGTAAAGAAGGAGAATGCAGGTGGCGAAGCTGTTGATACGCTACCCGAAGTGTCGGTGAAAGATAATAAAATTAAAGAAGAATCAGGGATTGATCGCACGTTGCCAATTACCACAATCACCACTGAACAACTCCAGCGCGGGCAATTTAGCAATATTTTTGATGCGGTTAGATCTGTTCCTGGGGTATCTATTAATGGTGGTCCGCGTCCTAGCGGAATGATTTTCAACATCCGTGGCTACGGTGACAATGAAGATGTGATGGTAAAAGTGGATGGTGTTCCTAAAGGTTTTGAAAAATACCGGATGGGAGGCACATTTATTGAGCCTGAGCTACTTAAAAACATTGAGATACAACGAGGTCCGCAAATTGCCAGTGGTTCAGGATCCCTAGGAGGCACTGTCATTGCTACTACTAAAAACGCTGAGGATTATTTAAAGCCTGGACAGAAATATGGCGGAAAGCTGAAATTTGGTTACGGTAACAATAATGATGAATATTCGAGATCCTATTTAATCTATGGGCGCCCAGATGAACGGCTGGATATTCTTTATAACTACTCGAATCGCCAGTCAAATAATATTACTCTTGGCAATCATACTAAACTGGAAAGCTCAGCGATTGAATCGATTTCACATCTGTTGAAAGTTAGTCTGATGCCAACTGAAGATATACAGTTGGTTACTTCTATAGTGAAGTTTGATGACACTGGTTTGCAACCTTATGATGCTACAGGAGGGCAGCCGGGCTTTTTCGGGAATGTAGTAAGGTCAATTGATGATTTGACTTGGTCGGAAACCTTAAACTATGACCCAGAAACAAAATGGATGAATTTAAAAGCATCGGTAGGTGCGGGGCATACAAAACTTAATGATTTAATAGGCCAGGGTGCGCAATTCGGCTCCATATTCAACCCCCGTCAAAGTCAATGCAATGGTACAGTGAATACAACCAACCCCGCTGATACGACAACTTGTCGCGGTAATTTGTTAGATTTTTACGAGTATAAAACTCAAACGGTTGACATCAGTAACAAAGCAGTTATTTTCGAGAGTGATTTCTTTACTGCATCATTGCTTGCAGGTTATCAATTTAACTCTAGTGAACGGGAGATTGAAAGGTTTTATGAAAATGGCAATACTCCGTTGCAAGCTTTGTATCCTAATGGTTTTAATGCTTCTGCTCCACCAGGCAAAAAATCTTTCAACGCTTTCTATATACAGCCTAAATTCGAAATAAGGCAATTAACAATTACGCCAGGGTATCGTAAAGATCACTACAAAGTAGAAGCTGATGGCGGAACCCTTGCATTATTAGCGCCTTTTGATGAAGCAAATAAAATTAGATTTAGAGAAGAAACGCTAAGTTTGGGATTGGCATACGATGTATTTTCTAAAAAAATCCCGGAGAAGTTAACGTTTTATACCAATTATGGGCAAGGTTTCCGGCCGCCTTTAATTGATGAATATTATACGCAAGGGCCCTTTAGTCGTTGTCGTGCAGGCTTAATGCCAGTTAATGGCCCTGCATCGCTTATTTGCGGCGAATTGTATCAACCTCAATTGGCCGAGTCTACAGAAGCGGGAGTCAGTTACCAAAATCCCAGGTTCATGAATACGGACATTTTCTTTTCTAGCAAGTTAAATTTCTATCATATCTATACTTCACATTTACTACTGTCATTACGTGAAGAAGATGATGGTCGTATCACCCAAAATGGATGGGAGCGCAGAAATGGCCTAGAAATTGAAAGCTTTATGCAATACCACGAAACGTACATACGTGCCGGTTATTCAAGGATCAGTGGTGAAATTTACAATGGAGCAACTTATGTTCCGTTGTTCACTGCGCCAGGTAATGCACTCAATATAAACATAGGAACAGAGTTAACAAAGGATTTGGAAGTCAATTTAACGTACAGAAAAGTATCAAATCGAGATGTCCTGGTTCGTGGAGATGGGACAAAGTTGAGTCCTTATGTTACCGGCACGCAAGAGGGGTATGAGATGTGGAATGCTGGAATCCGCTGGAAAGCAAATGAGCAAGTCACTTTCAGATTAATAGGCGAGAATTTGAAAAACGAGTTATATCGTATCGATGGTTCGATGGGCGGATTGGGAATTTATGGACCTGGAAGGAATATTAAATTTTTTGTTGAGTTAAAATATTAAAGAAAGATTGTTGAATGTAAAAAGCCCCGCGAATCGCGGGGCTTTTGCTTTTAACTTTTCACTGTCATGTTGAGCGATGGCTTAACATTAAACCGATCATTCCAAGAGCTGCCATTACCATTATATAAACATCAGGTTCCGGCACAGAGCTTGTCTGCACTTCCCAGCCAATATCTTTAAAAGCCGCATAATACAGCACTGTCGGTATTCATGGTTCCCAGTTCTGGTGCTCGGATCCATTAATGTTTGCGATATAACTCCATGGTAAGAGCTCATGGTACCAGTTGCCAATGCCTACCATGTTGATCAAGTGGGATAGCACCACCATTCTGAAGAGTTTGTTCTAGAGCGGAGCGACGTCGTCGTCACCCAACAACCTGTGCAGGTTATTTTTATGACGTAAAGTCTGGCGTTCGTTCAGGCGTTTTTGCGCAGCACTTGGGAAGTCGGTATAACTGATCAGGCTACGCTCGATCAGGATGCTGATCAGGTCTTCCAGCACACGTGCTAACTGGATGTCACTTTCACGGAATGTGTGATGTTTTTTGAGCTCTTCATCCAGGAAATTCAAATACTCGGTGTCTGAGTTTTCTACCTGAACCCATTCTTCGGAAACCTTGGTATCCGGGCTTGAAGCAATAATTGCACCTTCTTTATTTTTCAGTACGTAAGCCATGAGGTGTCATTCCTTGTCACTTTGGCAGTGAGTTATTGTTTATTAGGTAAACAAAAGCAATAACTATGCCTCTGGATCACTTAAATCGCACCATTGATGATACCGCCACCCAGGCAGACATTGCTTTCATAGACCACTACACTTTGCCCAGGAGTGATTGCCCATTGGTGCTGACCAAAACGGATCGTCGCTTCCTCGTCATTCACTGCGTCGACTTCGCACGGCGCATCTGGCTGGCGGTAGCGGGTTTTGGCCGCATATACCCAGTTAGTGCGGGGCTGTTGGCCGCTGATCCAGTGCAATTGTCCAGCCACCAGTCCATCGCTTTTGAGCAGCGGATGTTCATGCCCTTGCACGACGATCAATTCATTGTTGGCCATGTCTTTGCCGGCGACGAACCACGGTTCGCCGTTGCTATCGCGGCTGCCGCCGATTTTCAGGCCCTGGCGCTGACCTAAGGTGTAATACATCAGGCCTTCATGTTCGCCCACTACTTTACCTTCAGGCGTACGCATGATGCCGGGCTGCCGTGGCAGATAGCGTTGCAGGAATTCCTGGAACGGACGTTCGCCGATGAAGCAGATACCGGTAGAGTCTTTTTTCTCTGCATTCGCCAGGCCATATTCGCGCGCAATCTCACGTACTTCACGCTTCAGGTATTTACCCAGCGGGAACAGTGTTTTCGATAATTGCGCCTGGTTCAGGCGCGACAAAAAATAGCTTTGATCCTTGCTGCCGTCATCCGCTTTTAATAATTGGTAGTTGCCGGGCTGAATAGGATTTTCCCGCACTTGAGCATAATGGCCGGTGGCGATCATATCGGCCCCCATCGTCATCGCGTGATCTAGAAAGGCTTTGAATTTGATTTCAGCATTGCACAGGATATCCGGGTTAGGTGTGCGGCCTGCCTGGTATTCCTGCAGGAAGTTAGTGAATACTCGCTCTTTGTATTCTTCGCTGAAATTCACGGCCTCGATATCAATGCCTATCCTGTCAGCTGCGGAAACCGCATCAATCAGATCCTGCTTGGAAGAGCAGTATTCATCGGTATCGTCGTCTTCCCAGTTTTTCATGAACAAGCCGGTGACACGATAACCTTGCTGTTTCAACAGCAAGGCAGTCACGGAAGAATCAACACCGCCGGACAGGCCGACGATCACATGTGGCGTACTCATAGTGCTTGGCCCAAATGCTTCAAAATATCTAAAGAATAACGTTTGCCTGCCAGGTAATCCTGCACGCAAAGCAATACCTGCGGGCTGCGCATCAGCTCGCCATCGGCTGCGATCTCGGCTTCACTTTTCCACACGGTGCGCAGTATGCCATCATCCAACTGTCGGTCAGGGTAGTGAGTACCCAGCTTGCCCGTGAAAGCGAAACGCAAGTAAGTGATGCCATTACCAGGATGTTGCCAGTGGTAGATGCCTACCAGCGCGTCTGGTTTGAAATCGTAAGCGGTTTCTTCCAGGGTTTCACGGATGGCAGCATCTATGATGGTCTCGTTCTCTTCCAGATGGCCTGCCGGCTGGTTAAAGCGGTTGCCGCGGTCTGTGGTTTCTTCCACCAGCAGAAACCTGCCATCCTGCTCGATAATCGCAGCCACGGTGACGTTGGGTTTCCAATGCTGGGAGGATTTGGAAGCAGCAGGAGTATTCAAAATACTGAGGTTTCGTTAAAAACGCTATTTTAACGCTAAGTGATTGATTGCGGAAATCTTGTTCAACACTCTCTTGTCAGCTAAGGTTCGGGTTTTAGCCGGCCAGTTGTGGAAACAGGCCGGTCAACCCATGCGCTATAAACTCCACAGACATCGCTGCCAGAATAAGGCCCATCAGGCGGGTGACGATATTGATACCGATAGTGCCCAGATAGTCAGTGATCGCATCGGAAAGTAGCAGTAAGCCCCAGATAAAGAGTGAAATCAGGGCAACAGGAATGACAAGGCTAAGGTGCCCCCAGAATCCTGGATGTTGCTGGGCTGTAAGGATCATGCTGGAGATAGCGCCTGGTCCGGCCAGGAGAGGAATGCTCAACGGCACTATGGCAATCACTTCACGCTCAGACAGGTCTTGGGCTTCTTCAACTGTCTGGCGCGTGCCGCTTTGTTTGCCATGCATCATGGAGATGGAGATCAGCAACAGCAATATGCCGCCGCCGACCTGGAAAGAGGGAATAGTGATGCCGAAGAAGTCCAGCACTTTGTCCCCGATAAAGGCTGACACACAGAGCACAATCATGACAGTCACGCCGACAGTGCGTGCGGTACGGGCCCGTTCAGCCTTGCTCCAGCCACTGGTGGCGCTGATAAAGATCGGCAAGCTGCCTATAGGGTTGACGATGGCCAGCAATGCGATGGCGACTTTAAGCAGGTAGGTATATTCGTTCATGACAATCCAGAGTAACCTGTTTTCTATCAAGAGCTTGCCTGAAAAAAAGCGCCTTGGCAATTTGCAAGGCGCTCAGTTTACAGTGGACGTTTATCAAAGAACGCGATTGGTTGTGGCGGCGCCATCTGCAAAATATGCTTGCGTACTTTGCCCATCACATGCATTTCGCAGGGTTTGCAGTCGAACTTGAGCGTGTAGCGGTCATTGCCGCTGATCAAGGTCATCGGTTCGGCCGTCACCGTCCCTTGCACTCCAATCACGCCTTTAGCTTCCTTGGGGCACAAGCCGTGGCTGAAGCGCAGGCAATGCTTGGTGATCATCACCGGTACTTCGTCCAGCTCTTGATTCGCTTCATAAGCGCTGGCGATCAGCTTCACGCCATGCTTGTGGTAAAAGTCACGCGCTTTCTGGTTGTAGACGTTGGCGAGATAGCTCAGGCTGTCCTGCGGATAAACGGCGGGTGGCTGGGCCGCAGTACGCAAAGATGGGCGATCATAACCTCGCGTTCTTATCTCGATCAGCTGATCAACTGCATCGCGACGTAATTGATTGATGGCAGAAGCCGGCAGGAACCACAGCTGGGTTAATTCGAGGCTGATGTTTCTGGCTACAAAATCGGTATTGCCAAGTTTCGCCAGGTTTTCCCTGAGTGAGGTTTCCGCTTTTTGTGCATCGTTGGCAGCTTGCTTTTCCGCTGCAAACTGGGCACTTGCGATAAACCCTTGCTCGTCGGTCAATGTCAGTGCAAAGCCATCATCAGTCTCGTAAAACGCTACATCCAGCGCAATCTTGCGTGACGCAGAATCTTTTTCCAGCAGACGCATAAACGCATGGTCACGGTTCCGGTAGAGCTGGGTATTGTTACGGATATCCGCAGGCATTTCATTGGGAAACAGCCGTTGAGTATAGTTATCCAGTGTTTGTACCGTGTTTACACGCAGCCCGACAAGTTCTTTGTGCACATCAAAAAAGCACACGCCATCACCGTTATGCAGAGTAATATCGGTCGCTACATCAATAAAGTCCTTACCAACTTTACGCACTTTACCCAGTTCTTCACCGGAAAACTTTGGCGTATCAAATGCACCGATATCCGCCTGGCGGCCATTGGCGAAGTAATCGGTAGCGCTACGGTTAAAGGTTTTCTCCGGCTGCGGGGTAAAGGTGTAACTGGCATGACCTGCTGAAGATTTACTGTAGCCTTTATTCTGTAAATCCAGGGGCATCTCTTCAAGAATCTCATCCAGCAGCTGGCGGTAATGTGCAGTGGCATTTTTCACATACGGCAGGTCCTTGTAGCGGCCTTCGATTTTAAAGCTACTGACGCCGGCGGCAATCAGGGCGCGCAGGTTGGCGCTCTGGTCATTATCTTTCATGGATAAGTAATGCTTGTCTTTACCCAGAATACGGCCTTTCTGGTCTTCCAGCGTGTAGGGCAAACGGCACTCCTGTGAGCATTCCCCACGGTTGGCGCTGCGGCCGGTATGCGCATGGCTGATAAAGCATTGTCCGCTGAACGCGACGCATAAGGCACCATGGATAAAATATTCCAGGTTAGCGGTGGTCGCATCTGCGATTTTTCTGACAGTGGCAATATCCAGCTCACGTGCCAGCACGATCTGGCTGAATCCCACCTGGTCAAGGAACTGGGCCTTTTCCACGGTGCGGATATCCGTTTGTGTGCTGGCATGCAGCTGGATAGGAGGCAGGTCCAGCTCCAGCAGGCCCATGTCCTGCACGATCAGCGCGTCAACGCCTGCGTCATACAACTGATGCACCAGTTGGCGCACGCCTTCCAGTTCATTGTCATGAAAAATGGTGTTCAAGGCAACAAACACTTCCGCATGAAACTTGTGAGCGTGTTGCACGAGTCTGGCAATGTCCTGCACGGTATTCGGCGCTTTGGCGCGCGCACCAAATGCCGGGCCGCCGATATACACGGCATCGGCACCGTGATTAATGGCTTCAATGCCAAAATCGGCGTTTTTGGCAGGCGATAGCAGTTCCAGATGTTTGCGGGTTTTTTGCATGCGGGATGTATATACAATGTAACGACTTGATTTAAGACGCTATTTTAAACGAAGCATGCATTTTGCGCTTGGTTTAAAATAGCGCCATGAGTGCAAATCAGGATTTATTACGACGCAGTCTCCATCACGTGTGGCATCCATGTACGCAGATGAAGCATCATGAACGTACACCACTGGTCCCTATTGCCCGTGGTGAAGGCGCATGGCTGTTTGATACCGAAGGCAAAGGCTACCTGGATGCGGTGAGCAGCTGGTGGGTCAATCTGTTCGGGCACAACCGGCAGGAGATCAAAAACGCGATTAAAACCCAGCTGGACCAGTTAGAGCATGTCATGCTGGCCGGGTTTACCCATGCGCCGGTGGTGGAGCTGTCGGAAAAGCTGTCTGCGCTAACCGGCCTGGGGCATGCGTTTTATGGTTCGGATGGTGCCAGCGCTACCGAAATCGCGCTCAAAATGAGTTTTCATTACTGGCGGAATAGTGGCCAGCCGCAAAAAACCAGATTTATCAGCCTGCAAAACAGTTACCACGGTGAAACACTGGGTGCGCTCAGCGTCACCGATGTCGCCATTTTCAAAGATACCTATGCACCCCTGATCTTGCAGTCAGCGCAAATGCCCAGCCCGGATAGCCGGCTGGCTGAAGCTGGTGAATCGGAAGAGGCTTTTGCCTTGCGTTGTGCCCAGGCATTGGAAGTGTATGTCGCAGAACACCACGCTGAACTGGCGGCATTTATTATTGAACCACTGGTGCAAGGCGCAGCAGGCATGGCCATGTACCACCCGGTGTATTTGCGCAGGGCGCGGGAAATTTGTGACCGTTATCACGTCCATTTGATCGCAGATGAAATCGCGGTCGGGTTTGGCCGCACCGGGACATTGTTTGCTTGCGAACAGGCGGGTGAAAAGGTCAGTGATATTGCCGATTTTATCTGCTTGTCCAAAGGCATCACCGGCGGCTATTTACCGTTGTCAGTCGTATTAACCACAGACCAGGTCTACCAGGCGTTTTACCACGACCAAGCAGTCCGCGGATTTTTGCATAGCCATAGCTACACCGGCAATCCATTGGCTTGCAGTGCCGCGCTGGCGACACTGCAACTATTCGAGTCGTCTGACGTGTTGGGTGATAACCAGGAAACTGCGCAACAGTTGTGGACGGCAGTGCAGGCCTATGATTTGCCGCTAAGGCATATCCGTCAGCGCGGCATGATCACGGCGTTCGAAGTGGAGACCAATAATCCCCAATTTGCCCGTGAGTGTTATGCGGCTGCATTACGGCATGGGCTTTTGTTACGCCCGATAGCCAATACCGTTTACTGGATGCCGCCGTATTGTTTGCAAGGCGCAGATATCGAACATCTGCTACAAGCGACCCAGGCAACGATTCTGGAAAGCATGACATGCGTTTAATGGTGCGCTGGTGCCTGTTGTTGAGTTGCTGTGGAATTGGAATGGCGCAGGCGGCTTTGCCGGTGTCCCTGCAAGACGCATTGAACAAAGCGCATTTGCCGCAAGATAGTGTCGCTATTGTGGTTCAACCATTGAACGATGAGCCGCCTTTAATTACGCACAATGCAGCCAGGGCTATGAACCCGGCCAGTGTCATGAAACTGGTCACCACTTATGCAGCACTTGAAGCACTGACGCCTGCCTATCGCTGGAAAACAGAAGTCTATAGCAACGGCCCGCTTAACCAGGGCATCCTTGACGGCGATCTTGTCATCAAAGGCTATGGCGATCCCTCCCTGAACAATGCCGAGCTGTGGCAGTTGTTACAGCAGGTCCAGCAGCAAGGCATACGCCATATTAAAGGCCATCTGGTGCTGGATGCTTCATTATTCATGCCTGAAGTCAGCCAGCGTCCGGTGCTGGATGATGAGCCCTGGCGTGCTTACAACGCTAACCCGAGCGCATTGCTCATCAATGGTAAACATAGCAGTTTCCGCTTTGGTGTATCACAGGGGGGTGCCAAGCCCGTAGTCAATATCACGCAAGAATTTGAGTTGCCGCAGATCAAGGTAGTGAATACCATGCAGGTAGTCAAAGGAGCTTGTGGCGATTGGCGCAGCGGCCTGCGCTATGCGGTGACGCAAACTCCCGAAGGTGCAATAGTGGCCTTCAGCGGCACGCTACCCGAGCAATGCGATGAGCGCTATCTTGAGTTAAGTGTACTCAGCCATGAGCAATACTTTTTTTTGACCTTCAAGAAGTTATGGGCACAACTGGACGGGCGATTTGATGGTCAATTGCAGCTGGCGACCTTGCCGGTATCTACAACCCTGGTCACCACCTGGTGGTCAAAGCCGCTGGATTACTTGATACGCGACATTAACAAATGGAGCAACAATGTCATGACGCGGCAGTTGATGCTGACCATAGGCGCAGAAGCCGGGTTGGAACCGGTGGATGAACACGGTAGTGCGCTGGCGTTAAGAGAGGTGCTGCGCAAACGCGGCCTGTCTTTTCCTGAGCTGGTACTGGAAAATGGCTCAGGGCTGTCGCGCAATGAACGCATCAGCGCGGAACATCTGGCGCAATTACTCGTCACAGCCTATCAACGTCCGGTAATGCCGGTATTCATGGCTTCCATGCCGTCTTTAGGGCTGGACGGCACCCTTAAAAAACGCCTGGCGGAATCGCCCACCCAGGGCCTGGCTTACCTGAAAACCGGTTCGCTGGAAGGGGTCAGCAGTATTGCCGGCTACGTGCAGGATACGCTGGGCAAGCGTTATGTGCTGGTGATGCTGGTGAATCACCCCAACGCTTCGGCAGCGCGGTCTGTCCAGGATGGCTTGATTAAAGCCGTGATTGAAGGGCGCTAGCCAGCTGTCAACCAAGAATTTTTAACAAAAACCGCGTATCATAAAGGTCGTTTTCAAGGAGTAAATGTGAAATCAGGAATGAAAAAATTAAGCTTGGGCATGGTGTTGTTGTTCGCAATCGCGGGTTGCCAGGCGCAATCCAATTCCCCCAATTCAAAGGAAAATAAGCAAATGACTGCCAATGTGACTGAACTGCAAAAAATTGATACCGTGGTTGGCGATGGCCGCGAAGCTGAAATCGGTTTCAACGTGACCGTGCATTACACCGGCTGGTTGTACGATGCGAACGCCAAGGATTTTAAAGGCAAAAAATTCGACAGCAGCCTGGACCGCAATTCGCCATTCAATTTTTTCCTAGGCGGCGGCCAGGTCATCCAGGGCTGGGATGAAGGCGTGCAGGGCATGAAAGTTGGCGGTAAACGTACACTGATTATCCCTTCAGAGCTGGGCTATGGCGCGCGTGGTGCTGGTGGCGTGATTCCGCCAAATGCAACCCTGGTATTTGACGTTGAGTTGCTCGGCGTCAAATAAAAAAGAATTCTTTGGGTGTATGGTGGTTATAACCTAAGCACTTTTGTTGGCAGAACCTGTGCTTTATAAATGCGCAGGTTCCGCTGATGAATGTTGTTCACAAATTAAAAGCGATTGGAAAACTAGTAATGCAAGTCAAAGTGAAATGGATAGACGGCGTCAGCTTTGTCGGCGAGTCTGAAACCGGTCACGCAGTGGTACTGGATGGCGCACCTGAAAATGGCGGCCGCAACATAGGCATGCGCCCTATGGAAATGTTGTTGATAGGCATGGGCTCATGCACAGCGTTCGATGTCGTCACCATCCTGAAAAAAGCACGCCAGCCTATCGTGGATTGTGTCGCGGAAATCGCTGCCGAGCGCGCTGAGACTATCCCCAAAGTATTCACCAAGATTCATGTGCACTTTGTGGTGACCGGCGAAGACCTGAACGAGCAGCAAGTGTCGCGTGCGGTCAGTTTGTCTGCTGAAAAATATTGTTCAGCCAGTATCATGCTGCAAAAGGCGTGTGAAATCACGCACGATTTTGAAATCAAAGCACAAGGCATCGAGTAAACCATGACTATTCCTGCCGGCATGTTAGGGTTACGTCACGTGGCGCTGTTTATCAAAGACCTGGAATCGGCGATAGATTTTTACACGCGTATTGTCGGCATGCATATCGAGTGGCAGCCAGACCCGGACAACGTTTACCTGACCAATCATGGCGATGTGTTCGCATTGCATAGGGTGGACTACAAGGCGGATCCACTGCAACGCCTGGACCATATCGGTTTTGCGCTGACGGACGAGGCTGCCGTAGACGGCTGGTATGCCCATATGGTAGGTCATGGCGTCCGTATCACCGAAGTGCCTAAAACCCATCGCGATGGCTCACGTGGCTTTTACTGCCTGGATAGTGTCGGGCATTTGCTTGAGTTTATTTATCATCCGCCTATCAGTAAACATCACCTGGAACTGGGTTGAGCGGTTAATACTTCTTTTCAGCATATGCGCTCTGCAAAATAATAAAGCCTCCGCTTGGAGGCTTTATTATTTAAAAAGACGGTGTTTATTCGGTGACAACTTTTATAGAGAGGGTTTGCTCTTTATCCAGCACATTCAGCAATCTATCAATATTCGGGTGTTTGCCAGGGTGATTTTCGGCATCCTCGGTATGTTCTGCATATAACGCCAGCCCCTCTACGGCAGCATCGCTATTGATTTCACCATATATCTTGAACAAATGATGGTAAACCTTGATGGAACCCTGCGTGCCAGGTTTATTTTCGATCTGGCCGGCCGGCTGGCTTTGCTCGTCATAAAGCTCAATGCGTTTCACATGATCCGCATTGTCCAGGGTAAGTAAGTTGTCACTAAATTTTTGCATGTTGGCTCTAGGTTACTACAAATACTATAAGTGATACGCGGTGCGCGTCATCACTTTGGAGGCTAATCGCATCGCCAGTTTCACCGGTGCAGGCAGTGCTGCCCCACCGAGGTGCTCAGCTGTGCCGGCATGATGTTCTTCATCCTGCTTCATCTGCGCCACGATGGCGCGCGATGCATGGTCTTGTTCGGGCAATTGCTGCAGGTGGCTGCCTAGATGTGCAGATACCTGGTGCTCGGTTTCTGCCAGGAAGCCCAGGTTCCATTTATCGCCCAGCAAGCCAGCGGTGACACCCAGACCAAAACTGGCGCCAAACCATAACGGGTTGAGCAGGCTTTTGCGGCCACCCAGTTCTTGAATGCGCCGCTCGCACCATGCAAGGTGATCGACTTCCTCGCGCGAGGCTTGCTTAAGTGCTTCTACATTGTCCGGATTGCGCGAGACCAACGCCTGGCCACTATATAAAGCCTGGGCACAGACTTCGCCAACATGGTTAATGCGCATCAAGGCGGCGGCATGCTTGCGCTCTTTTTCTGATAAAGCGCTATCGTCAGAGGTCTCCGCCTGCGGATAAGGGCGGCTGGGGCTCGGCTGGCTAAACACCGTGCGCAAGCCCATGTCCACAACTGCAATCGCTTTGTCCAAAGTAAATGCAGGCAGAGTCATTGGTCGCTCCTTATCAAACGCCATTTCCTGCAGGACAGTTTCTGCTTGAAGGAAATGGCATCATCATTTTTTTGCTGGCTTCTCAGCACCGGCAGGTTTGTCTGTGCTGGCTGGTTTCTCAGTAGCCGCTTTTACAGCATCCGGTGCTTTTTGCACGGGCAGGCCTTTCAGTTGATTCACAGCCTGTACGAACTGGAAGTCATCTTTGCTGGCAGGTTCGATAGGGCCGCGAGTCTCAGCAAACTTCTCATCCTTAGGCTTATCGCCACCGACACGCGCTTTTATCTCTTCAGCTTTTTCAGCGTTGGCTTTGGCAATGTCGCTAGGGTTGGACAAGTGACGCTTGAGGTCTGCCTCGTGCAGGCTCAGGCTTGGGTCTGAACCATCATCCACGATCGTATCTGGCACAATGCCCTTGGCCTGAATAGAGCGGCCATTAGGTGTGAAGTAACGCGCAGTCGTCAATTTAATCGCGCTGCCATTGTTCATAGGCAGGATGGTTTGCACGGAACCTTTACCAAAGCTCTGGATACCCATGATGGTCGCACGCTTATGGTCCTGCAATGCACCGGCAACAATTTCAGAAGCGGAGGCAGAGCCGGCATTGATCAATACCACGATAGGTACGGATTTATACTCTTCAGGCAGGTCCTTCAGGTAGTCAGACTTACCACGGCGGGCATAATCCATAGGCGTTGCGTTCAAGCGCATTTTTGAATCAGCCACACGGCCTTCGGTGTACACCACCAGGTCATCTTTAGGCAGGAAGGCAGCAGAAACACCCACAGCAGCATCCAGCAGGCCGCCCGGATTGTTACGCAAGTCTAATACCAGGCCTTTAAACGGGCCTTTGTTTTCTGCACGCAGGTTTTTCAGGGCTTTGGCAAGGTCTTCGCCAGTACGTTCCTGGAACTGGGTGATGCGTACATAAGCATAATCCGGCTCAATCAGTTTGCTCTTGACGCTTTGTGCCTTGATGATAGCTCGGGTCAGGGTGAAGGTCAGTGGTTTATCTTCACCTTTACGCACAACGGTCAGCGTGATTTTGGTATCCGGTACGCCGCGCATGCGTTTAACGGCATCGTTCAGGGTCAGGCCACGCACCTGGGTATCATCCAGTTTCATGATCAGGTCGCCGGATTTCAGGCCAGCTTTGTAAGCCGGGCTATCTTCAATCGGTGTCACCACTTTCACCAGGCCATCTTCCATCGCTACTTCAATGCCCAGGCCGCCAAACTCGCCTTGTGTGCCTGCCTGCAATTCTTTATAGGCATCTGCATCCATAAAGGTGGAGTGCGGGTCCAGGCCTTGCAGCATGCCGGCCAGTGCTTCATTGATCAGTTTTTTATCTTCAACCGGTTCAACATAATCAGATTTAACCTTGGCGAATACTTCGGCGAATACGCGTAATTCATCAATTGGCAGCTGGGAAACAGAAGTCCTGTCTGCCCAGGCGGAAATATTGATACTGACAAGAATACCTACAAAAACGCCTGCACCCAGCAAGCTAAATTTTTCAAATTTGGAACGCATAAAATGCCTTGTGATCAATTAAGCGAAGATTGTTATCGTATGAATAGTACTGTATTTAGAACTAGGTTGCATCAGTTGATATCAGCCTGTTTTCAGAGAGTGGAAAGCATAGTTAAGTTCATTTTCCGCTATTACGGTAAAATTGACTATACTCTTCACGCAAAATAGTTATCAGAGCGCATATATGCAGAAGCCTATCGTAGAAATCGAATTTTGTACACAGTGTCGTTGGCTGCTGCGTGCCGCGTGGCTGGCGCAGGAACTGCTCACCACGTTTGATACCGATCTGGGTTCCGTCAACCTGGTGCCTGGGACCGGCGGAATACTGGAGGTGCGATGCGACGGGCAAGTGATTTTTTCACGCAAGGAAGCAGGGCGTTTTCCCGAAGCTAAAGAGCTGAAACAGCTGATCAGGGACCTGATTGACCCGCAACGGTCGCTCGGCCACAGCGATACCCCGGTCAAGGGTGCAGGCGAATAAATAAGGTAAGTGAGTAAAACAGGTCAGGATTTGACTGCGAAATTCGAAAAGTTTGGATAAGCGGTTAATTACCAGTTTCGACTTCCAGGCGTTTGGCACCATTGTAACGGGTACGCCAGTAGCGCTCATCCATGTTTTCAACCCGCACTTTGGCACCGGCGCGTGGTGCATGAATAAACTGGTTATTGCCTACATAGATGCCGACATGCGAGAACGCGGATTTCAGCGTGTTGAAAAATACCAGGTCGCCCGGCTGCAGATCTTCACGTTTTACGGTGTCACCAAGTTCACTGATGGTGCGGGCGGAAGGTGGCAATGAAATCTGCGCCGCGTGCTTGAACACATATTGCACAAACCCGCTGCAATCAAAGCCGGTTTCCGGGCTGCGTCCACCATACTTGTAGCCAACACCGGTCAGGCTGAGCGCACGTATCATGATCTCTTCCACTTTTTCAGACCATGAACCGGAAAGGCCGGAAGGGTTATCCAGCACTTCTTCCTGCGAATAGCTATAAGCATTTTGCCAGCGCTTGTCATCGCCAGGCGCGGCGAAACTCTGCGAAATGCAGAATATGCTGATGGATAATATAGCGAGTCGGATGGCGGATTTATTCATGACAATCAAAGGCGACAAGGGTTTATTGTTGTGTCAGAAATAAGTATAACGGCCTAAACCTTGCCATACTTCAATGGCAGATGCAAGTTTTCACGCAATTTTTAAGTATCCAGAATTGCCTGCCTTATTAAAAAACTGCATCTTTTAGCATGGTCCGTGGGATAATTCACACATGTCTTTAGTGCAGCAAGTCACGTCAGCATTCTCAGAAAGCGGTAGTCTGGTACAAACCATGCCGGGATTCAGAAGCCGCCCGCAACAGCAGGAAATGGCACAGGCGATTGCGGAAGCCATCGATCACCAGCAGCAACTGGTGGCCGAGGCCGGCACGGGTACCGGTAAAACCTATGCCTACCTGGTGCCGGCGTTATTGTCGGGTGGCAAGGTGATTATTTCCACAGGCACTAAAACCCTGCAAGACCAGTTGTACCAACGTGATCTGCCGGCAGTGCGTGAAGCACTCAAGGTACCGGTCTCTGTGGCTATGCTCAAGGGCCGGGCAAACTATATCTGCCACTACCATCTGCAGCGTGCCAGCCAGGAAGGTCGCTTTCAGTCGCGTGAAGATGCGCAATACATTCCTATCCTGCAAAGCTTTGCCGAGAATAGCCAGACCGGCGATAAGGCCGAATTGATTGAAGTGCCTGAGCAGGCAACCGTCTGGCAGCAGGTTACTTCTACCCGTGATAACTGCGTCGGCCAGGATTGCCAATATTACAAGCAATGCTTTGTGATGGAAGCGCGCAAACAGGCGCTGGCCGCAGATATCGTAGTCGTCAACCATCACCTGTTTTTTGCCGATGTGATGTTAAGGGATGAAGGCGTTGCTGAGCTGTTACCCAGTGCCAATACGGTAGTGTTTGATGAAGCGCACCAGTTGCCCGAAGTTGCGGGATTGTTCTTTGGTGAAGATATTTCCACCTCGCAACTGATGGATCTGGCCAGAGACAGCCAGATGGCCTATCTGTCGATTGCCAAAGATTGCGTGGCATTATCGGAAGCAGTACCGCCACTGGAAAAAGCCTGCCGTGATTTCCGCCTGGTGTTCCAGTTTGAAGGTGCGCGCATGCCGGCACAAAAGGCACAATCCCTGAAGAGTTTTTCCGATGCCTATCAACGCATGCTGGAAACGCTGGCGACACTGACGCAAGTGCTGGAAACCCAGGCAGCCCGTGACCCCTTGCTGGAAAAATGCTGGCAACGTGGGGAAACGCTGCTCGCTTTACTGGAAGCATGGCTGAAGGGTAATCACGCCAACCTGGTGCGCTGGGTAGAGGTTTTCAGCCAAAGTGTGCAATTGCATGCGACCCCGCTCAGTGTGGCGGATGGTTTCGGTAAACAGTTGAATGCCCAGCCACGCGCCTGGATTTTCACTTCCGCAACCCTCGCTGTAAAAAGCGATTTCAACCATTACCAGAGCCAGATGGGGCTGCTGGCAGCACAAACCCGGCACTGGCAAAGCCCGTTTGATTATGGCCAGCAGGCCTTGTTGTATGTGCCTGAAGGCATGCCTGAACCAAACAGCATTGCCTATCCGGCCGCGGTTGCCGCCATCGCATTGCCAGTGTTACAGGCCAGCCAGGGTCGCGCTTTTGTACTGTGCACTTCTCTGAAAGCCATGCGTGAAGTGCATGCCTTGCTGAAGCAGGCGTTTGAAGAGCAGGGCATGGATTATCCCTTGCTGATGCAAGGCGAAAGCAACCGTACCGAGCTGCTGGACAGGTTCCGCGCACATGGCAATGCAGTGCTGGTCGGCTCGCAAAGTTTCTGGGAAGGCGTGGACGTACGCGGCGAAGCGCTTTCCTGCGTGATCATCGATAAGCTGCCGTTTGCGCCGCCGGATGACCCGGTGCTTGCCGCACGCATCGATAAAATGAATGCCGAAGGTAAAAATGCCTTTATGGAGTATCAATTGCCGTACGCCGTCATTACCCTGAAACAGGGCGCGGGCCGGTTGATCCGCGACGAAAGTGATTCAGGCGTGCTGGTCATATGTGACCCGAGACTGGTAGATAAACCTTACGGGAGGCGTATCTGGCAAAGCTTGCCGCCATTCAAGCGGACACGGAAGCTGGATGAAGTGCAGGCATTTTTCGAGCGTGCAGACGAAAAGCCAGAGCCTATGTGAACGGGCAATGGGCATGCTGATTGTTCCTGCAAATGAATACACACTGACAGCGATCCGCGCGCAAGGGGCGGGTGGCCAGAACGTCAACAAAGTGTCTTCCGCGATCCACCTGCGTTTTGATATTCACGCTTCCAGTCTGAGTGAAGCGGTTAAATCCAGATTGTTGCATAGCAAAGATCAGCGTATCACTGCGGAAGGTGTCTTGATCATTAAAGCCCAGCAGTACCGTACGCAGGAGGCGAATAAGAAAGATGCTGTTGCCAGATTGCATGCGATTGTGGAGGCGGCGAGTCATGTGCATGCAACGCGTTATGCGACGCGGCCGACACGGGCTTCACAAAAGCGCAGGGTGGCTGGGAAAATGCAGCGTGGGGAGATCAAGCGGGGGCGTGGGAAGGTGATTGAGGATCACTAGCAAAGGAATTCTCTTAACGTGGAGCTGGTTATACAGAGACTAGTAACACCCAACAAAGAGGTTGCCATTACACGGTCATTCTGGCGGCGGCCAGAATCCAGGCGAGATTATGCTAGCTTGGTTACAAACGAAGAGCGGGTTCTGCGCTTGCTGTATGTCCAAATAGGTAGTTCTTCAGAATATTCATCATTCTTTTTCGCCTCTAGGCGAGTTACTTTTCTTTGCTTGCCCAAAGAAAATGTAACCAAAAGAAAGGGCACCCTAGCTTCCGCTTATTTCCTGCGTTGCTCGTCAACGTGGGCGGCCAACGAAACTCGCCCTGACAAGCCACACAGAACGTGGCTTGTTGCGGAACTTGAACAGACGCTGGCCGAAAACTCCCACGCTGACTGCGCTACTCGGCGCGTCAGATAGGGGCCCGTGAAAGGCACACGCTTTTCACTTAAGTGTAATTCTTTGGATTGCATCACGCTCAACCGCGGCAAACTACCTAAAGAATTAGACATACTGGAATTTGAATTTTGTCTTCGAAGTTTAAAACTTGCTTAGCGCCCACGGTCTTCTATGTATTAGCACTATTTCATCGTGGTGGTTTTAACCGGGCCCCTATCTGACGCGCCGAGTAGCGCAGGCAAAATAAGGAGAAAGGGAGCGACTGTCCGAATCCCGCAGTAGCTCACGTCTTGTGTGAGCTACCAGGTTGAGTTTCGTGACCGCTTATTTTGACGAGCAACGCAGGAAACAAGCGGAAGCTAGGGTGCATTTCTTTTGGTTAGCTTTTCTTTGTGCAAGCAAAGAAAAGTAACTCGCCTAGAGGCGAAATAGAAAGGTAAGTTTTTACCAAGTTCCTTTTTTTGGAAATAAACAGGTCTCGTTCTTTGCTTTCTTAACTTATTGATAAGCAAAAGAAAGAAGGTCTTTGAGAAGCAAAATGAAGCGCTGTTTAACTGCTAAAAATTACGATCTGTAATCGGCATTAATTTTCACATAATCATATGAAAAATCGCACGTCCATACCGTCGCATCCGCTGAGCCGCGATTCAGCACTACGCGCACCAGAATATCACTTTCCTTCATCACCGCTGCGCCCTGCTCTTCTACATAAGCCGCAGCGCGCCCACCTTTTTCAGCCACCAGTACATCGCCCAGATATAACTGCAAGGTGTTGACATCCAGGTCCTCAACTCCGGCATAGCCAATCGCTGCCAGAATACGTCCCAGGTTCGGGTCTGAGGCGAAAAAAGCCGTTTTGATCAATGGGGAATGCGCAATCGCATAAGCCACTTTACGGCATTCTTCTTCATCTTTGCCTGCTTCAACCTGTATCGTCATGAACTTCGTCGCGCCTTCACCATCACGCACAATCGCTTGCGCCAGTTCTGTTGCGACATCCGTCAATGCGTCGCGCAAAGTAGTGAATGCTGCACTGTTTTCATTCACTTCCGCATTGCCCGCCTGGCCGGTAGCCATCAGGATCAGGCTGTCATTGGTGCTGGTGTCACCATCAACGGTGATGCAGTTAAATGATTTATTCACTGCGTGTTGAATAATGCTATCCAACGCGGCCTGGCTAATGGCCGCATCTGTGGCGATGTAACCCAGCATGGTCGCCATATTGGGGTGAATCATGCCGGAGCCTTTGCTGATGCCGGTAATGGTCACGGTTTTACCGTCTATCGTCAGAGTACGGGAAGTGCCTTTGGCGACAATATCCGTGGTCATGATGGCTTCTGCCGCATTCAGCCAGTTGTCGGTTTGTAAATTAGCCACCGCACCTGGAATGCCGGCCAGCAGTCTTTCCATAGGCAGGGTTTCCAGGATCACGCCGGTAGAAAAAGGAAGTACCTGTTCCGGGCTGATGCTCAGTGCCTGGGCAACCGCGATGCAAGTGGCGCGCGCATCGTCCAGGCCCTGCTGGCCTGTACCTGCGTTAGCACAGCCGGTATTGACCAGTAGCGCACGGATACCTTTGTTTTTCTGCAAGTGGTCTTTACACACTGTCACTGGAGCTGCGCAAAAGCGATTCAGCGTAAATACGCCAGATACGCTGCTGCCTTCAGGCAGCGTGATCACGAGGACGTCTTTACGGTTAGGCTTGCGGATATGCGCCTGGGCGTAGCCTAGTTGTACGCCTTTGATTGGCAATAAAGATTCAGCAGTCGGCGCGGAGAGTTTGACAGGCATCCGTTTTCCTTTTAGTTATCTCAAAAAGCGTGTTTTAAATAGGTATGACTTTGGCTTGGGCTAAGCGCGACGCCAGGTAGTTCCTTGTGGCGTATCTTCCAGTACAATGCCTGCGTCAGCCAGTGCTTTGCGGATGCGGTCCGCTTCGGCAAAGTCTTTGGCTTTTTTGGCAGCGATACGGGCAGCGATCAGGCCTTCGATATCCAGGTCGGTCGAAGCGCCATTGTCGCCATGCATAAAGCTTTCCGGATCGCGTTGCAGCAAGCCAAGGATGCCTGCCAATTGTTTCAGCAGTAGGGCAGTGGCTGGCGATTTATCTTTATTCAGATCGTTTGCCAGTTCAAATAACACGGCCAGAGCTTCTGCCGTGTTGAAGTCGTCGTCCATGGCGGTTTTGAATTTGGCTGCCTGAGGCTGTTGCCACTCAATCGCGTTGGGATCAATTTTAGACTCGTCAATCTCGAAGCCTCGTAACGCAGTGTATAACCTGGTTAATGACGCTTTGGCATCATCCAGATGTTTGTCCGAATAGTTGAGCGGGCTACGATAGTGCGCACGCAGGATAAAGAAGCGCACCACTTCCGCATCATATTTTTCCAGCACTTCGCGGATAGTGAAAAAGTTGCCCAGGGATTTTGACATTTTTTCGTCATCGACGCGGACAAAACCATTGTGCAGCCAGTAATTGGCCATGGTGCAGCCATGGGTTGCTTCGGATTGCGCGATTTCGTTTTCATGGTGCGGGAACTGTAAATCCTGTCCGCCGCCATGGATGTCGAAATGTTCACCTACGTGCGCGGCGCTCATGACCGAACATTCAATATGCCAGCCTGGACGACCGTTACCCCATGGCGATTCCCAATAAGGTTCGCCTGGTTTGGCGGATTTCCACAATACAAAATCCAGCGGATCCTGTTTGTAGCCATCGACATCTACGCGTTCGCCTGCGCGCAAGTCGTCCAGGGTTTTGCCGGATAACTTGCCGTAATCATTGAAGCTGCGCACGCTATAAAAAACATCACCATTGTCAGCGTGGTAGGCAAACCCTTTCTCTATCAGTTTGCCTATCATCTCTAGCATGCCCTGCACGTGGTCGGTAGCGCGCGGCTCTATATCGGGGCGGATGATGCCGAGTTTGGCAGAGTCTTCGTCCATGGCGGTAATGAAGCGCTGGGTCAGGCTGGCGATGGATTCGTTGTTTTCATTGGCACGTTTGATGATTTTGTCATCAATATCGGTGATATTACGTACATAGGTCACTTCGTAGCCGCTGGCGCGGAACCAGCGTGCGACCATATCAAATACCACCATCACCCGTGCATGGCCCAAATGGCAAAAGTCGTAGACGGTCATTCCACACACATACATACGGACTTTATTCGGTTGGATAGGCTTGAAATCTTGCTTGCTACGGGTAAGGGTGTTATGTAGTTTTAACATGCTAACAAATGTAATGTGGGAAAATGCGTGATAAAATTAGCAGAAGTAATGGAATGTTTGACGAATGTTAAGAAGTTGATAGTTATGGTTGACTTAACATTGATGACATCCGGATTGTTCGTTATCAGGCAAATCACATGAAAACGCGAATTGATGCCGAAATCATTGCGTAATAATCACCTAAATTTGCACTGTCTCTTGTACAATAAAAGTATAACATACTGCTAAAAATCAACGATTGCTCAGGTAATTAACTCATGAATGCAACATTAAAAAAATATTTGCTGGTAGGTGGGATCATTTTAAGTCAGGCCGCGTTAATCAATACGGCGATAGCCGGTCAAACAAACGTAGAACTTCGTGAAATCAATCAGCTTTCAGAGCAGGGCAACCAGGCAGCAGCGCTGGACAAAGTGAATACTTATCTTGCGTCCAACCCGAAAAATGCCGAAGCGATGTTTATGCGTGGTGTGATCCTGGTAGAACTGGGCAAGCGTGACGAGGCGATCAAGGCATTCACTGATCTTTCAGAAAAGTATCCCAACCTGCCTGAGCCATACAACAACCTGGCAGTATTGTATGCCGACCAGGGCCAGTATGATAAAGCGCGCAAAGCGCTGGAATCCGCGATTAAAACCCACCCGAGCTATGCAACTGCACATGAGAACCTGGGGGATATTTATGCGCGTATGGCATCTGAAGCTTACGACAAAGCCCTCAAGCTGGATACCTCCAATAGCCGTGCGCAAAACAAACTGGCCATGATCACCGATTTGTTTGGTGGTAAACGAACTGCTTCACGTCCTGCTACTGTGTCACCGCCTGCGTCAACCACAGCGGTGCTGCCGCCAGCCAGCAATCCGCCGACAGTGACGCCGCCGGCTACACCAGCGCCAACTGCAACGACGCCACCAGCGGCTGAGCCTAAGAAACCTGTAGTGGCAGAGACTAAACCAGTAGAACCAAAACAGCCTGAATCCAAACCTGTGGTTGATAACCAGGAGCAGGTGGTGATCGATGCTGTCAATGCGTGGGCGGATGCCTGGGCAGCGCAGAATGTGGATCGCTATCTGGATAGTTACGCCAGGGATTTCAAAACACCGGCAGGCGAGAGCCGCAAGCAATGGGAAAATACACGTCGCGAGCGTGTCAGCCGCCCGGCCAAGATCTCGGTGAATCTGCAGAATATCAATGTGAAGATGGAAAGTCCGACTTCTGCCAAAGTGACATTCAGGCAGATATACAAGGCGACAGGCCTGGATGCGAATTCCAATAAAACATTGAATTTGGTCAAAGAAGGTTCACGCTGGCTGATCAAGCAGGAACGCGTTGGCAAGTTTTAATGATGTATACGTTGAATCCGTTGTAAAATAACCAGCGGATTCAGCGAGTTAGCGCGCAGTTTTAAATTAACGAATGTATAATACCGGCATGAGAAGTTTGAGAAAATATTGCTGTATAGCATTTGTCAGTGCTGCGCTATTGCCGTGGAATGCAACAGCGGTAAACCATGAAGCATTAACCACCCGGCTATTCATACAGAACAAAAACACCGGCAGCGTTGAGCGTATGCTGGTGCAGACTTTGCAGTCCATCAAAGAAGGCCGCCTGCAACAGGCGCTGGATTATGTAGACCAGTTACTCGCAATCTCTCCCAATTTCGCGCTTGCACATCTGATCCATGGTGATCTGCTTTCTGCCAAGGCGCGTATCCTGAACGGGTTTGGTGACGTCAATGCCGCCGATATGGCGCGGATACAAGATTTCAAGGATGAAGCCGAAATCCGCATCCGCAATTATTTTGACCGTAACCGCGGTCTGACCCAGCCAAATCTTCTTGTGGAGCTGTCTGAAAAACAGACCCATGTACTGTTTGTGGATACCGCCCGTTCCCGATTGTATGTGTACGAAAAAAGTCCCAAAGATACCCTCAAGTATGTTGCTGACTATTACGTCACCATCGGTAAGAACGGTATAGGTAAAAAAGATCAGGGCGATAAACGTACGCCTATCGGCGTTTACTTTGCGGCACGGAAACTTAATCGCCCGTTGCCCGATCTATATGGTGACGCCGCTTACCCGCTCAATTATCCGAACGAGATTGATAGTTATGAACGCAAGACCGGCTCAGGCATCTGGATTCATGGCACCCCGCGTGACACTTACAGCCGTCCACCAAGAGCCAGTGATGGTTGCGTAGTGCTTTCCAATCCTGATGTTAAAGCATTGCAGGATATACTGCAGGCTGGCGGGACACCGGTAGTGATAGGCGTGAATTTCGAGTGGATCAGCCCTGCGTCGCTCAAGCAGCAGGAACAGGCAAAAGCTGCATTGAAAGTGGCGCTTGAAGGCTGGCGCAAGGATTGGGTGTCGCAGAATACGGATGCCTACCTGTCGCATTATGCCAGCGACTTTTTCTATTCAGAAGGCGGGTTATCCAAATGGTCCGGCTACAAGCGCCAGATCCAGGCGGCCAAGCCTAAAGTCAGCGTTAACTTGTCTGAAGTCAGCATGTTCACCTACCCGAATTCGACCAAGAATATGGTGGTGGTGGATTTTGAGCAGGAATATATCAGCCCGGCATTGCGTAATGTGATGAAAAAGCGCCAGTACTGGGTACAGGAAAACGGGCAATGGAAAATCTTATATGAAGGGTCAGCTTGATGCGTAAATGGGTAGGAGTGTTTTTGTTATGCATGATGACGGCGGTATCGTCTGCCTATGCCGCCACGCAAGTGCTGTTTGAAACCAACCAGGGTAATTTCACGATAGAAGTGTATGCCGATAAAGCGCCTAAAACCGTAGAGAATTTCCTGCAGTATGTGAAGGACGGCTTTTATACCAATACGATTTTTCATCGTGTCATCAGCCGTTTTATGATCCAGGGTGGCGGCTTTGACCGTGACCTGGCGGAAAAACCGACTCGCGCGCCGATTGTGAATGAATCTAATAACGGCCTGCTCAACCAGACCGGCACCATCGCCATGGCGCGTACGCAAGACCCTAATTCTGCCACTGCCCAGTTTTTTGTGAATGTAGCCGATAACCAGTTCCTGAATTACACCAGCCCGGAAGCGAGCATGATAGGCTACTGTGTGTTCGGTAAAGTCGTTTCCGGCATGGATGTGGTGTTCAAGATCAGCAATCTGCCGACGGGAAGCCAGCATGGTATGGCTGATGTGCCCATCCGCACTGTGCTGATCAAGCGCGCGACGATTGTTGGCGGCAAATAACGTTAGTCATTTTTTAATTCAATAAACGGAGAATGTTTTGGTAAAACTCACTACCAACTTTGGCGATATCACGATCGAACTTTACGAGGACAAAGCGCCTATCACCGTGGCCAACTTTCTCAACTATGTTGATAAAGGTTTTTACGATGGCGTGATTTTTCACCGTGTGATCAATGACTTCATGATCCAGGGCGGCGGCTTCGATGTGAACATGAAGCAAAAAGCAACCGATCCTACTATCAAAAATGAAGCGGATAACGGTTTATCCAATGAAAAATACACATTGGCGATGGCACGTACCATGGTGCCTGATTCCGCGTCAGCACAATTCTTTATCAATGTGAAAAATAATGATTTCTTGAACTTCAGTGCCCCTACCACCCAGGGCTGGGGCTACTGTGTATTCGGTAAAGTGGTTGAAGGCACCGAAGTCGTTGACAAAATCAAGGCAGTGGCCACTACCAGCCGTGCCGGTCACCAGGACGTACCGGTAGACCCAGTGATTATCGAAAAAGCGGTTGTCGTTGATTAAGACATGACCACCTGGATCGTTTCTGATCTGCACTTGTGTGCGCAAAGGCCTGCGGTAACGCAGGCTTTTTTGCATTGGCTGGAGACAGAGGTCGCCTCTGCCGAAAAGCTTTATATCCTGGGGGATTTTTTTGAAGCATGGGTGGGTGACGACGTGCTGCAGGATGGGCAACATGGAGCCGAATTTTTGCCAGTGGTCCATGCTCTGCGCACATTGGCGGACCTCGGTGTCGAACTGTACTTCATGCACGGTAACCGCGATTTCCTTATCGGCGAAGATTTTGCGAAGGCTTGTGGTCTGCAACTGCTTTCCGACCCTGTGCTTATTAAATATGCTGGTCAACGTATTCTGTTATCGCACGGTGATGCGCTCTGCACCGACGATACTGCTTACCAGCAGTTCCGTCGCCAGGTGCGTCAGCCGGCCTGGCAGCAGGCCTTCCTGGCAAAGCCATTGGCAGAGCGTATCGCGTTTGCCGAACATGCCCGCAGCCAGAGCGCGCAAAACAAGGCTGCCCAAGCTATGGATATCATGGATGTGAATAATGAGGCGGTCGCTGCCGTGGTCAGGGAGTACGATTATCCTGAGGTGTTACTGCACGGACATACCCACAGGCCGGCTATTCATGCGATCACCGTAGATGGTCATCACTGTGAACGCTGGGTACTGGGCGACTGGCATGACACCGCTGTTGTCTGCAAGCTGGATACAGCCGGTTTGCAACTGCATACCTTGTCGCTGACTGCTTAAGCTGTTTCCGTCAAGGCCTGATTATTGCCTGAAATGCCATGACAGTATTTGTTGATTCCCGCCTTCTTACACAAGCTTTACAGCGCCGTTAGTTCAGGAATAACCTCCTTTTCTCCAGTCAGTTCCCGCCATGCCATTGGCAGGTTCAGTGCTATGCTTGAATGGCTATAAAAGGATGTTTATTCCATAGCAGCAGATTATTTTATTGGCTGTGAGTAACGGTGTAGATGTTATCAGGGTTATATTTTCGCTATCAACATGCTATTTCCAGCCTTGCGCTGGTGTTGATCTATATCATCACCGGTAAGCTCGGCTTGATGCTGGCTGTGCCTCCAGGCTATGCCTCGGCCATTTTCCCGCCGGCGGGCATTGCCATCGCCGTCACCTACATCGCCGGCAGGCGTATGCTGCCTGCCATTTTTCTCGGCTCGTTAATCCTTAACCTCTGGATAGGCTATAACGCCCAGCTCAGCCTCCTCGGCCTGGCTGCCGCCTTATTGATTGCTGCCGCATCCGTCATCCAGGCCTGGGCGGGTGGCTGGTGGCTGCAGCGCAAAATCGCTTACCCGACCACCCTGGATGCGCCCAGGCAAGTCATCACATTTCTACTGTATGCCCCGGTGATATGCCTGGTCAGTGCCAGCCTGTCTGCGGCCAGCTTGCTGGCGCTGGGCATGCTGGACTGGTATGAGTTACCTACCAGCTGGCTGAGCTGGTGGGTGGGAGATTTTCTTGGCCTGATGGTGATGTTACCACTGACATTGGTGATATTCGGGCAACCACGCCAGCTGTGGCAGAAACGCTTGTATACGGTCGCGATGCCTATGCTGTTGCTATTCGCGTTGCTGGTGCTGGCATATGTGACCGCGAGCAAGTGGGAGCGCAAGGAATCCCTCACCGAATTCGATGGCCTCGCCAGCCAGTTGTCAGAGCAATTACGTACCCGGTTCGAATCACAGGAGGCAGTACTGGCGCAGATCAGCGCACTGTTCACCTACCAGCAATCCGATGTCAGCAAGCAGGATTTCAGCAACTTTGTGAAAGTGACGCTGGATAAGTACCCTATGATCTACGCCATTGAGTGGGTGCCCAAGGTACGCCATCCCAAACGCGACAGCTTTGTGACACAGATGCAGCAGGATTTTCCCGGCTACAATATCCTGGAGCCGGATGCTGCTAACCAATGGCATGCAGCGAAAGATCGTAGCTATTATTTCCCGCTGACCTATATCGAACCAGCCACCGCACAGACCCAGCGCATCATCGGTTTCGATATGGCGGCACTGGATGACCGCAAGATCACGCTGTTACAGGCGTTCAAGCAGAACGGTGCAGTAGTCACTGCCCCGATCAAACTATATCTTTACTCGGGCCGCGAGACCGGGTTGCTGCTGATGTATCCCGTGCATGGTCATTCCCTGGATGGCGTGGTACAGACGGTGCTGGTGGCCAGGGATTTCTTTGGCGAATTGTTCGCCGGTTCACGCGATTTGGTGCATGCCCGGCTCACCGAACAGGAAAGCGGGAAAACCGTGTATGTCTCCGGTGCGGAGCTACCATCGGAAGTGGTGTTCACCCATGAGTTCAGGTTCGGTAACAAGCATTACCGGCTGGACATGTCGCCTTCGAAAGTATATTTCTCCCAGCATCGTGGCTGGCAAAGCTGGAGCATGCTGGTGATAGGCATTTTCTGTACCGGCCTGGTCGGCGCGATATTGTTGATAGGTACCGGTTATACCGCACGCGTGCTGGCGCTGGTGGATGAAAAAACACTGGCGCTCAAGGAGAGCTCTGCCAGATTCCAGGAAATCACAGACACTCTGGGCGAAGGTATTTATGTCACGGACGCAAAGGGACTGCTGACTTTTATGAACCCGGAAGCCCAAAGATTATTAGGGTGGGACCAGGCCTCTGTACTGGGTAAAAATGCGCATGCGCTGTTTCACTATCATAAAGTCGATCATTCCCATTACCCCGAGCATGCATGCTTGATGTGTAACGTCATCAAGACCGGCCAGCCCGTGAAATCCTCAGACGAAGTGCTCAAACGACGCGACGGGCAGCCTATTCACATCGATGTGACGTCGGTACCCATTATCAGGAATGGGGTGGTTCGTGGAACGTCAGTGGTATTCGATGACATCAGCAGCCGCAAGAAAACCGAGTCGGCGTTGCGGGCGAGTGAAAAAAGTTTCAGGGAGATTATTGATTTTGCGCCGATCGGCATGGCTATTGTGTCGCTGGAAGGACGTTTTACTAAAGTCAACCAGGCTTTGTGCAATATTGTCGGCTTCAGTAATGATGAGCTGATGATACGCACGTTCCAGGAGATCACCCATGCAGATGACCTGGCAGCAGACCTGGAGTATGTGCAGCAACTGCTGCAAGGCGGGATCAATGCCTACCAAATGGAAAAACGCTATATCCGTAAAGATAAGTCCATGGTGTGGGTGCAGCTGTCAGTGTCTATCTTCCGCGATGATGACCTGGCACCGCAATATTTTATTGCGCAGATTGAAGATATCACGGTGCGCAAACGCGAGTATGACGAAGTCGCGCAGGAAGCGTATTTTGATGCGCTGACCAATCTGCCCAATCGCCGCATGCTGTTGATGCGTTTGCACCAGGTGCATGCCCATGTCGAACGCTACCAGCAGCTGGCAGCGCTGATTTTCCTGGATGTGGATCACTTCAAGCAGATCAACGATGGCCTGGGTCATGATATCGGGGATATCATCCTCAAAGAAGTGGCGGCACGCTTGCTAGGATGTTTGCGCCAGACGGATACTGTTTCCAGGCAGGGCGGAGATGAGTTTGTGATCATCTTGCCGGAGTTGAAACAGGCGCAGGATGCCGAGCTGGTGGCGCAAAAGATCGTCGGGAGTTTTGCCGCGCCTGTGCAGGTCAATGGCACAGAGATCAAAATCAGTGTGAGTGTGGGTGTAGCGCTGCGTGGCATAGCGACACAATTATCTGTGGATGAATGGATGAAGCAGGCAGATATGGCGATGTATCAGGCCAAAAGCGCTGGTCGCAACGGTTACCATATCCACAGCACCTAGACCTTACGCGGAAGATCAGGTCTTGCCTAGTAAAAAGCCCTGTCGGACAGGGCTTTTGTTTTGGTGAGTAGCTTGCCTAGCGTTGAACCTCTTGCGGCCTCGCTTGCGCCGCAATTTTATCCAGCACGCCATTGATGTATTTATGGCCGTCGATACCACCGTATGTTTTTGCCAGTTCCACGCCTTCGTTGATGGCGACGCGGTAAGGGATGCTGACATCAAACATCAGTTCGTAACCGGAGATACGCAACACTGCATGTTCGATAGGGCTGAGTTCATCCAGCTGGCGGTCTATGAACTGGCTGATCATGGCATCGATATCGGCAGTGTGATCCAGCACGCCAGTCAATAATTGCTTGAAATAGCCTTCGTCAGCCTTGTGGTAGTCCGGGTCATCCAGGCTGTCAAAACGTAACTGCTTTACATCGCCCGCATTCATGCGGTTGCGGTATAAAGCTTTCAACGCCAGTTCGCGGGATTTACGGCGGTTCTTGCTGCCTTTGCCTTTTGCAGATGAAGGCTTGCTTTTGTCTGCGGCTTGCTGGTTGTCAGGGGTTGAGTCTTGACTCATAGTGCATTTACCAGGTTGGCCATTTCAATCGCCACTTGTGCTGCTTCGGCGCCCTTTACCGCTACCCGTGCCTCAGCCTGCTCATCGTTTTCGGTGGTGAGGATAGCGTTGGCAACCGGCACACCGGTGTCGCGTTGGACTTCAGAAATGCCACGGGCAGACTCATTGGAAACGACTTCAAAATGATAAGTCTCGCCACGGATGATCGCGCCCAGCGCAATCAATGCGTCATAGGCTTCTGTCAGTGCCATATGTTGCAGCACCAGCGGGCTTTCGAGGGCACCGGGCACGGTTGCCAGGGTGATATCTTCGGCTTTAACACCCAGTTTCAGCAGTTCCTGCTCGCAGGCTTGCAGTAGGCCAGCACCGATATTGTCGTTAAAACGGGAAAGAACGATACCGATTTTCTTACCGGTACCGTCGAGATTTGGAGAGAGTTTATTCACTTGGAAGTCCGTGGGCCAATACTTGAAAACCGTATTTTAACCCAAACCGGACTCCCCGCGTCTGATTGAATGCATTTGCAGGCAGATCAGGCTTGCCTGATTTAAACAATGGCTAAACAAATAAAGCGCCGGCTTTTTGCACGGTCATGAAAATACCGTAAGCGATAGGGATCAATACCGCCGGCCATGCCAGCTTCACCATCCATGAAGCGCGTTTCGGGCTTTCATGGACAGTGTTGTCACTGACAGCGTTATTCGCTTTTACCGCTTTGGACTGGCCTGCAGCTTGTTCAATGGCCAATTCGGCATCGGTCATGAAATATTTGCTGGCAACCGGCCTGACCAGCAGGTTGGCAATAAAGCCCACGCCAAGCAATGCCGCCAGTGTCAGGAAGATAGGCCCATAGATATCCGCAAACGGGATTTTTGCTTCCAGGCGTACATCATGCATGTAATTCACAATCACGGGTCCCAGGATGCCGGCGGTAGACCAGGCAGTCAGCAGGCGGCCATGGATAGCGCCGACAAACTGGGTGCCGAACAGGTCAGCCAGGTAAGCAGGGATGGTCGAGAACCCGCCGCCATACATGGAGGCGATCACACAAAATACCACCAGGAACAGCGAAAGCTGGTGATGGTTGGCGGCGTAGGTGGCAGTGATATACATCAAGGCACCCAGCACAAAAAAGATGAAATAGGTGTTGCGCCGGCCCAGTTTATCGGAAGAGGTGGCCCAGCCTATACGCCCCAGGATATTGAACACCGAGATCAGGCCGACAAAACCTGCACCCACCGCAGCAGCGGCTACGGTCAGGGATTCATCGGCTTTGATATCGGCAAAACTCAAATCGGGTTTGCCTATCAGTTCCCCGCCAAAAGTTTCCTGCAACATAGGTGCAGCGGCACCTATAATGCCGATCGCTGCCGACACGTTCATGCACAGCACCAGCCACAGCAGCCAGAATTGTGGCGTCTTGTGGGCATTTTTAAGGTGCACATGCTTGTTGACCACCATGCGCTTATGCTGCTGGTCTGGCGGTGTCCAGCCTTCCGGTTTCCAGTTAGCGGCCGGAATGCGGTAGCCCAGCGAACCGCAGGTCATGAAGATGGCATAGACCATTGCCAGCACAACAAAAGTTTGCCAAACACCCGGGTCGGTCGGCGTGGCAAACCAGCTCATCAGCTTGGTGGCCAGCGGCGAGCCTATCATGGCGCCGCCGCCAAACCCCATGATCGCCATGCCGGTCGCCATGCCGCGCCGGTCTGGAAACCATTTGATCAGGGTGGAAACGGGCGAGATATAGCCCAGGCCCAGGCCTATGCCACCGATCACGCCACTGCCCAGCCACATCATCCATAGCTGGTGGTGATACACGCCGAAAGCGGAGATCAGCAGGCCGCCGCACCAGCAAAGCGTGGCTACCAGCCCGGCCTTGCGTGGGCCCGCACGTTCAAGCCAGCCACCCCAGAGTGCGGCCGAGCAACCCAGCAAGACGAAAAACAGGGTATACATCCAGCCGAGGTCGAATTGTGTCCAGTTACAATCTGTCGCAAACAGTGCTTTGGCCGTGCCGGCCAGTTTTTCACTGAAGGTGGTCGCGCCTGCAGCACACGCTTCAACGGGGCCGCCATCTGGCCCGGTCAATGCGGTGCCTAGTGGCTTCCAGAAAACACTGAATCCATACGCCATCCCAATCGATAAATGCACTGCTAACGCTGCCGGCGGAACCAGCCAGCGGTTGAAGCTTTTGCCTGCCGTAATATGTTCTTTTGACAGATTGAACCACATGTAACACCCCTTAATTTTTAAGCGGTTACATCTTGTTACAATTTGCCGTAAAAGGCAATCCACCCAAATTTAAATTTATGTGAGGTTGTCATTAAAATGTCATAATACATTCATAAACTGGCGAGCAAATACAGAAGTACTTTTGTTGAAAATTGCTTAAAGGGAGTGTCATGGCAGCAGCAAATATTTTGGTTGTAGAAGATGAACCGGCGATACAGGAATTGCTTGCATTAAATATCAAACAAGCCGGACATCATGCGATTCGCGCAACCAGTGTAGAACATGCGCAAATGTTATTGCGCGAAACCATGCCGGATCTGATCTTGCTGGACTGGATGTTGCCAGGCATGAGTGGTATCGAGTTTGCCCGCCGCCTGAAATCCGACGGCCTGACCAAAGAAGTGCCTATCATCATGTTGACCGCCCGCGGCGACGAATTCGATAAAGTCCGCGGCCTGGAAGTGGGTGCCGATGACTACGTGACCAAGCCATTCAGCCCGCGTGAACTGAATGCACGCATCAAGGCGGTGTTACGCCGTCGTGCGCCGCAAATGACCGATGACCCGATAGAGATCGCCGGCCTGCACCTGGACCCGACCACCCACCGTGTGACCGGCCATAATGTGCATATTCCACTGGGCCCGACAGAATTCAAGCTGCTGCACTTCTTCATGACCAACCCCGAGCGCGTGCATAGCCGCACGCAATTGCTGGATAAAGTATGGGGCGACCGCGTGTTTGTTGAAGACCGTACCGTCGATGTGCATATCCGCCGTTTGCGTAATGCCCTGGTGGCCTCTAACCATCAGGACATGATCCAGACCGTACGTGGTTCCGGTTACCGTTTCTCGGTGCATACCGATCCCGGCCAGTAACCATCCGGACCATTGGTCATCCGCCAAGCCTGCATCCTTGAATATTTTTTTGAGCGCAGGGCCAGGCGCGCTCTACCATAAGGCCTGACGGCGTGATACGCTTGCGTGTTCGATTTTGAAATTCTTCACGCCTATGAAGCCTGTGCCTGCCAAATTCACTTCTGCCACAATGCTGACCTGGTTGACGCGTCTGTTGTGGCTGGGGTTGATCCTCTGGGTCGCACTGACCTTCAGGCAGCATGGCATCAGTAATGACGAGTACGTGCAGCATACTTACGGGCAGATGCTGCTGGACTGGTACCGCTCGGGATTCACCGACCAGGACGCGTTCCATTACCGTAACCTGTATCTGTATGGCGGCCTGTTCGATATCATCGCCGCCGCGCTGGATCCTTACATCCCCATCATGATCTGGGATATCCGCCACCTGCTTTCGGCTTTGTTCGGCCTGCTGGGGTTTTATGGTGTTTCCCGGTTTGGACATTTGTTAGGCGGGCAGCGCCTGGCCCTGCTTTCCATGACGATGCTGCTGCTGACCGTCTCCTGGTCGGGCACCATGTTCACCCATACCAAAGATGTGCCATTCGCAACCTGCATGTTGTGGGCGCTATATGCCACTGCACTGGTCGTGCGTGATATGGAAAACGTCAGGGGCAGGACCATTGTATTGCTTGGGTTCGCGGTAGGTGGCGCACTGGGGTTGCGCGTGGGTGGTGCGTTCGCCGTGATCTACCTGATCCTGCTGATCATGTGGCGTGCCTGGCTGGACCACCTGCATCACGGATACCCGGTATTCTCCCGTTTGCTGCGCATGGTAGTGGTGTTGCTGCCAGCCGCCATCATTGCCTTTGTCTTTATGGCGATCTGCTGGCCATGGAGCGTGATTGCTGTAGATAATATCCTCGAAGCGGCAGAATCGTTCTCCCACTTCGACTTCAATATGCAGACCATGGCCAACGGTGTCATGTATAACATCGCCGAAGTGCCGCGCAGTTACCTTTTCCAGTACCTGGCAGTCAAGCTGCCCGAGGCCGCCCTGCTTGGTCTGGCTGCTATCCCGGTGGTCTGGCTGCTTTTTAAACATGCTTTGAAAGCGGCCGACATAGAAACACGTATGGTGCTGCATACCCTGGTGTTGGGGATAGGCTTGCCGCTGCTGTTTGTGCTTAACGACAAACCGGCGCTTTATAACGGCGTGAGACACTTCACATTCCTGCTGCCTTTGCTGGCTATCCTCGCAGCCTGGTCGATATTGTCGGTATGGCAGGCGCTTTACAATAGTCGTTTCAAGGGGCATATCTCACTGCAGGCATTGTGGGCTGGTGTGGTCGCCGGGCTGATGCTGGTCACACTGGTCGATATGATCCAGTTACATCCTTATGAGTATGTACGGCTCAATCGGCTGGCTGGTGATCAAAGGCAGGCGCAATTCAAGTGGGAAGGTGATTACTGGTCCAGCGCGCTGCGTGCCGCCACCGACCAGTTGCTGGACATGAAATTGCCGGCACGCCCAGGACCGTACTGGGTGGGTGCGTGTGTGGATACACCGCAAATAGAGCCTTACCTGGATGGCCGCTTCAGTGTCACCCGCCGCTGGGAAGAAGCCGATTTTTACATATCCACCACCAATATGCATTGCCATGAGGTGATGCAAGGCAAAGTGATCGCCGGTGTACAGCGACAGGGCATGTGGCTGTCGGTAGTCAAAGACAGGCGGCAGTTACAGGGTAAAGACCGTTTGGCCACACCTGCCAAAAACTAAGTGTATCCGCTACAATCTAACCAGTTCATTACCAGACGTAATGCCATGACCATTCCAGATTCAGCACGCCCGATCGCCCAGCCGCATATCACCGTGATGGTGCCGGCCTATAACGAAGAAAAAAACATCCGACATACGCTGAATAATATCTGCAGTGTATTGCAACAGATGTCCCCTCATTGGGATATCGTGGTCGTGGATGACGGCAGCCGCGACCACACTGCCGACATCGTGCAGACACTGGTAGACACCTGCCATGTGACGCTGGTTAGGTTTTCACGCAATTTCGGTAAGGAAAACGCCATTAGCGCCGGGCTAAGTTATGCCAAAGGCGATTGTGTCATTTGTATGGACGCCGATGGACAGCATGCCTCGGATCTGATGCTGACCATGCTGGAAAAGTGGCGTGAGGGCAATGACATGGTCTATGCTGTACGCCAGGACCGTGACCAGGAGTCTTCCTTCAAGTTATGGGGTTCACGTGCGTTTTACCGCATGATGACCGCCAGCAGTCATATTGAAATTCCGCGCGATGCCGGCGATTTCCGCCTGATGGACCGTAAAGTGGTAGACGCGCTGATTGCGCTGCCGGAACGAAACCGTTTCATGAAGGGGATTTATGCCTGGGTCGGGTATAAGTCGGTCGGTATCCCTTACACACCGTTGCCCCGGCTACATGGTGAAAGCGCCTATTCAAAACTTAAATTGATTGCACTGGCCTGGACGGGCATTACCAGTTTCTCGGTACTGCCTCTGAGACTGGCAAGCCTGACCGGGGTAGTGCTGGCTTTGATTGCCTTTGCTTATGGCGCCGTGGTGGTGATTGATGCTTTATTTTTCCATGAATCCATCCCTGGCTGGCCGACAGTAGTCGCCAGCATGATGTTTTTCTCTGGGGTGCAATTATTGTTTATCGGCGTTCTCGGTGAATACCTGGCCCGTGTCTATGACGAAGTGAAAGGGCGGCCGCCTTTTATTGTTGCCGAAGTTGTGCAGCCTGAAACGTCATCCAAAGTGCCAGCACGCGTGAAATCGCCAGCGCCAATCAAATCATCAGTACCCACATCAGCCAACGACAAACCTGCACAAGCGAAGAAACCCGCACCTCGCCGCCGTAAACCGGCAAGTGACGCCTGATCACCATGCGGGCTTCGGTATTGGGATTTGTCAGTGTGGGTGCCGTAGCGGCAGCAACGCATTACGTAGTCGCCTTGCTGGCCCATGCCCTGGGCTGGCAACCGGCGAATGCTAACTGGCTGGGGTTTCTGGCTGCATTTCCCGTCAGTTACATCGGGCACCGCTGGTGGTCGTTCCGTGGCACCCAGTCCAGCCACCAGCAGGCTTTCCCCAAATTTTTAGCGGTGGCGCTGCTGGGATTCTTTGCTAACCAGTTGCTGTTGTGGTTAGCGCTTACTTTCACGCCATTGCCTTTCTGGTTCGTACTGGGATTGGTCATGGTGGTCATTGCAGTCAGCACCTGGCTACTGAGCCGTTTCTGGGCTTTCAAGCATGTTTAGCGTATTTAAGAGTTTTGCATGACTAGAGTAATCATATGTGCTGATGATTTTGCACAATCCGCAGCCATTGATGACGCCATCCTGGATTTGATTCAACGTGGCGTACTCACCGCGACTTCGTGCATGGCCCTCAGTCCCGCCTGGGCCAGAAGCGCTACCAGATTAACCGGGGAAATTCGCGCCAAAGCCGATATTGGCCTGCATCTTGATTTCACCCAGTTTTCGCAAACCCTGCGCTTATCGCACCCCGTTCTGGTATTGCGCAGCCTGCTTGGCCTGCTCGACCGGCAAGCGGTACGCAGCAACATCCAGCAGCAATTGAATGCGTTTGAGCAGGCAACCGGCACAGCGCCGGATTATGTGGATGGCCATTTGCATGTGCACCAGTTGCCGGTTATCCGTGATGAATTGTTAGCAGAAATGCAACAGCGATACGGCAAATTACCCACCTCTGAACGGCCATGGTTAAGGATTTCCAGCCCGCCTGCAGGGAGTGGATTTAAAGCCAGGATCATTCATTGGCTGGGTGCGGAAACGTTGCAAACTGCCGCCTTGCGAGTTGGGTTCAAAGTGTCGCCTTGCCTGCTTGGTGTGTATGATTTCGAGGGCGATGCCTCGGATTATCAGGCACATTGGTTGACCTGGGCCAGGCAATTGCAGCAATGCCCGGCACCTGCTGAACATAGTTTGCCTCCGGTGCTGATGTGTCATCCGGCAAAACCCTACGATAAGAATGATGAAAATGACCCGATTGCGGTCGCCCGCATTATCGAGTGGCAAGTCATGCATTCGGCTGATTTTTACACCTGGCTATCAAAGGCCGGTATACAACCTGTGAAAGGGTCGCATTGAGTAGGTTCAAGCAATGGGCGCAGCAAGCGCCACTCTGGCAACGCGCGTTACTGGCGGTAGCTCTGGGCGCGCTGACTGTATTAGGTTTTGCGCCATATTACCTGTTCTGGTTGCCCTGGTTGTCATTAACGGTTTTATTATTGCTCTGGCAGCAATCCAGTAGCGCAAGCCAGGTATTTAAACTGGGGCTGGCATTCGGCATTGGCTTATATTGCCTGGGTATTTACTGGATTTATATCAGCCTGCATGACTTTGGCGGTATGCCGTGGTGGTTAGCCGGCTTTAGCACTTTTTGCCTGTGTGCATTTATGGCACTGTTCCCGGCACTGGCTGGTTATCTGGCTAAACGACTCGGCAACCTGTTATGGGCTGCCCCTATTCTTTGGGCACTTTCGGACTGGGTACGCAGCTGGATTTTCACTGGTTTCCCCTGGCTCACGCTGGGATACTCACAGGCCCCCTTAAGCCCTTTGATAGGATATTTGCCGGTCATCGGTGTGTACGGCGTCTCCGTATTGACAGCTGGTATTTCTGCCAGCCTGGCTGATGGCTGGTTGAATGCTGCAAATCGCTTACGTGCCTTCATATTTACAGTAGCACTACTGGCGATCGGGAGTGTATTGGCAGTGATCCCATGGAGTCATTCTGTGGGGCAGCCTGTCACTGTTGCCCTGTTACAGGGTAATATCAGCCAGACCATTAAATGGTCACCCGAGCAGGCGCAGCGTACCTTGCGGCAATATCTGGATATGGTGCGCATGTCGCCAGCGAAACTGATCGTGCTGCCTGAAACGGCATTACCCATGCTGGCTGATCAGATTGATCCATCCTATCTGGCAGCACTGAAACAGCATGCCGTCAGCCAGCAAGGGGATATCCTGCTCGGTGTGGTAGAAGCGAAACATAATCATTATTACAACAGCGCCCTCAGTGTAGGCACGTCGTCTACCCAATCCTATTCCAAAAGTCATCTGGTGCCGTTTGGTGAATATATTCCACTAAAAAGCGTATTTGGCTGGATTTACGAAGAATTGTTGCATATGCCGCTCAGTGATTTGTCACGTGGCACTTCCAGAAAGCCGTTGCATATCGCCGGGCAAAAAGTAGGGGTGAATATTTGCTATGAAGATGTGTTTGGTGAAGAGATCGCACAACAGCTGCCTGAAGCGGAATTGCTGGTGAATATCAGTAATGACGCCTGGTATGGTAGATCGTTTGCGGCAGAACAGCATATGCAGTTCAGCCAGGTGAGGGCGATTGAAACCGGGCGCATGGTGTTGCGCAGCACCAATACCGGTGCTACCGCAATCATCGAAAAAAATGGGCAGATCAGGCAGCATGCGCCACACGATGAGGGCCTGATCCTGGTCGGCAAGGCGCAGAGTTATCAAGGTACCACCCCGTATGTCTGGTGGGGCAATTACCTGTTTATTATTTTGAGCGTTTTTGGCCTGCTGGTCAGCTATCGGTACACACGGCGCTAGGCTTGATCAATCCAGAACTGACTGAATCTCGTTTAAAAATTAAGGAATAAACCATGCAAGACTTGACTAAGTCTGATGTTAAAAACAACGATGCAGCGTTGCTGAATACTTCCGGCATGGGTAAAGAGGCAGTCATTCCTGAGGGCGTAAAAGGCTGGAGTTGGGGCGCTTTCTTTCTGAACTGGATCTGGGCGATCAGCAACAGGACCTGGATTGGGCTGCTGTGTTTGATACCCTATATTGGCTTCGTGATGTCTTTTTTCCTGGGTGCCAAAGGGCGCGAGTGGGCCTGGCGGAACAAGCGCTGGCAGAGTGTGGAGCATTTCAATCAGGTGCAAAAGAAATGGTCATTCTGGGGTGTTGTAGTGGTAGTTGGCGTCTTTGCTATTGGCATTGTCGCTGCTATCGCTATTCCTGCTTACGTGGATTACCAGCATAAAGTGCATCCTGCCACTGTGAGTACCTGAGCGCTCTTTCCAGTAGCGAATCATTTCGGGACACTCTGCCGCTCTTTTCAGCACGGCGAATCATTTCTTCGCTACCTGTAATTCAGGTAAAATCTGCCTTTTGCATTTCATCGGATCAGGCAAAATGGTGCTGACCTTTCAACAAATCATTTTAAAACTACAAGAATACTGGGATAAACAAGGCTGTACCTTGCTGCAACCTTATGACATGGAAGTCGGTGCCGGCACCAGCCACACTGCGACCTTCCTGCGCGCATTGGGTCCTGAACCATGGAAAGCCGCCTATGTACAACCTAGCCGCCGTCCCAAGGATGGGCGTTATGGTGAAAACCCTAACCGCTTGCAACATTACTACCAGTACCAGGTAGTGCTGAAACCTGCACCGGCCAATATTCTGGAACTGTACCTGGGCTCCCTGGAAGCGTTGGGATTCAACCTCAAGGAAAACGATATCCGTTTTGTCGAAGATGACTGGGAAAATCCGACGCTGGGTGCCTGGGGCTTAGGCTGGGAAGTCTGGCTTAACGGCATGGAGGTGACGCAGTTCACCTATTTCCAGCAGGTAGGCGGCATCAATTGCAAACCGATCACCGGGGAAATCACTTATGGCCTGGAGCGACTGGCCATGTACCTGCAAGGTGTGGAAAACGTTTATGACCTGGAGTATTCGCCAGGTGTGAAATACGGAGACGTGTTCCTGCAGAATGAAAAAGAGCAATCTGCCTATAACTTCGAGCATAGCGATGTAGATTTCCTGCTGACTGCGTTTAACGCGCATGAAAAACAGGCCAAGCACCTGATGGAAGAAAAGCTGGCCTTACCTGCCTATGAGCAGGTATTGAAAGCTGCGCATACCTTTAACCTGCTGGATGCACGGGGTGCGATTTCGGTGACAGAACGTGCCGCCTACATTGGCCGTATCCGTAACCTGGCCCGTGCAGTGGCCGCCAGCTACCTGGATAGCCGCGCCCGTATGGGTTTCCCTATGGCACCTAAAGCCTGGGCCGATGAAGTGATCGCCAAACTGGAAAGCGATAAAGCTGAACAAAACAAGAAAGCCGCCGCATGAGTACCCGCCATCTGTTAGTCGAATTATTTGTAGAAGAACTACCGCCGAAAGCGTTGAAAAAACTGGGTGAATCATTCAGCGGCGTATTGGCGCAAAGCCTGAAAGAGTCAGGTTTACTGGTTGACGGTGGCCAGATAACCACTTTTGCCTCTCCCCGCCGCCTGGCTGCCCACATTCAGAATGTCTCCGCCAAAGCTGCTGACAAACAGGTGGCGCAGAAACTGATGCCGGCCACTGTGGCATTGGATGCCAATGGCAATGCCACGCCGGCCTTGCTGAAGAAACTGCAGGCATTCGGTGAAGATGCCTCTGCCGTTCCAAAGCTGCGCAAAGAAAACGATGGCAAGGCCGATATCCTGTTCCTGGATGCTACCCAGGCGGGTGCCACTCTGCACGAAGGTTTACAAAAAGCGCTGGATGAAACGCTGGCCAGATTGCCTATTCCCAAAGTCATGACTTATCAGATCAATGATGGCTGGCAAAGCGTCAATTTCGTGCGTCCTGCGCATGGCCTGGTCGCTTTGCATGGCAATGAAGTGGTGCCGGTGACTGTGCTGGGGCTGGCCGCAGGCAACACTACGCAAGGCCATCGTTTTGAAGCAAAAAATCCGCTGGTTATTCTTACTTCTGCCGACAGCTATGCTCAACAGCTGGCAGAAGAGGGCGCAGTGATTGCCGGTTTTGATGCGCGACGCGCGGAGATCACCAGGCAATTACAAGCCGCCGCAGCCAAACAGGGTTTAAAGCCGATTGAAGATGAGGCTTTGCTTGATGAGGTGACTGCGCTGGTGGAACGCCCCAATGTGCTGCTCGGCCAGTTTGAACAAGAGTTTCTGGCAGTGCCGCAAGAATGCCTGATCCTGACCATGAAGGCCAACCAGAAGTATTTCCCGATGCTGGATAACCAGGGCAAGCTTACCAACAAATTCCTGATCGTTTCCAATATCAATCCGGCTGATGCCAGCAAGGTGATTGGCGGCAATGAGCGTGTAGTACGTCCACGCCTGGCCGATGCCAAATTCTTTTTTGACCAGGACCGTAAAAAGACGCTGGAGAGCCGTTTGCCAGGCCTGGCAAAAGTGGTTTACCACAACAGGCTGGGTTCACAAGGTGAACGTAACGAGCGTGTGGTGGCGATTGCAACCGCGATTGCCCAACAGCTGGGTGCCGAAGGCTTTGTCGCCAAAGTCGCACAGGCCGCACGGTTGTCCAAAGTCGATCTGCTGACCGATATGGTTGGTGAGTTCCCTGAACTGCAAGGCATCATGGGCCGTTACTATGCCCAGCATGAAGGCCTGGCTGATGATGTCGCCTACGCGATTGAAGACCATTACCGTCCGCGCTTTGCCGGCGATGAGTTGCCACGCAGCCAGGTCGGTGTCGTCGTTGCACTGGCCGATAAGCTGGAAACCCTGGTGGGCTTGTTCAGTATCGGTGAAAAGCCCACCGGTGATAAAGACCCATTTGCATTACGCCGTCAGGCGCTGGGTATTTTGCGCATGCTGGTGGAAACCGATCTGCCACTGGCATTTGACCAGCTGATCGCCCAGACATTGCGCGTGTTCAATGGCGATGCGGAAGTCGCCGTTGCTATCCAGACCTTCTGTTTTGACCGCCTGGCAGTCAACCTGCGGGACCAGGGCGCCAGTGCCCAGGAAGTCGATGCAGTGCTTTCACTCACGCCTAACCAGTTATCGGAGATCCCTCGCCGCCTGGCTGCGGTACAGGCTTTCGCCAACCTGCCGGAAGCACCCGCCCTGGCCGCCGCCAACAAGCGCGTCAGCAATATCCTGAAAAAAGTGGAGGGTGAAGTAAAAGCCGACGTGAACGAAGCCCTGTTGCAGGAATCTGCCGAGAAAGCCTTGCACCAGGCGCTGGCGAACACCAAGCCAAAAGCTGACCAGTTATTCGAAACCGGCGATTACGCCGGCTCACTGCAATTACTGGCTGCGCTCAAGGCGCCGGTGGATACGTTCTTTGATGACGTGATGGTCAATGCGGAAGATCCGGCGCTGAAAGCGAACCGTTTGGGCTTGCTGGCTACGTTGCATCAGGCCATGAACCGCGTGGCAGATTTATCAAAACTGGCCAGTTAATGTAATACATTCCTGTTATCCAGGAATGCCGGAGAAAACAGATGAAACTCGTTATTTTGGATCGCGATGGTGTCATTAACCAGGACAGCGCGACCTTTATTAAAAATCCAAACGAGTGGATTCCTATCCCGGGTAGCCTGGAAGCGATCGCCTTGCTAAACCAGCGGGGTTACCGCGTGGTGGTTGCCACCAACCAGTCAGGCATCGCACGTGGCTATTTTGATATGGCTACCCTGAATGCCATACACGAAAAGATGCATAAAGCGGTGGCGCACGTGGGTGGCAGGATAGATGCCGTTTTCTACTGCCCGCATGCTGCCGATGACCATTGTGACTGCCGTAAACCTAAAACCGGCATGCTGGAGGAAATTGCCCTGCGCTTCAACCTGGAGCTGGGCAGGGTGCCTGGCGTAGGTGATGCATTACGTGACTTGCAGGCGTTTGCCAATGCCGGCTGCCAGCCTTATCTGGTCAGGACCGGCAAGGGCGAGGAAACCTATAACCTGGCCGAAGTCCCTGAAAATACCATCGTCGTTGCCGACCTGGCAGCCGCCGTGCAAGACATTATCGCAGGGGACAGATAATGGCTCATGCATTGCTGTATGTACGTGCGCTGTTGTTTTATCTCGGCATGTTTGCACTCACCATCCCATTCTCACTGCTCGCTTTGCTACTTATTCCGCTGCCCGCTGTCACCCGTTCACGCTGGGTAAGTGGCTGGGCAAACAGTGTGTTATGGTGGTTGAAAGTCACCTGTAATTTACGTTATGAAGTCCAAGGTCGTGAACATATCCCTGAAACGCCTTGTATTATCTTGTGCAAACACCAGTCCGCATGGGAAACCATTGCCTTGCAAACTATTTTTCCGCCACAAGTGTGGGTGCTGAAAAAAGAGTTGTTGATGTTGCCATTTCTTGGCTGGGCGTTATGGGCCGTGGGCTCGATCCCGATAGACCGCAGTTCTGGCCGTGAGGCGCTGAAAAAACTTGTGAGTCATGGCAAGAATCGTCTTAAACGCGGTTTGTGGGTAGTGATCTTTCCTGAAGGGACCCGCACAGCCCCGGATGCCCGCGCCAAATACCATATTGGCGGTGCCTGGCTGGCGGCACATACCGAAACCACGGTAGTGCCCGTGGCACATAATGCCGGCCGCTTCTGGCGCAAGAATTCCATACTCAAGTATCCTGGCGTGATTCAGGTGGTGATTGGTAAGCCTATCAATACCAATGGCCTGAAACCGGACTCTATCAATAAACTGGTAGAAGACTGGATAGAAACCGAGATGCAGTCGCTGTGACCGTGGCAGTATGATAGAACAGTTGCTGCATTTGCCTGATGGACAGGCGATCCCTTACCAGCTTGATTTGCGGGTGCGCAAAACCATAGGCCTGAAAATCACGGCGCAGGGTCTGGTCGTACATGCGCCAAAGCGTATCAGTGCCAGCCAGTTGCAGCAGGTGCTGTTGCAAAAGTCACGCTGGATCCAGCAAAAACTCGCATTGCGTGAACATAACCACGTGGCGCCGATGCAGTGGGCAGATGGCGAGCCACTGATGTTTATGGGCCAGGATATTGTGCTGACGCTGCAACATCACCCCACCAACAAGGCGGTAACACTGCAAGGAGGCCAGTTATTGGTCCGCTCGCCGCAGGTTGACCAGCCGGCGTTTGTCGCACGCAAAGTTTTACAGTGGTATGCCCAGCAGGCATTGCCGGATTTCAAGCGGCGGGTAGAGCTGGTGGCGGCGCAAATGGGTGAAAAAGTCAGTGCTGTGGGGCTGTCGAATGCGCGTACACGTTGGGGAAGCTGTAATAGCCGCAAGCAGATACGCCTGAACTGGCGCCTGATACAAGCGCCGCCGCATATCATCCAGTATGTGGTTTGCCATGAAATGGCGCACCTGAAAGAAATGAATCATTCGGCACGCTTTTATGCAGTACAGGCCAGCTTGTTTCCCCATCATGTGCAGGCTGAAAAAGAGCTGAAAGCGCTATCCGCTATCCTGCACCGCATCGCCTGAGCCTTACACGTATTCTATTCGCACCCTGCTGAAGGATTAGCCCGATATCATTGCCTTGCGCGTTTGATTTCTGCCACCAACTGGTCCAGAACGATACTCCAGCCCTGCTGAAAACCCATCGCTTCATGCCGCTGTCTGGTCGCGACATCGGGATGCAAGGCATATGCGGTGTACAGCGTGCCATTGGCGGTTGGTGACAGCACAATGCTGGCTGTCATCATCAATTCCGCACATTCATGACCAGGTGTTTGCTCAGGCACTTTCGCTGGCCTGAAGCCTGCTTCCAGCGCATTGGTCCAGGTCAGCACACGGTTAGGCGTCACTTCCAGGTAACAGCCACTATTGGGAAACTGCTCGCCTTCCGGCGATTCCATCACGGTGCGGAAATGACCGCCCGGTTTCAGGTCTATCTCGCATTCCACGGTTTTCCATGGCAGCGGGCAAAACCATTGTTTGAGATGCGCCGGAGTGGTCCAGGCATGCCAGATCTCTTCCGGTGATACATCGACTTCTCTTTCCAGAATCAAATCCAGTTCCGGGTTAATGGCTATCGTCATACGTTCTCCTTTGCTTTCGGAAATCAATGAATGGTTATCCCTTAGTCGACGCTGCCGCTGATTGGTTTATTCTGCTTGCCAGCCAGATACCTGTGAATATAGTGAGCATGCCTAAAAACTGGTAAAGATGAAAAGCCTCCCGCAGCAGCAGGGTAGACAGTATAGAACCAAAAATGGGCATGGCATGGATAAACACACTGGCGCGTACCGAACCCACCAGCGTCACTGCTTTCGAGTATGCCAGCAGTGCGATCACCGAGGGGAAAATACCGATATAAACCAGTATCCACAATGTTTGCGGATTTTGCAGGTCTATACTTGAAAACTGCTGTTCCCACAGGGCAAGTGGTAACAGGAAAATCAAGGCAATGATTACCTGGCATAACATCAGGCCGGTACGGTTGATGAAAGCAGGAATCTCCTTCAGCCATAATGTATACAGCGCCCAGAACACCATCGCCACAAAGATGATCACATCGCCCGGTGCAAATGCGAGTGTCAGCAATACCTGCAACTCGCCGTGTGACACCACGATCAAGACCCCGGTCAGCGAAACCAGCAAACCAGCCAATTGGCTGGCAGGTAATTTCCGTTGGTAAAACAAAAAGCCGAATATGGCTACCAGGAAGGGGATGAACGAGTTAAGGATGATGCCATTGGTGGCGCTGGTAGTATGCAAGCCCCAGTACACCAGCAGGTTAAAGGTTGCGACACCGGTGATGGCCGTACCCAGGATATGCCAGCGATAGTGGTAATAATGTGCACGGTCTCTCAAAAACGGCCGCAAGGCAAAAGGCAGCAGGCACAGAAAAGCAATGCTCCAGCGTATCAATGACAAGGTCACCGGCGGGACTGCTGCGCTGATGGCGCGCCCGGCGATAAAATTGCCAGCCCAGAATAAAGGCGGCAGCAATAAAAGCACTAACAGGCGCCAGTGCAAGTTGGCAGCAGGTGTTTCTGGCATAGGCAAGATTGAGAGCGTGGTAGAGAAGTGATGGTGAAATTAGCATTCACCGATGGTGATTGTAATGGCTATCGAGGCTGATGCAAACCCAGTGCCCGGAAATACAAAAAGGGGCTAAAGCCCCTTTTTTGAATCTTGAAACCTATCAGGCAGCGCCCAGTTGAATGGGTGTGAGCTGAATGAGTTTTTTGACCAGCCCCGGATGCTGTTCGGCATGTGCTTCTTTCAGGCAGGCTTTTGCGCAACTGACACATTTTCCACAATCTGCACCAACGCCCAGCTGGTCTTTTAAATGTTTAACGGTTTTTGCGCCTTGCTTGACTGCCTGGTATACCTGGCGCTCGGTCACTGCATTACACACACAAACGTACATATAATCTCAAAATTAGGTTACTAATGATAATTATTATCATTTATTGAGAGATTGTCAAGCGTAGAATGGTTCCGGCAAGGCGTGAAAAAAGCCGCAAAAGCGGCTTAATTCAATGGTCTGCTAATTAGCTAAGGTCCAGTTAGTTATGGTTACTTAGGTTATTCTGATTCGATTTGTGTTTGCAGGTAGTTAGGCAATGTAATGTCTATAATCAGGCGTTGCTGGGTTTCCAGCCAGTCAATCGCTTCTTCGCAGGCTTCCAGCAATTCGGTTAGCAGGTCACGTGTCACGTAATCCTGCAGTTTTTCGGCTTCGGCAATCGCTTCAACCAGTTGCGGACGCTGCACGTCTTTTTCGAAACTCAGGTCACCCTGCAGGCATTCCACCACTTCTTCCCCAATCAGCAGTTTACCCAGGTTTTGCAGGTTAGGCAGGCCATCGAGAAACAGGATGCGTTCAATCACTTCATCCGCTTCTTTCATGACGCGGATGGATTGTTTGTACTGGTAATCGTTGAGTCTTTCCAGGCCCCATTTCCTGAACATGCGCGCATGAAGGAAATACTGGTTGATCGACGTCAGCTGGTTTTTAAGCACTTTATTCAAAGTGCCGATGATTTGTTTTTCGCCTTTCATTCAGTACTCCTTAAACTGCAGCAGCAGGGCTGTCGCCCATCTGGCTCTGGCAGTAGTTTTCAATGCCTATCAGTTTGATCAGGCTTAACTGTTTTTCCAGCCAGTAGGCATGGTCCATCTCGGTATCTTCCAGTTGCACCAGCAGCATTTCCCGCGTGACGAAATCTTGTGCCTGCTCACAGGCTTCCATGGCCGTTTTCAGGTGTTTGACGACCGCGTATTCCAATGCCAGGTCTGATTCCAGCATGGATTTCACATCCTGGCCAATATGGATAGGGTCGCGCTTGGTGAGGTTAGGGGTGCCTTCGAGAAACAGGATGCGCTGGATCAATGCGCGGGCATGTTCACGTTCATGCAGGGATTCATGCAGGATGCGCTGGGAGATCACGCCCAGGCCCATATCGGCATACATTTCGCCGTGAATCAGGTACTGGTCGGTAGCGGTTAATTCGCCTGCCAGCAAATCATTCAGAATATCTATAATTTTTTGATCGCCTCTCATGTCGGCTCCTGTATGCGTTTTAATTCAGGGCATGATACATGAAATCAGGAAACAAGCAACAAAAAAATAACGTAAGTTATTGATTTAAAATGAGTTTTTAAATAAAAATCTAAACAAGAATCGTTCTTGGTCTGTAGCTAAAATCAGGTATGGAACTGATCTTGTTTACAGCAGAAGCTGCAGATCATGGGCGATATTGGCAGGCTTTTCACCATAGCCGAGGTAAATACGTGGCGCACCTGTCTTGTCGAATACATATAATCCCGCGCTATGGTCCATGGTGTAACCGGACTGGCCAGGCTCGGCCACTTTGGCTGCATAGACTTTGTATTCTGCCAGGTTAGCGGCGACTTCAGCCGGCGTGCCGCGCAAGCCGATGAAGCGTGGGTCAAATCCTGGAACAAATTGCGCCAGTACTTCCTGGGTATCGCGTTCAGGGTCTACCGTAACGAATAGCACCTGCACTTCATCGGCTTTGTCGCCGAGGAGTTTCATGGTCTGCTTGAGATCGCTCATGGTGGTCGGGCAGACATCGGGGCAATGGGTGTAACCAAAAAACAATACAATGACCTTGCCCTTGAAATCATCAATGCTGCGTAATTTGCCGGTGTGGTCCGTCAGGGTCAGCGGTTTGCCGAATTGCGTGCCGGTCAGGTCCGTGCCTATGAAGCTCGCAGTTTTATCTGGCTGGCAACCTGCTAACAGCGCTGCCAGCAGCAGGCCGGCTAACCAGACCCATGAGAAACGAACACGCATGCAAAAATCCTTGTAAATCATCATTGAAATGGATTCTAGCATAGGCGAAAAGCATGCAGATTGGTTTACAATACTGGTTTTTGACGATAGACGGATTAAGGGCGAGTTTAAATGGCAATACCGAGTTCGATGGCAGACCGTGACGGCGTTATCTGGTACGACGGCAAAATGGTCAACTGGCGTGATGCCACTACCCATGTATTAACCCACACTTTGCATTACGGCATGGGCGTGTTTGAAGGCGTACGTGCGTACAAAACGGACAAAGGTACGGCTATTTTCCGTTTGAAAGAGCATACCGACCGTTTATTCCGCAGTGCGCATATCCTGGGCATGAAAATGCCATTTGATAAAGCGACCATCTCCGAAGCGCAAAAAGCGGCTGTGCGTGAAAACAAGCTGGAGTCTGCCTACCTGCGCCCGATGGCATTTTACGGTGCAGAAGCTATGGGTATCTCTGCCAAGACCCTGTCCACCCACGTCATCGTCGGTGCCTGGAGCTGGGGCGCCTATATGGGTGAAGAGGCAATCACCAAAGGTATCCGCGTGAAGACGTCTTCGTTTGCACGTCATCACGTCAACATCACCATGTGTAAGGCCAAAGCGAACGGCAATTACATGAACAGCATCCTGGCTCACCAAGAAGCTGCGCAGGACGGTTACCAGGAAGCGTTGCTGCTGGACGTGGATGGCTTTGTCGCTGAAGGTTCCGGTGAGAACATTTTCATCATCCGCAACGGCAAACTGTATACGCCTGACCTGACTTCTGCGCTGGAAGGCATTACCCGCGATACCATCATTCACCTGGCAAAAGAAGAGCTGGGCCTGGAGATCATCGAAAAACGCATCACGCGTGATGAGGTTTATAGTGCCGATGAAGCATTCTTCACCGGTACCGCCGCAGAAGTGACACCTATCCGTGAACTGGATAACCGTGCGATCGGCGAAGGGATCCGCGGCCCGATCACCGAAAAACTGCAAAGCCTGTATTTCGATGTGGTTAAAGGTAAAAATGCCAAATATGAACATTGGCTGACCTTGGTTTAAGTTGACTCTGGTTTAATATTCCAGAGGTTTAAGTCACTGGCTAAATGACTGTGTGCGGGAGAGCTGAATGTCTGATGTAAAAGAGTTTGAAGTGGACGGCAACGATTTGCCACTGCATTGCCCAACCAAGGAAGTTGCGTTGTGGGCTTCCCACCCGCGCGTGTTTCTGGATGTGGCAAAAACCGGACAAGTGGCTTGCCCCTACTGTGGCACCAGATTCAAGCTTAAGCCCGGCACGCAGGTGCATCATCACTAGCCAATACTTTACGCAACAACAAAGCCCACGCAATGCGTGGGCTTTGTTTTAATGGCTTACAGCAATTGCCACAGTTTCCGCATGATGGTTTGCGTTTGCTCTGCGCCACTGTTGAGAAAATGCAACTGCCCCTGATGGCTGGCAGTTGTGAGCAGTTTCTTTTCTGCTAATACCTGCTGCAAACGTTTGGCAACTGCCGCACCGGTATCTATCAGAATCACATCGGGCCCGACAATCTGCTGTATATGCTGGCGTACGAAAGGGTAATGGGTGCAGCCGAGTACGATGGTGTCGGCGCCGGCATCTATCAATGGCTGGCAGTAGGTTTGCAGCAGGCTGAGGGTTTCGGGCTGGTCGAGTAAGCCTTGTTCTATGCGCTCCACCAGGCCGACACAGGCCTGTGTCACCACCTTTACACCATGGCCGTAATGCTCCAGCAAGGCAGCAAACTGTGCGCTTTGCAAGGTGCCGGTAGTTGCGAGTACGCCGATCACATTATTTTTGCTGGCGGCGGCGGCTGGTTTGACCGCGGGTTCCATGCCGATAATCGGTAGAGGAAAATGGTCGCGCATCGGGCTGATGGCGGCGGCAGTAGCGGTGTTGCAGGCCACTACCAGTGCTTTGGCGCCCTGGGCGATCAAGGTGTCGGCGATGCTAAAACAGCGCTGTTGAATTTTTACCGCAGATTGATTGCCATAAGGAGCATAGGCACTATCGGCAAAATAGATGAAATGTTCGTGCGGAAGCTGGCGCGTCAGGTGTTTGAGGACGGTGAGTCCACCCACACCTGAATCCATCACTCCCACCGGGGCATTGACTGCAATTGCTGGGCACATCTAAATGGCGCGGTATGATTTATAATGACCGGATTATATAGGATTTTAGTCAGGTTTCTGGAATGGCCAACCGGCTGAGCAAGATTTACACACGTACCGGAGACAGTGGCACCACTGGGCTCGGTGATGGCTCGCGTGTGGCCAAGTTTGACTTGCGCGTGCAGGCCATGGGTGAGGTCGATGAGCTGAATGCGGTGCTGGGCATGTTGCTGGTGGAGGAGTTGCAAGCCGATGTACGCGACCAGCTGGAAGCGATCCAGCATGATTTGTTTGATATGGGTGGCGAACTGAGTATGCCCGGCCACACTTTTATGCAATCAGGGCGCGTGGCTATCCTGGAGCAAGTGCTGGATCGCTGGAATGCGGAATTGACCCCGTTGAAAGAATTTATCTTGCCCGGAGGCAGTAGGGCTTCGGCGGTGTGTCATCTGGCGCGTACCGTGTGCCGCCGCGCCGAGCGTGTGCTTCACGAACTGCATACGCAATCACCGGTGACGGCTGTCACCCTGCAATATTTGAATCGCCTGTCTGACCTGCTGTTTGTATTATGTCGTACCCTGAATCGGCATGCCGGTGTGCCGGATGTGCTTTGGAATAACCAACATAAACTGTAATGCGCGTTTAGCGCTGATGTTCACTGAGTAATGATTAAACAATTTCTGCAAAAAGTATTTCGCAAACGGGGTCAGCAATCCGACCAAGCTTCAGGCCAAACTGCAAAAAACAGCCTTACGCCCAAGCGTGGCAAGTCATCTGCAGTGCAGGTGATTTCTGCCAGCAAGCATAAAATTAATCCCAAGCTGATCAGCCAGGCGGCATTGAAAACCTGCGATGGTCTGCAAAAAGCCGGTTTCGAGGCTTATATCGTCGGTGGTGCGGTGCGTGACTTATTGCTCGACCACCCGCCCAAGGATTTCGATATCGCCACCAATGCGACACCGGAGCAGGTCCACAAGATTTTCCGCCGGTCACGTATCATTGGCCGCCGTTTCCGCCTGGTGCATGTGTTGTGGGGGCAGGAAACGATAGAAGTATCCACTTTCCGCGGTCATCACCTGAATGAGGGGGATGGCGAGACCAATGACAGTGGCCGCATCATCCGTGACAATATTTTTGGCTCGATTGAGGAAGATGCGGTGCGACGTGATTTCACCGCCAATGCCTTGTACTACGACCCCAAGCGCCATGAAGTGCTGGATTTTCATAATGGTGTGGCCGATATCCGCGCCAAGACTTTGCGCATCATTGGTGACCCGGTCAAACGCTACCAGGAAGATCCGGTGCGTATGTTGCGCGCCGTGCGCCTTTCCGCCAAACTGGGCTTAAAGCTTGACCAGACCACGGAAGCACCGATACGCAAGCTGGCCGACCTGCTGGAAGATGTGCCGCCCAGCCGCCTGTTTGATGAAATGCTGAAACTGTTTTTGTCCGGCCACGCGATTGAAAGCATCAGTGCCTTGCGTGCACAGCACCTGCATCATGGTTTGCTGCCTTTGCTGGATGTGGTGCTGGAACAGCCGCTAGGCGAAAAATTCGTCATGCTGGCACTGAAAAACACCGATGAGCGTATCCTTGCCGGCAAGTCTTCCAACCCTAGTTTCCTGTTCGCGACATTGCTGTGGCATGAGGTGTTGCAAGCCTGGCTGGAAAACCAGAAGCGAGGTGAACCGCTGATCCCGGCTTTGCATGCAGCCATGAATGAGATCATAGACAAGCAGGCCGAGAAAATGGCGATCCATAATCGCTATACCGCCACCATGAAAGAGATCTGGGCCATGCAACCGCGATTCGAGCAGCGCTCCGGCAAACGTCCTTACGCTTTGCTGACCAATCCTCGCTACCGCGCCGGTTACGATTTCCTGCTGTTGCGTTGCGCTTCAGGGGAGTTACCGGAAGAACTCGGTGAATGGTGGACACGCTTTGCGGATGCCGGCACTGAAGAGCGCACCAATATGCTGCTACCGGATAATGCTACGCAAAAGCGACGTCGCCGCCCACGCAAGAAAAAACCGGCAACCACCAATAGCGAGTCAGCGTAATGGCCCTGGCCTTGATTGCACTGGGCAGCAATTTGCAGCAGCCTGAATTTCAAGTCGCTAAAGCTATCCGGGTGCTGGCAGAAACCGCAGGGCTTACTCTGCTGAAGGCTTCCAGCCTGTATGCCACTGCGCCGGTAGGCTACGACAACCAGCCAGATTTTATTAATGCCGTCGTCCAGGTCACTACGGAGATCCCTGCGCCCGAGCTGATGCAATTGTTGCTATCGATAGAGCAAACATTCGGGCGTGAACGGCCTTTCCCGAACGCGCCGCGTATCCTGGACCTGGATTTGCTGGATTACGATGGTGTGCAGATGCAGACCGCGCCTCTCACCTTGCCTCATCCACGCATGCATGAACGCGGCTTTGTCATCCTGCCGCTGGCGGAAATTGTGCCAGACTTTATGCTGCCGCAAGGGAAGACTGTTGTAGAATGGAGTGCGGAATTTCCGGATCCTGATGTCAGAAAATTGGGTAACGCGGAAGCTGCACCTGATTTCAACCATCCGTAAGCATTTAAACGATCAATAAGCCAAACGAGCAATCTTAAGTATGTTCACCCGTTTTCCTTATGTAGTCATTGAAGGCCCGATAGGCAGTGGCAAGACCACGCTGGCACGTATGCTGGCAGACAAATTCTCTGTCGAGTTGCTGTCCGAAAAAGCGGAATCCAACCCGTTCCTGACCCGCTTCTACCAGGATGCCCAGCGTTACGCATTGCCTACGCAATTATTTTTCCTGTTCCAGCGTTCACGCCAGATCGAAGATATGGCGCAGCGCGATATGTTTGGCCAGCCGACGATATCGGACTTCTTCCTGGAAAAAGACCCGCTGTTTGCGCGCCTGAACCTGGATGATGAAGAATATTCCCTGTATCACCAGATCTACCAGCATCTGCAGCTGAAAGCACCCAAGCCTGACCTGGTGGTGTATCTGCAAACCCCGGTGGATGCACTGGTGGGCCGGATCGAAGAGCGTAATATCAGTTACGAGCAGGATATGCCGCGCGAATATATCGCCCGCCTGGCCGAAGCTTACAGCGAATTTTTCCATACTTATGATGCTTCACCGTTACTGATCGTGAACAACGAAAAGCTCAATATTATAAAAGACCCGGAAGCCTTTGACCTGCTGATCGAGCGTATCAACCAGATCAAGAGCAGCCGCGAGTACTTTAATCCTAATTTTTAATTAAATGCAGCTACGTGCAAACTCCTGCGTTGCGCGGTGCTCAAAATCCTTATGTACTTGTGCATTGCGGTTTTGGCCCTTAGTACGTATTGGATGTTATCCAGACCATGCATTTAAAAGTGTCTTCCGAATATGCTAAACGCTTTATTATCACGCGCAAAAGCGGGCGAAAAAATCGCCATGCTGACTTGCTATGACGCTACTTTTGCCAAGCTGATGCATTTGGCCGGAGTGGATATGCTGCTGGTCGGCGATTCGCTGGGTATGGTCATGCAGGGCGCAGGCAACACGCTGGGTGTCACCATGCAGGATATGCTTTACCACACGCGTATCGTGGCTGAAGGTGCACCGCAAGCGGTCATCATGAGTGATATGCCGGCCGGCAGTTATGAGGGCGATCAGGCAGATGCACTGGCTAATGCGCAGGCGCTGATCAGTGCCGGCGCACATATGGTCAAGATTGAGGGTGGTGGTCATATGGTAGAAACCGCCCGCTACCTGGTCGAGCATGGCATCCCGGTGTGTGCGCACCTTGGGTTTACGCCGCAATCAGTTGAAAAACTGGGCGGTTATAAAATCCAGGGGAAGACCGAAGAAGCTGCCCGGATCATCATGCAGGATGCCCAGGCCATGGCCGCTGCCGGTGCCAGCATGGTACTGTTTGAAATGGTGCCGGCTGCACTCGCGACCCACATTACACAAAACATCCCGGTGCCTACCATAGGCATAGGTGCCGGTGCCGGCTGTAGTGGGCAGGTGCTGGTGTTGCAGGATTTACTAGGTATTTATACTGGCCCTGCGGATAAAGCGCCGCAGGATTACAAAGCGCCACGTTTTGCGCAAAATTTTTTAGTGCAATCCGGTAGCATACAACAGGCGATTGTGGACTATGTGCAGGCGGTCAAACGCGGGCAGTTCCCGGCAGCGCAACACAGCTATTGATATAAGCCTCGCCTGAACCTGATTTCATGATGAAACTACTGGCAATCGAATCCTCCACCGAATTTCTCTCCCTGGCCGTGCAAACCGCGTCTGGTGTCAGCGTATTCCATGAAGCAACCGGCCCTGCCGCTTCACAACGCATATTGCCGGAAATCCAGCGGTTACTGGTTGAAGCCGGTATTAAACTGGCGGAACTGGATGGCATTGTCTTTGGCACCGGTCCGGGCGCATTCACCGGCGTGCGGGTGGCAGTCGGTGTAGCGCAAGGGCTGGCTTTCGGTGCGGATTTGCCGGTGGCCGGTGTCAGCTCTGTGCAGGCAGTGGCACAGGCGGCATGGCTGGCAACCGGCGCTGAAAAAATCCTGGTCTGCCTGGATGCACGTATGGGCGAGGTTTACCATGCGGCATTTATCCGGCAGGTAGATGACTGGCTGGAGATATCTCCGACTATTGTTTGTAAACCCCATGAAGTACCCGCCATCGAAGGCAGCGGCTGGCTGGCAGCCGGCTCTGGCTGGGCGGTGTTTGCGGAAGCACTCGCTGCGCAATATACCCAGCAGATCAGCCAGATGCATCCGGAGATCATGCCTGCGGCAACTGCGATGCTCATGCTTGCTACCCCTAAATTTATTGCCGGAGACACTCAGCAGGCGCATGAGGCGGCACCGTTGTATGTGCGTAACCGTGTGGCGTTGACTGCCGCAGAACGTGCGCAAGGGCAAACCCTGTAGGGGTCGGTGATGAGCGCTTTACCTCAATACCAGCCGCAATTCCGGCCCATGTCTTATGAAGACCTGATCGCTATTTGCCGCATCGAGCCGACTATTTACAGCCATCCGTGGACCTATGGTAATTTCAAGGATTCACTGGATTCCGGTTATAGCGGCTGGGTGATGGAGATCGCTGGTGGGATTTCCGGTTATGCGCTGGTGATGATGGTGCTGGATGAAGCGCACCTGTTAAATATCAGTGTCAGCCTGAATCACCAGGGTCAGGGCCTGGGACGCATGTTGCTCGCACATATGATTGAGGTTTCCAGGAAGCATAAGGCGGCCAATATGTTTCTCGAAGTACGTGCCAGCAATACAAAAGCAATAGGTCTGTACGAAGCAATGGGCTTTTGTGAAATGGGCATACGCCGCAATTATTACCCTGCCACACAAGGCCGTGAAGATGCGGTTTTAATGGGGCTGGCACTATGAAGGCGATCATCAGTATCATGTTGCTGAAAAACGTGAAAACCGTCTGTATCTGGAGTTTGCGATGAGCTTAGGCCGCGAAGATGTATTGCGAGAATTGGAGTTATTACCGGTCTGGCGCTTGCGCACGCCGCTTGCCGGACATGCACCCGTAGCTGAACTCCCAGGCACATCTTTACCTGTCAGCGAAGCTGCACCGGAAATAGTGGTCGAAACAGCGGCTGCACCCCTGATGACTGAAACAGTCACCGCACCTGTCATTGCGCCAGTCATTGCGCCAGTCATTGCGCCAGTCATTGCGCCAGTCATTGCGCCAGTCATCGAAAGCGCACCTGCTCCGCTACCAGAGATCACTGATCATCCCCCGTTAGAAACTATTTCAGCACCAATGGTGGAATCACCATGGTTCCTGTTGTGCCCGCAAGTCGCTGATAGTTCAGCGCAACAGCTACTGGAAAATATTGTCCGTGCACTGAAATTACCAGCAGAAGAATTACATATTGCACAACAGCCAATGAACCTTGCGCAAGTAAGCAGCCGCTTCGCTATCCTGTTTGGCCTGGATGCCGCCAATGCGTTCCTGGGAACCAATCAACCCGATCTGGCTTCTATACGTGGCCGGTTGCTGACGCATGCAGAGATGCGCTATGTAGTGACGCACCACCCGCAAGCCATGCTGGAACAGCCGTTACTTAAAAAAGAAGCCTGGCATGACCTGTGTCTGTTGCTGGCTGAAAGTAAGCATAAAAAATAAACCGGGCGGCTTGTCGCTGACGACCAGGCCCCCCATATAAATGACAACTAAATAAGAGGAATCTCCCGATGCGTCAACTATTCAAGATCGTGTTACTGGCCGCTGCATTGACCCTTTCCGGCTGTGGCTATAACCAGTTCCAGTCGCTGGATGAAGAAACCAAGGCCAGCTGGTCTGAAGTATTGAATCAATACCAGCGCCGCGCCGACCTGGTACCCAACCTGGTTTCTACAGTGAAAGGTTATGCCAGCCACGAGGAAAAAGTACTCACCGAGGTGACAGAAGCACGCGCCAAAGTCGGCAGCATGCAGGTGACGCCGGAGTTGCTGAATGACCCGGAAGCATTTGCGAAATTCCAGGCCGCTCAGGGCCAGCTGACCAGTGCTTTGTCACGCCTGATGGTAGTGTCTGAAAATTACCCTAACCTGAAAGCCGATGCCAGCTTCCGTGATTTGCAGGCGCAACTGGAAGGTACAGAAAACCGGGTGACCGTGGCACGTAACCGTTATATTGAAGCGGTAAAACAATACAACGTGACCGTGCGTAGTTTTCCTAACAACCTGACGGCCATGATGTTTGGCTATCAGCCAAAACCATCGTTCACGGTAGAAAATGAAAAATCGATTTCATCAGCACCTAAAGTGGATTTTGGCGATAAATAATCGTTGATGGCTTTGAAGTTGATGGTGTCGGTCTGGTGGCGTGCGCTGCTGGTGTGCAGCCTGTTGATGGCGGGGATAAGCGCACACGCCGCTAGGGGGCTGGTCGATATTCCCCCGCTCAGCACTGCAGTGACGGATCTGACGCAGACGTTGTCTGCCGAAGAACTGACCGCACTGAATGAAAAGCTGACGCAGTTTGCGCAACAGAGCGGTTCGCAGGTTGCCGTGCTGATATTGCCAACCACGCAACCGGAAGATATCGCGCAGTTTGGCATCCGTCTGGCGGACACATGGAAGATAGGCCGCGAAAAGCAGGATGATGGCGTCATTGTGATCGTCGCCAAGCAGGACCGGAAAATGCGGATTGAAGTTGGTTACGGCCTGGAAGGTGCGATCCCTGATGCAGTCGCCAAACGCATTATTGCGGAGCAGCTCAGTCCCGCATTCAAGCAGGGCCAGTTCTACCAGGGCCTGCACGAGGCTACTAATACCCTGATCAAGCTGATCCAGGGCGAGCAATTGCCTGCGCCTGCCAAACACCAGCCAGAAGCAGGACAACAAGGGTTGATGCACTGGCTGCCTATCCTGATGTTTGCCGCGATCATTGTCGGCGCGATCCTTCGTGGTATGTTAGGTTCGTTCTTTGGTAGCGCCCTGACTGGCGGCGTGCTTGCCATGCTGGCTGGTTTCCTCGGTGCAACACTCCTGGTGATGGGCCTGGTCGGCCTGGCTGCCTTTGTCTTCACCTTAGCCATGGGTAGCGGAGGCCAGGGCGGTTTGCCTATCGGCGGCTTCCCGGGCGGTTTCGGCGGCGGAGGTGGTGGCCGCGATATATTCAGCGGCGGTGGTGGCGGTTTTGGTGGCGGTGGCGCATCAGGAGATTGGTAATGAAACCCGTACATCCCTTGAGACGTTTCCTGCGCCACCTCACCAGCCATCCGTGGCAGGTCAAACGCCATTTCAGCCACACTGCGTTGCAGCACATTGAACAGGCGATTGCCTCAAACGAACACCTGCACGCAGGTGAAATCCGTGTGGTGATCGAATCCGGCCTGCCGCTGGCTGCCATACTGCAAGGCATCACGCCGCGGCAACGTGCGATACAATTATTCGGCCAGCTGAATATCTGGGATACTCAACATAATAATGGCGTGCTGATCTACCTGATGCTGGCCGACAAAGACGTAGAAATTATCGCTGACCGCGGCATACACACACATGTACAGGCGCACGGCTGGCAGCACATTTGCGAGCAGATGGAAGGGATGTTTAGAAGTGGGGAGTTTGAACAAGGCGTTACACACGGCATCATGGCAATCGGCCAGCATCTTGCAACCTATTTCCCGCCTGAAGCGCATCCGCGCAACGAGCTCTGCAATCACGTACTGGTGCTTTAGTGCACTGCTGGCTGGTTTGTTATTAGCCGGGGCAGGCACTGCCCGGGCAGACCTCAAGGATATTTACCGTATCTACCATACCCAGCCCAGTCTGCAATCGTTTGAAATTTGCCAGGGTGGCGGCTGTATGCATTCTGACATCCTGCAACTGGCTGAATCCGAATGGGATAACGTACTGCGAATCTTCACTCCCCAGGCCGAGAATGCCGAAGAGGAGCGCGCGCAGATCGGAGAGGCGATAGGCATGCTGGAAGATATCGTCGGCACCAAGATCGGTACGGCGTCTGATCGCGCAGGTACTTTTGGTAATAGCGATTACCAGCACCAGCAGGACTGTAACGACGAAGCAATCAACAGCACGACTTATATGCGCCTGATGCAGCAAGCCGGCCTGATCCGCTTGCATACCATCCTGGATACGCGTACGCGCAAATTCTTCTTTACAGGCTGGCCGCACAGCACGGCGGTCATCCGCGAAAATGCTACCCAGGCGGAGTTTGCCGTGGACAGCTGGTTTTACGATAACGGCCATGCCGCGACCATCGTGCCGTTGGCGCAATGGAAAGATGGCTATATCCCGGATGACAGTCCTATTCATCATCGCGAATAAAGCAAGCTTATTTGCCGACTTGTTTACTTGCTGACTAGCGCCGCATTTAAGGCTAGAATTCGGCCTTTAGAATTCTGTTAGAACTCCATTTTATGCGTGCCTCACAATTTTTCATTGCTACCCAAAAAGAAGCGCCTTCCGACGCCGAACTGATCAGCCATAAACTGATGGTCAGGGCCGGCCTTATCAAAAAACTGGGCAGTGGTCTCTATAGCTGGATGCCGCTGGGTCTGCGTGTGTTGCGCAAAGTGGAAAACATCGTCCGCGATGAAATGAATAAAGCCGGTGCGCTGGAGTTGCTGATGCCGGCCGTGCAACCTAAGGAATTGTGGGAAGAAACCGGCCGCTGGGCGGTGTTTGGCCCACAGATGCTGAAGATACAGGACAGGCACGAACGTGACTTCTGCTTTGGCCCAACCCACGAAGAAGTGATCACCGATATCGCACGTAAGGAAATCAGCAGCTACAAACAATTACCGCTTAATTTCTACCAGATCCAGACCAAGTTCCGTGACGAGATCCGCCCGCGTTTCGGCGTCATGCGCGCACGTGAATTCCTGATGAAGGATGCTTATTCTTTCCACACCAGCGCCGATTGCCTGGTGAACACCTATAACACCATGCACACGGCTTACAGCAATGTGTTCACCCGCCTTGGCCTCAAGTTCCGTGCGGTGAAAGCTGATTCCGGTGCGATCGGTGGTGACGGTTCACAGGAGTTCCATGTGCTGGCCGACAGCGGTGAAGATGCGCTGGCCTATTGTGAACAGTCTGATTATGCGGCCAACGTGGAGATGGCAGAAGCCGTTTCCAACGGTAGCCGTGCGGCTGCCGCTGAAACCATGCGTGAAGTGGATACGCCCAAGCAAACCACCTGTGAAGATGTGGCTAAATTGCTGGAAGTGCCTGTTGCCAACACCGTGAAGTCGGTGGCTTTGATGGTGGACGATATCTTTACGCTGGCGTTGCTGCGTGGTGACCACCAGCTGAACGAAGTCAAATTCGGCAAGGTGGAAGGCGTGCAGAACTTCCGCCTGGCGACTGAAGAAGAGATACGCGCGAACCTGAACTGCCCGCCAGGGTTCATAGGCCCAGTAGGCGTCAATGCCAATGTGCGCGTCGTCGTCGACAGGGCAGTGGCGGTATTGAGCGATTTCATCTGTGGTGCGAACAAACCGAAATTCCACCTGGCAGGTGTGAATTTCGGCCGTGATTTACCGGAGCCGGTGATTGTTGCCGATATCCGCAATGTGGTCACCGGCGATATCAGTCCTGACGGCAAAGGCACGCTGAGTCTGTGCCGCGGTATCGAAGTCGGCCATATCTTCCAGTTGGGTACCAAATATTCCCAAGCTATGCAGGCCACCTACCTGGACGAAAACGGGCAGTCACAAGTGATGGAAATGGGCTGTTACGGCATTGGCGTGTCACGTATCGTCGGTGCGGCGATAGAGCAGGGCCATGATGACAAAGGCATTATCTTCCCGCGCAGCATGGCACCGTTCGATGTGGTGATCTGCCCGATCGGCCTGGACAAGAGCGATGCGGTCAAGCAGGCAGCGGTTGAACTTTACCAGCAGTTGCAGCAAGCTGGCGTAGATGTGTTGCTGGATGACCGCGGCGAGCGTCCTGGCGTCATGTTCGCTGAAAGCGACCTGATGGGTATCCCCCATCGCATCGTGATCGGTGACCGTGGCCTGGCTGAGGGGAAAGTGGAATACAAGGGCCGGACCGATACTGAGGCACAAAACTTGCAAGTGACTGACAGCGTTGCGTTTTTACGTGACAAACTTGGTCAATAATCAGAAGGTTCTTCATCCTTCTGTTTGAAGCCTGAAACGGTTTTCTATTGGATAGAATAGCTAGGATGAACAAAGCAAACTTTTTTTCTTTTTGCCTGGTGCTGGTCAGCCTGATGTGGTCTTCCACATCGCTTGCCGGCAACCAGAAAGAAGAGCCTCTGGCAAACAGCGTAAAAGCGCTGATGCAGAAATCCGTCAGTGATGTAGCAGCCCCGCGCCTGCTGTTCGAGACTGAACAAACTGCACAGCAATGGTTGCAGGATATGTCTGCCCGCCTCGCAAAGCGCATGCCTGATGCACAATACCGTGAAGACTTCCTGAGATCAGTGCATTACGAAGCCACCCGTGCCGGCCTCGATCCGCAATTGGTACTGGGCTTGATCCAGGTGGAGAGCGGTTTCAAGAAATATGCCCTTTCCAGCGTAGGTGCACGTGGTTATATGCAGGTGATGCCGTTCTGGGTGAAAAGCATAGGTGCCAACGAACATAACCTGTTCGATATGCGCCTGAACCTGCGCTATGGCTGTACGATTTTGCGCCACTACCTGGATATTGAACGTGGGGATTATTACCGCGCTTTAGGCCGTTATAACGGCAGCCTGGGCAAACCGGAATACCCTAACCTGGTAGTGGGTGCGTGGCGTAATCACTGGCATTATGAGTCGCCTTTGAAGCTGAATGTAGCCAGCCAATAGATCGATGGCCGAGATATAAAAAACCGCGCAACTGCGCGGTTTTTTGTTGATGGCTTTGGATTACTTGACTACCTTGAACCCATAGTAAGTACCGAATTCGCCTTCGTTCTCATGGTAAACGAACAGCATGCCATTGCTGTAACCGGTGCCATTGAAGTGATTTTGCGAGCGTAATTTCAGGGTTGCCGGTAATGCGCTTTTGCCGACAAACTGGCCATTCAGGTCAAAAATCAATACCGCTTTATGGTCCACATCGAGCAGGGCCAGTTCATTGCCTGCCACGCCGGTAAAACCAATAAAGTGATCGCTGACATCGTCGTGGGCGACTTGGGCTTTTGCGAAATCCAGTTTGATCTCTGACAGTTTTTCGCGCTGTTTGCTATCCACCACATACACCAGGTTACTGCGTTCCTGCTTGGCGTAATAACGGTTGCTGGCGGGGTCGTAGCTGGGCATGGTGCCTGCATCGCCAAACGCCGGATTGAATTGCGAAATGTCGCTGGAGGTGGTCAGCACTTCCCCTTTTTCATCGACGTCCAGGCTGAAAATACCAGTGTTTGGTAAAAATCCGGCGGCACTGGAAATGTTGTAGGTGATGGTTTCCAGCTTGCCGGAATTGGCGTTGTAATACATCGAGCGGTTGTCAAAGCCAGGCTTGGCAGAATTCACGTACTGACCGGTTGCGGTGTAAGCGTGCACTTCAGACTTGGAGATAGGCGCTTCGAATTCACTACCCATAGGCGCCAGGCCACCATCAGCAAGGTAATAGTGCTGGTTGCTCGGTAAATACGCCATGGTCATTGGGCGTGTGGTGGGTTTCTTGATCAGCGGGATCTTAACCCCGACTTCCGCCTCGGACAGAATCTCCGCCTGGCTGGTGAGCGACAGGCATAGTAGTGCCAGACCGCCCAGTGTTGTTGTGTTTAATTGCATATCTCCGTGATCCTGTTTTTATGTGTGAGTGATTGACGCTATTTTAACCGGCAAGTTTTAACCAAGCCTCGATTCAGGCATCTTTTACAAATATAAATAAGCTTAATTCTTCACCGATGGCGCACGTGTGATCAGCATGGCATCCCCATAGCTGAAAAAGCGGTAAGCCTGCTGGATGGCATGGGCATAAGCCTGGCGTAACAACTCATAGCCACCAAAGGCAGAGACCAGCATCATCAACGTGCTTTTGGGCAAGTGGAAGTTGGTGATCAGGCGGTCTACCAACTGGAACTCGAATCCTGGCGTAATGAAAATATCGGTTTCGCCATGATGCGCGAACAGTTTTTGTGCCCGCGCTGCGCTTTCCAGCGTGCGCAGCGAAGTAGTGCCGACAGCCGTGACCCGCTTGCCGGTTTCCCGTGCCTGCAAGATCGCTGCGATAGTAGCTTCCGGCAAATGGTAAACCTCGCTATGCATATGATGCTCGGCAATATTATCCACCTTCACCGGCTGGAAAGTGCCTGCGCCCACATGCAGTGTGACATAACGTACATGCACGCCTTTGTCAGTCAGCGCGTTCAATAATGCTTCATCAAAATGCAGACCGGCTGTAGGTGCCGCGACAGCGCCCTCATGCTTGGCGAACACTGTCTGGTAGCGCGTGTCATCCGCGCTATCGGCAGCATGTTCAATATACGGTGGCAGGGGTAACTGGCCGTGACGTTCGAGGAAGTCATACCACGTGTCATTGCCAAGCAGGCGGATATGGAACATGTCCGCATGGCGCCCCAGCACTTCTGCCTGGTACCCCCCTGCAAGATGCAGCAGGCCACCAGCTTTGGGTGAGCGCGAAGACTTGATCTGCGCATAGGCTTCCTGCGACTCGAACACGCGGTCTATCATCACCTCGATCTGGCCACCAGTGGCCTTCTGCCCGAACAGGCGTGCCTTGATCACCTTGGTATCGTTCAGCACGAGTACATCACCAGCCTCAAAGTGCTGGCTGATCTGGTTGAAAACATTGTCCCGGATAGTTTGATGCGTGGCGTCGACCTCAAGCAGACGGCTGTGTGAACGGTTCGGTAAAGGGTGTTGTGCGATCAGGTGTGGCGGGAGATGAAAATCAAAATCTAGAGTTCTCATAAATCAAAATTACAGTTATAATAGCGGTCTTTGATGTCCTATATTATATCCCATGCCGGGATGGCGGAACTGGTAGACGCACTGGACTCAAAATCCAGCGCCGCAAGGCGTGCCGGTTCGATTCCGGCTCCCGGCACCATGTAATAGTCCAAAGAAGTCCAAGAACGTCCAATTTAGCCCGTAAATCAATGACTTACGGGCTTTTTTGTGTCCAAAGCAGTCCAAAGCCATCGTTTGACATCCAGTATTAAACAGGGGTAACTTATGGGGTAACACAACTTACCCCATTTGGAGTTACCCCAAAATGGCACTCTCAGATACAGCATTACGCAATGCAAAACCAGGCGATAAACCATACAAGCTATACGATGAGCGCGGCTTGTACCTGATCGTCAATCCTGGCGGTGGCAAATGGTGGCGTCTGAAGTATCGTTTAGATGGTAAAGAGAAGACAATTTCTCTTGGGACCTACCCCGAAGTTACCTTGGCACAGGCCAGGGGTAAACGTGATGATGCGCGTGCGTTAGTCGCCGGCAGAACCGATCCCAGCCACCACAGAAAAGAGACAAAGACAAAAGCCAGGTTAGAGGCCTTAAACACTTTTGAAGCAGTAGCCAACGAATGGCACGCACTCCACAATAAAAGCAAGTCAGAGCGTCACCAGCAGCGCGTTAAACGCTGGTTAGAGTTTTATCTGTATCCAAGTCTAGGCCAGCGTGTAATTTCAAGCGTAACGGCTCCTATGGTGTTAGAGACCACTAGCATATTGCAGAAACAAGGGAAGCTCGAGACGGCCCACCGAGTGATACAAACTGCCGGCCAGGTCTTTCGTTATGCCATTCAAAAGGGTTTTGCCAACTACAACCCGGCGCCGGATCTCAAAGGGGCGTTGCCGCCACCTGTTGTTAAAAACATGGCCGCCATGATCGAGCCGAAAGACTTTGCAGGTTTGCTGAGAAACATCGATCAATACAACGGTACCCTGACCGTAAGATGTGCTCTCAAACTTGCGCCTTTGCTATTTCAACGAATCGGTGAGCTGCGACATATGAAATGGGCTGATCTGGATTTTGAAAGAAATGAGTGGCGTTACTTTGTCACCAAAACCAAAACGCAGCACATTGTCCCTTTATCTAGCCAGGCAGTAGACATTATCAAAACAATGCGCCCTTTCTCTGGCCACGGCACATTTGTTTTTCCAGGCGGCCGCACTCATGAACGGCCTATGAGTGAAAACGCGATTAATGCGGCGTTACGTAACATGGGTTATGACACTCAGGCCGAAATCACCGGCCACGGCTTCAGAGCGATAGCGCAAACACTTGGAGAGCAGGAGTTGGGGCTGGATCCTAAACACATAGAGCGCCAGTTGGCCCACGCAGTGGCCAACCCATTAGGTACTGCGTATGAGCGGGCTCAGTTCTTGAAAGATCGCAAGATTATGATGCAGAGCTGGGCTGATTACCTGGATGAGCTGAAGGCAGGCGCTAAAGTAATTAATTTACAAAAGGCTTGATTCAACCGTCACTCATGCGGCCCATGAGTAATAGCGATGAGAAAGGGTGCGCCAACACCCAGACTCATCTAACCAAAAGCACCTACACAGGAGATGCGCAATGGCTACACCAAATTCTACCCTTTATTCTGAAGGTCCACACGACACCCTTACTTTTAGGCTTATGCAAATAAGCGCGTTGGTTGATTGTTTAAACGTTACTATTTCTGCAACGGATGGAGTTATAGAGGTTTCACCAAGGACAGTTTCAGAGGCAATATGGGGCATTTCAACACTCATAAGCCAAGCTCAGAATGCTTGGAAAATAATTCAAGATGAGGAGTGGAAAGTAAACCCATTATCAGAAACTACTTAATATTTACTTTTGATATTGATAATTCAAAGCCCGGTTTATCCGGGCTTTTTACTTATACGAGAGGGGTGCGGATACTCAGATGTGACAGCCGTAGACTATAACTCCAATCGAATCCATCCCACGTTTAAAGAAAGGAAACTTCACTGTATGAGCAACTCCAAACCTCTCGACTTCTCGCAAATGTCTGATGATGCCTTTATCAGAAAAAATCAATTAATTCCAAATGTAATTCCTATCTCGTCCTCAAATTTCTGGGCCAAGGTTAAGGCAAAGAAATTTCCACAACCTGTTCGTGATGGTGGTTGTACTTATTTTAATGTAGGTGAAATAAGAGCTTGGATGAAAAATCCGAATCAGGAGTACGCATGACTGAATACAAAAATGTCACCGCGGCAAATTCTGGCTTATTTGTAATCTCATTAGATTCTGCTACTAACGAATTCACTAGAGATCCAGTTGTTCAATGGGCTTGGCTTGATAATGGGCTTTACCCACTGCCTGTAACTCTTACTAGGGTGATTGATCAAGATGAGAACTACTGTTTATTGCATCAAGATGGGTCGGTTAGCGAAATAACCAGCGATAGCACTAAGAGATTCGAAAGCGTTGAAGCATGGCTTGCAGAACATAAGGATAAGCAAAATGGCAAATCAACATAAGCCCTTACTTTCTCCTTTAGCAAATGCCTTATCTCCGCTAATCGCAGAACACAAAGTTAGTTACGAGCTGTTATTAACTAACTATCTCAAATCGCATGGTTTAGCTGAAAGCACCAAGCAAATTGCCTGTGCGAGACTTGCCGGGATGTTAGTAATCATCGCTGCATTGGGAGAACAGCCGGATTCAATTGTATTCAATAAAACGTTGGATATCCCTGAATCATGGAAGGCTGGAGCTGTTAGTGGGGCATGGTATCTGTATGAGGCTATTAGCGAAAATACAGATGTGTTAACACTACTCAAAATAGCTTTGCATGTGCAAGCAGGAAAAGTGGGTGAGGCATACATAAACTTCAATCATCCAGTTTCATTGCTCGAAGACGTCTATATCTCCTCGGTATGCTGTGAATTTCTTGGCATCAAACTCGAAGTGAGTGGCGGATCACTCATGACGAGAGTAATTGATAAGTCTTGTGAAATTCTAGATTTGAACCATCAAGTTTTTAACCTGCTTTTTGAATTGTTCGAACGTGACAGCGGTGTGGGAATCGACGTAGTTAAAAAGGCTCTTTCCAATGTTTCATTAACAGAATTAGAGTCACTGGTGAAGAGGTATCAATGAACAACGTCATATCTATCAAACCACGTGTCCCATCTATCAATGCTCCGGCAGCTCTCGCCGACAGGCCGATATGGCTTATCTGGCGATTAGAAGCGAAACCGGACAATCCGGACAAATTACTCAAAGTCCCATATTACGCCAAGGGCGGAAAGCGCTCGGGTGTCCAGGGACGCCCCGAGGATCGTGCCCAGCTGGTCGACTTCAAAACGGCCATTGCGGCAGCTGAAAAGCGAAACTTCACCGGAGTGGGTCTTTCCCTTCTGGATGGGGATATCACCGGTCTTGATTTCGACAATTGCGTGATCGACGGCAAACTCCTGCCGGAAGTCGAGGCCATGGTGGCCGGCACTTATGCAGAATACTCACCGTCAGGCACAGGGGTGCATGCTTTCGTCCTGGGCAATATGACAGGTAACAATAAGTCGATCGCTACCCGCGAGCAGTTCGGGCTTGAAGCGTTCTCGACTAAAGGCTTTCTCACTTTCACTGGCAAACCACTGGAAATCACGGAGCTGACCGGTTGCGAGGATGTGATCGCGGAGGCCAGCAAAGAACTCACCAGCCTGGTGCGTTTACGTTTTGGCGATCCTGCCGATGCATTCGACTATACAGCCGGCAGCCAGGAACCTCTGGGCGTCTCTCCTGAGGTGATCCAGGAAGCGCTGGACGTCCTGGACAATGAAATGCATTACGACCATTGGTTAATGGTCGGCATGGCTATCCACCATGAAACCAACGGGGAAGGCTTCGAGATCTGGGACGAGTGGAGTCGCAAGAGCTCGAAATACTCGACGCCAGAATATGGTCAGGCCCGCTGGGATTCCTTTGGCCGCAACCCGAATCGACAGATCACTATCCGGTCACTGATCCAGCTGGCCAACCAGTCCGGCGCCCGGATCTCCGTCGGTGCGGTATCGATGGACGAGTTCGAGGACTTAACCGCGGGTGAAGTAGTGGAGTTTGATCATCTGGACGATCTGCCGGCTGTTGTGGAAAAGCTAAAGGCCCGGTTTCAGGCAGTGTCTTGGCGAGAATTTTCTGTTCAGCTGTCATTTGCTTACTTGATAAAAGGCTTATTACCTAAAGCGGCCCTTGGCGTCTTGTATGGTGAGTCTGGATCCGGTAAATCTTTCCTGGCTTTGGATATGGCCTTTGCAATTGCCCGGGGCATCCCTTGGCGAGGTTTACGTACCAAGCAGCACAAAGTAGTTTACCTGGCCGCGGAGGGTGCTTCCGGTTTCAGGAATCGATTGGCGGCCTATGCGCTGCATAACGATCTGAAAGATCAGGACATACCTCTGCAAATCATCGATGCAGCTCCAAACTTCTTATTGAAAGATGACGCTTTAGATATTTGTAAAGCAGCTTTGGCGGATGCTGGTCGGCCAGGATTAATAGTGATCGATACTTTCGCCCAAGTGCTTGCTGGCGCGAATGAGAACGCTTCCGAGGATATGGGCAAGGCCCTTGCGCATTGCAAAGGAATTCACAAGGCGACAGGAGCTTTAGTGCTCTTGGTCCATCACTCTGGTAAAGATGCCAGTCGCGGTGCCAGGGGATGGTCAGGCTTACGGGCGGCCGCTGATGTAGAGCTGGAAGTATCGCGGTCAGGAGACAATCGTGCCCTACGCACGACAAAGCAAAAAGACGGTGCTGACTTTCAAGAGTGGGGCTTTAAGTTGAAAAGCGTAATGTTAGGCCAAGATGAAGATGGTGATCCAATTAATTCATGCGTGATTGAGGAGAGCCTAATTATCCGAAGACCAAAGAGCCAACGAATAGGGCCCAATGAACAACTTATATTATCTGCAATGGGGGAACTTGAATTGACCAAAGGGCAAAGTGTCGATCGCGACGCACTTTTGGACCATGCCTTGAGTGAATTTACCTTCGAAGATTTGAAGGATGAATCGGAAATCAGAAAAACGCGTAGACAGACGCGGAAAAATCTATCTAGGGCAATCGATCAGTTAACGGAAAAGCATATGCTTTACATACCACTTGACGGAAAAGTGGAGTTTTACGACGATGGTGTCACGGTGTCATAAGTGGTGTCATGAGTCATTCATGACACCTAGCAGAGCGAAAAAGTGGTGTCAGTTCACACACCATGTCTAGAACATGGTGTGAATGACACCACACGAGCTGAACCTAAATCAAGCAACTCGTAAAAAATTACAAGCACCATTTCTAAAGAAAATGGCCTCTGCTAATAATCGAATTTGAAGTGTGACAGGAGGGGTGTGGATGCTCCTATAAATCCGATGCTAGGATCAGAGTATGGTAAATATTACAAAGCTAACACCTGAAAAAGAGACAGATTTCTGCGAAATATTGGCGGAGACAGGCATTGTTGCACGAGCTTGCAAAGTGGTTGGAGTGTCGCGTGTCACAGCTTACAAGCATAAACAAGATGATCCCGAGTTTGCAGCCAAGTGGGATAAAGCTCTGAAAGTTGGAATATCGGCCTTGGAGGATGAGGCGCATCGCCGAGCATTTGAAGGCGTGGATAAACCCTTAGTACATCAAGGCCAATTCACACCGTTATTTGTTGAGGAGCGAGATGCTAACGGCAATGTGATCATGGAAGAGATTGCGGAGGGCGTCACTCGCCCCAAACGGATTCCACTCTTGGACGCTGACGGCAAACAGCAATATGCCACGATGAAAGAATACAGTGACACTCTGGCCATTTTCTTACTCAAAGCACATAACCCAGAGAGGTACCGTGACAACATGAAAGTGCAACACACAGGACTCGACGACGGCCCGATACAACACGAGCACCAAGCCACTGCATTGGCACAGATTTTCGCAAGAGCTCAAGCCCGTAAAGATAGCGATATCTCCGATCTGTTGTGAAATATCCTCACTTTAAAGTGAGACAGAAGGGCGCGGGTGTTTTTTGGAAACGCGGCTATGCTGAAGCTCTAATTTCAAAGGTACACAATGTCAAAATTAAACCTCCAAGAAGTTCCATTTGATCAATTATCGAATGAGGGATTTGTTCGGGTTTCTCAATTGATTCCCAGTGTTTTGCCATTCTCAGCTCGGACATTGAAACGCCTTGTTAAATCTGAAGCATTTCCGGCTCCAGTGAAAATTCCTAAATCCAGATGTAAAGTATTTAGGGTTTCAGAGGTAAGAACTTGGTTGATGGCACGTAATGCAGAATAGGAGTAAATAAATGGGTTGGGCTCCAGCAACATATGCTCTAGTTTCTGCTGTAACCACCGGGGCAAGCGTGGTGATGCAAGCCTATGGGACTATGCAACAATCCGCGGCTTCGAAAAACGCCTATAACTATCAGGCCGGCGTATCTCGCAATAACGCAATCATCGCAGAATGGAATGCAAAGGACGCAGCACGCAGAGGCGAGCAACAGTTGATCGATCATCAACGTGAAACTGCTGCCTTAAAAGGGTATCAGCGAGCAACGCTCGCAGGCCGTGGACTTGACCTCTCCGAGGGCTCCGCCCTGAGTATCCTTTCTGATACCGAATATCTAAGCAAGCAAGATGAGTTAACGATTCAAGATAACACGGCCAAAGCGATATGGCAGGCGAGAATGCAGGCATATAACGAGGGTACAAATGCCGAGCTTCTGCAAATGCGATCCGATTCTGAGAATCCTTTGTTTTCAGGCGCAGCCAGTTTGCTAACCGGTGCAGGAGCCGTGGCTGACCGCTGGTATAAATATAAAGCCGCGACAGCATGATTGAACCAGTGATCAGAAACCTTCAAACCTGTATAGCAGGATTATTGAGCTCTGTCAGTTCTTGGAGTATAGTTTTTGTATGCCCTTCACCGTCGTGGACGTTGGGAGCATGGTGCTGCGGTATTTGCTGTACATTGCTCGTGATGGGCTCTCTCTTCGTACTAAAAATCATAAGATCATTCTGTTTATTTCTGAATACTTCAAAATATAAAATCACTCTTTTCTATAAGCATTCAGGATGTGAGAGTAAGAGGGTGCCGATTCTCTTGAGTTTAATATTAGACAATGTGCTAATAAACCATTCAAAGGCATAGTCAATGTCTGAAAGAAACCTACAGCAACGCGCAAATTTAAGACGAGGCGAAAATCACCCGAAAGCGAAGTTAACAGATCACGAGGTAGAGCTAATGCGTCAGATGCGTGAGCAAGGCTATGGATATAAGAAGCTATCAGAAAAGTTTGAGACATCAGTCCGCACAATTCGCGATATCTGTAATTACGACACTCGGTAACAAAACTCACTCATCTTTAACATTCAAGCGTTTCTCAGCACTTCTCCAGGCTAAGAAACGGGTCAATGCATCCTCACCCGATAGTTGAGATTTGGCGGCCGAGATGCGTGCCAGAATTTGATTTCTTTCAGAAGTAGTAAGCTTCCTCGCCTGGTTTTCGACTTCTTGAAAGAAATTCTCAACCCTCAACATCTCTGCCCATGCATCAATAATTGTCAGTAGCTCAGTCTTGCTTTCTAATAATGCCTTTTGGTGTTCCTCTTCAGTTCTTTTCTCTTTCCAAATTGCTTGTTGATTTTCCCATTCCAGGCGTTGTTTTTCGAATCTCTCCTGTGACTCGCTTGCTTCAGTTGCAACAGCTTCAGCTTCTTTAGCTAACTCCCGAGAAATTGAATTAAGCATGTCTTTTAAGTTTTTCCCTGGGGTCTCTAGCCATTGCTTATTCCAGGACGTTCCTCGATATGGTGAGTAAGCTTTAAGGCATAATCTTCCCGTTGCAATATCCTTTTGATAACTGTAGTCCCATGCGTTATTCCATGTTTGTGATTCACGTTTAATTGCGAACTCGGGAATATCTCGACCATTAACTCGTCGCAACTTTATTCTTTCGGTTGTTTCAAATATGGTCAATCCTATTGCAATTGTACCAATGTAAACGAGCGTGGGCTGTCCCGGTGACCAAAGCCCCGAGTACTGAAAATAATCTAAACCACTTTCATCTAGCTTGAGATCCTGCCTTCTCAGATGCTGTTTAAATGAAGCCAGCTTCACACGATGCCCATGTTTGTGAAGCACGGAAAATAGCTCATTGAAAATTTTGAATGCGCGCACTAAGGTGCTTGTCGTTACGATTACATCCGGAATATTCTTTTTAAGCGGTTTTATATGTCCGGTATCGCTCTCTCGCATGTTCTGAAAATACTGAAGCGCGTCTTTCAAGAGTGGATGTTGGCCAGCTTTTTTACTTTGAATAGAGGAATTCTCTGTGATCGCAGTAGCCGGCGAGTCGGGTAATTGAAGAGGTGCATGAGTCGGCGGTTCGAATTCTCGACACCATTCTAATTCATCGCCTGGCAGAGGATCTGGTAAAGTCGGGCGCACGGATAGAGGTTTCCCTGCGGCAAGTTTTGCCCAATAGCCCGTTGGCGGCCTGGGTATGTTTAAGCGCTTGAGAATTCGAACTAGGTAGCTATCAGATACTTCATGAAATGCCGCCACTTTCGTAATAGGTTGAGCCCAAATTTGATCATAGAGGTCTTCTCTTGAAACACCCATACACGCTCTCCAAGTATGTGCATTTAGACAAACTCGAGCATTGAAAGTATTATCGATAATTAAAAATTGAAATTACCTCTTACTTTCGCTATTTCAAATTTCTATAAGAAAATCGAACTAAAAGCGACTTGGAAGTTTTTTTTGCAAGCTTTATGTGAACTAGAACAAACATACGGGGAGGGGTTATGAAACATATTCTTGATGTGGCATATGAAATTTTAAAAGAAAAGAATGAGCCATTGCATGTGAACAATATTGCTCTCATTGCTGGGCAAAGAGGGGAAACTTTAGGCTTCACTTTAGAAGAGTTCGTCAAGAAATGAAACAGCTCATTAATTGGCGATTTGAAGAGGGAAAAGCCTAGGTTCGCAAAAATAAAAAACAAAAATGGAAGCTTCAAAAAGGGCATTTATCGACACAGAAATTTAAGGACTCAGCAATTCACCGCTAATACAATTGCTCCATCGGTTAATAATTTATTTCTTGGTAAAGCTGGAGAATATCTGGTTATGAGTGAGCTACTGTTCTGGGGTTTCAATGTGTCTTTAATGACAGTTGATGAAGGTGTTGATATCGTCGCCTCCAAAGAGAATAAGTATTTTCACTTACAAGTTAAAACAGCCAGTGATGATGGGGCCGGTAAATACAAATTTACAATAAAAAAGCAATCATTCATCAACAATTCTGCTTCGAACGTCTTCTACATATTTGTTATGCGTTTCAAGTCAGATAGTCAATTTATCGTTATGCCCGCTAATGTGTATTCCATTCATTTTGAGCAGTCATTCCAGCGTGTTGAGCAGTCGTTCCAGTCCTAATGAGCAGCTCATATCTTATTGCAGTTCAAGACTCAAATCTTTATTATGCTCTCAGGTTTTTTTAGAGCCTGCTTAAGTAACTGGCTGTCCATACTTTCTTAAACTTGAAACACATTAACTATGTTCAAAAAGGGAGTTTTGCTATGAAAGGGATTATTGCTGGAGTTGCTGTATGCATCATTGTTTGCTCAAGTTTTGCCAGTGCCCACTCCGGTGGCACAGATAAGAATGGCTGTCATCATGATCGCCAAACTGGTACATATCACTGTCATTAATTTGGAGGGTATATGGCTACTTTTAAAATTAAGACACCAAAACCTCCTAAGCCACCAAAACCACCGGATAGACTACAGAATATACAAACGGTACGCCCGCTCGGTAAAACAAAATGGGTTAAAGCACATTGGCGTTGGAATTATGGAACACATAAATGGGAGTGGGTTCTAGGCCATTGGAGTAAGTAACAAAACGGCTTGCGAATATGCAAGCCGTTTTTGCGTTAGTTAAGGTCAAAAGCCCATCACGTCACTAATGCCCAGAATGATTAATGGGCTTCCTGACATTGACCTCCAACTCACCTTCAACATGAGGCTTTTGACGTTCAACCTTTGTTAGATCCACATCAACTGCATGCGCAACCGTGCCGCTTGGATGTTTATAATCACCAGGATTTTTATAGTCATTTCTGGCGAGCCCATCTCTAACTTTCACTGTCGTAAACATCCCGCCCATCTCAAGTGATCCAAACTGACCGTTGCCCATCATCATTGGCAATGTGTTTTTAGGTAATGGCATATCCATCATCTCAGACATATCTGTCATTTCAGACATGCCTGTTTCACCCATAGGCATGTAATCAGGCACGAGGTTGGTGATCTTTTTCATCAGATCGCCCTGTTTCACACCTATCATGGTGGGGAAACTGTGCCCCATGGCATTCATGGTGTGATGGCTTTTATGACAATGGAAAGCCCAATCCCCGGGTTCATTAGCAATAAACTCAATAGCACGCATTTGCCCTACGGCAATGTCGGTCGTCACTTCAGGCCAGCGTGCAGTTTTGGGCACCCATCCACCATCAGTGCCTGTGACTT